>ERZ1034962.588-NODE-588-length-15730-cov-5.314641_pt1 | contig 15730 bp, 10 predicted proteins | sample MGYA00520696_ERZ1034962 | MGnify/ENA primary metagenome ERZ1034962 (study PRJEB33766, sample SAMN09781770) | gut metagenome | biome: gut microbiome | host: Homo sapiens | place: Madagascar | study: EMG produced TPA metagenomics assembly of the PRJNA485056 data set...
CTTTAAAAGTGCTGCCTGTTGCTTTATTTTCTAATTCTTCCTTTTTTTGTTCTAAGGCTTCAAAAATAAATTCGCTATTAAAGCCATTTTGGGGTCTTATGGATGATAAACCTCTACCAATACAACACTCTTCTGTTGCAATATTTACATTTCCAACAGGAGCTCTCACGGACATCAAAATATCATTTTCTTTAGCAATTCTAGTCGGGCTTGTACACCAAGTTGATGGTTGACCTATATATTTATCGGTAAATTCAGTTTTTCCTTGGTAAAAAGGTATTCCTTTACCCACGCTATTATACGAACTTGAATCAGGAGATTGTCCCATTGTTACTTCTGCTATTTGATCTAATCTCAAGGTTTCAGAATTCTTAAACATCTCGATAAATCGGGATTTCAATAGTGACATATTTCTCTCCCTATTTATCGGTGTTATAGCTGTTTTCAAGCATTTGTTTTAAAATCTCGAGCTCTTTATGATACTCAGCCTCGAGTTGGCAAAGATCTTTCATGATTTCTTCAGAGGAAGGAAGTTGCTCTTCTTCATAAACAACTTCTCTGTATTTGTTAAATGAAAGATCATAGTCATTTGCAGCAACTTCTTCTTTAGGAACAAGGAAACTCTGATCTGTTCTTGCTCTTTTTTCTTCATTTATCAGATCGCCATACCTTTTAATAACATCAGGAATATCGTTTTCTTCAATTGGCTGTCTTTTATCATCGAGACTGTAACCATCAGAGTGCAGATCGTAGAACCAGATCTTGTCGGTACCGCCATTGCCTGTTTTTACAAAGATTAAAATAGCTGTAGATACACCCGCATAAGGTTTAAATACACCTGAAGGTAGAGAAATAACTGCTTTTAGGCAGTTGTTTTCAATGAGTTCTTTTCTTATATCTGTGTGTGCTTTGCTGCTACCGAATAACACTCCATTAGGAACAATAACAGCTGCTCTACCACCGATTTTCAGTAATTTCAAAAATTGAGCAATAAAGAGCAATTCTGTCTTACTGGTTTTTGCTACTGCTCCCAACTCTGGATGAATTGTGTTTTTATCAAGACTGCCTTTAAAGGGCGGATTTGCCAAAATAACAGAGTACTTATTCTTTTCATCAACCTGATTTGCCTCAGGAATTGTAAGTCCGTTCTTATAGTTGATATTTGGATCTTCAATATGATGCTGCATCAGATTCATAGCTGCAATTTCCAGCATTGTTCTGTCAGTATCATAGCCTGTGAACATAGTAGAGTTGAAATGCTGATTATTCTCTTTTTTGAGTAAATCGTTTTTAAAGTTTTCTCTAATGTACTTACCTGCTTCTATAAGAAAACCTGCAGTACCACATGCAGGATCACAGATATTATCTCCTAATGTAGGTTTTATCAGTTCAACCATCATTCTGATAATATGGCGAGGGGTTCTAAACTGACCAAGTTTATCTGATGAACCTAGCTTGCTTAGCATATACTCATAAATGTCACCCATGGTGTCCTGATCTTTAAGCTCTTCTTTCATAGTCTTGTAAAGATCATCCATATAGGTGATAACGGCAACTAATTTCTGTGGAGAATCAATTTCAAACTTAGCATTCTGCATGTACCTTGAAAAGGCAGTCTTACTGTTGCCACCTAATGTCTTTATGAGTGGAAAAATTTCATTTTCAACAGTGTTCTTAAGTTGTACTGGCTCCATATGAATAAGATGAGACCATCTGTAGTCTTCATGGCCATCAAATATGGATTTGTAAGGAATATTTAACAGGCTGGCACTTTTGGCCTTTGTCTCGTCCCAGTCTCCGAGATCATGAATGAACATAAGGTAGGTTATTTGTTCAATAACCTTTAACGGATTGCTGATACCACCTGAGTAGAAGATATCCCAAAGGCCATCAACCTTATTTTTCAAAGTACCTGTAATCATCATAAATTCCTAAATTTTTTATCGAAACATATAAATTATAAACGCAAAACTTTCACATTCAAATTCTACGAGGTTAAAAATGTCAAACAACAATCACATTATTTCAGAAATTGAACAGTACATGTTGCCGTATCTTAATAACGAACAGCTTGAACACCTCCGCAAAATTTTGTCATCACTACTTATTGATCAGAAAAAAACAACAGATGAAGCAGATAAAACATCTAAAAATGAATCAGTTAATAATGAATTGTTTATAGATAATTTTTTATCAGCAAAAAGAGTCGAAGGCTGTTCATGCAAAACATTAAAACTATATAACTCCACCTTAAAAAAGGCTTTTGCTTCAATCGATAAGACTGTAAAGAAAATCACAACTGAAGATCTTCGAAAATACCTTGATGAATATTCAAAAAATAATAAAGCCGGTAAAGTTACTATTGATAATATGAGGCGTATTCTTTCTTCATTTTTTAACTGGCTTGAAGAAGAAAACTACATCATAAAAAGTCCTGTAAAGCGAATACACAAAGTACGCACCGGAAAAACTGTCAAAGCTACATTTTCAGATGAGATGCTCGAACAGATGCGTGATTGTTGCAAAACTAACAGAGATCTGGCGATTATAGATCTTTTAAGTTCTTCCGGTATGCGTGTCGGGGAACTTGTACATCTGAACAGAGATGACATTGATTTTACAAAACGAGAATGTATTGTTTTCGGAAAAGGTAGCAAAGAGCGCAGAGTGTATTTTGATGCCAGAACCAAACTTCATCTTGAAAAGTACCTTGAAACTAGAGCTGATACTAACCCAGCTCTTTTTATATCGTTGAATAAGCCTTGTAAAAGATTGCAGATTGCAGGTATTGAAATAATGGTGAGAAATTTAGGAAAAAGTTGTGGCATCTCAAAAGTTCATCCTCATAAATTCAGAAGAACTCTGGCTACAATGGCAATTGGTAAAGGAATGCCTGTCGAACAGGTTCAACATTTATTGGGTCACGCCAGCATAGAAACTACCATGCAGTATGCGATGGTGGATGAAAACAATGTAAAACTATCTCACCAAAAGTTCCTTGCATGATTGAATTAAATCCCGATTTATTGAGCTGTTTGGAAGTACGGATTTGTCTTTACAAAAAGATGATTGGGTAGAAATAAAAAACATAGGCGAGGTTGTTTCAGGCTCAACTCCCAAAACAACTAATGAATCCTACTGGGGTGGGGAAAATAAATGGATTACTCCGGCAGAACTATCATCTAACACCTATGTAATAACAAAAACAGACAGATACCTTACTGACGAAGGTGTCAAAAGTTGTTCTTTGAGAAAATTACCTAAAGATACTGTTCTGTTAACTTCAAGGGCTCCAATTGGAAAGGTTGCAATTGCAGGCACAGAAATGTACTGCAATCAGGGGTTTAAAAATATCATATGTAATGAGAAAATCCGCCCAAAGTATTTGTTTTATCTTCTTAAGAATAATGTCAGATATTTGGAATACCTTGGAAGGGGAGCAACTTTTAAAGAAATATCAAAAAGTATTGTTGAAAATGTGAAGATTCCTTTATTTCCTCTTCAAGATCAAGATCGTTTTATTGAATTTGCCGAGCAAATCGACAAATCAAAATTTAATGTTTTTCAAGATCAAACAGCGGCGCAGGTAAAAGTAATTGTTGTTTTACATCATATTTGTTAACAGTAAAGGCTCTTTACTGATGTTTTTAACATTAAAACGGTCTATTGCCATAGAAAGGATCTTTTTAACAGACATCTTTTCATTAAGATCATCTGTTTCCTGATTTAGAAGTTTAAGACCTGTAATCAGCAGTTGCTGCGGACCTGCAAGATCAAGTACAGCAGGGGAATGGTTCTGTTTGGAGAGCTTTCTTTTGCTATCCTGCATAATCAAAGGTAAGTGCAGATAACGTGGTGCTTCTTTATCAAAGCTTTCATAAAGTGAGATTTGAGATGGCGTGATATCAATTAAATCAGCACCTCTTACAATCTCAGTTACGCCTTCTAGAATGTCATCAACAACGCAACCTAAATTGTAAGATATTACTTTGTCAGCCCTAATTAAAGTAAGTTCATTGTTTGTATAGTCAGTATGTACCTTGTTTAAAAGCACATCCACAAAGGTGTTATTACAAACGTCCTTTACCTCATAGTTTAATGCGTAGTTTGTGTTCTCTGTTTGCTGTAAATGTAAGTTCTTACAATGACAAGGTTCTATCTTTTTCATTGCCCTTGTACAGTGACAGTAATAAGCTTCACCTTTGTATATGAGCTCTTTTGCTTTTTCAAGATACACATCGGTGTGTTCTGATTGAATATAAGGAACACCATCATATTCAAAGCCTAAAGTATGAAGATCATTGATAATCAGATTGGTGTATTCTTTTTTACATCTGTAAAAATCAAGATCTTCGATTCTGAGGAGAATACGCCCGTTTTCATGACGCGCTCTAAGATAAGAACCTAAGGCTGCAACTAAAGAGCCAAAATGAAGTCTTCCTGAAGGGGATGGGGCAAAGCGTCCGATGTACATAGCTGATAAAAAAACAGGCGACATATAGTCACCTGCATTTCTTTTAAATCTGATTAGCCTTGAAGCTGTTTTTCTTTGATTTCTGCTAATGACTTGCAGTCAACGCATAAATCAGCAGTTGGTCTTGCTTCTAGACGTTTGATACCAATCTCGGTACCGCACTGTTCACAGTAACCGAACTCATCATTATCAATCTTTGCTAAAGTCTTTTCGATCTTCTTGATTAACTTACGTTCACGATCACGTGCACGTAACTCAAGAGCAAACTCTTCCTCCTGTGATGCTCTATCTAGAGGATCTGGGAAATTTGCAGCCTCGCTCTTCATATGACCTACGGTACGATCTACTTCATTGCGTAGCTGATCGCGCCATGCAGTCAGGATCTTTTTGAAATGAGCCTTCTGCTTCTCGTTCATATACTCTTCGCCAGGTTGTTCTTGGTAAGGTTCAACACCAGCGATTGCTAAAGGGCCCATAGAGTCGATTGCAGTAGCAGTCTTTTCATTGTCAGCCATATTCTTCTTCCTTAACTTAATTACTGTCCAAAAATACAGTGTAAGTATTAAGTATCATTTGTTTAAATAAAAGAACCAAATTTTTAGGTTCTCTTTGAGTGAGCAATTATGCTTTATTATTTACTATCTATCAAGGATAGATATTGATTATTTGACGCAAGATCTAAAAACACAGATAAAATCCACAATTTCATTGATGCATGTTTCGTTTTTGCTAAATATATTTTGCTTTTATCTTCTCTTAACCTTGATAAGTTCTACTTTGTATAATTAAGTTTTCATATTCCCACTATTTAAAGCGTTCTAAATCATGTTCATTTGCTATAATACAGCGTAAACTTTTTAAGAAAGAATGAAATGAATAACAATAATAGTGACGATTTTTTAAAGGGCTTTAGCGCTGTAGATTCTGAAGACCGTATTGACAGAATAGATCCTACGAAAGAAGATCCAAATCGACCAGAACCTACCTTTGGTGATCGCAGTATCTCTAATAATCTTGAGAATGATGATGGCTTTACAGAGCCTTCATTTTGTCAGAGTAATTATTCTGAGAATAACTATTCTCAAAACAATTTTTCAGATAACTCATACCAGGAGAATTCTTTTAAGCAATCAAGAAATGCCTCAAATGAGCGCGTAAATGCTCAAGATAATAACGAAAATCCAAATAAAAAGGATAAAAAGCCTAAAAAAGAAAAGAGCATTAAAAAGAAGTTAATTTATTTTGGCTTAAAGGTAGGCGTAGTTGGCGTTGTAATTTTAGCTCTGCTTTTTGTCTACTTTGACTCTGTTGTTTTATCAAAGTTTGGAGTTGATGATAAATGGGTACTACCTGCGGTAGTCTACTCACGACCTCTAGAGCTGTATCCAGATCAGAAACTGTCTTTAAAACAGATGGAGTATGAGCTAAAGCTCTTAAAATACAGAAAAGTAAATAATCCTCAAAAGCCAGGTGAGTATGCAACCAATCCTAAGACTGGTCGTGTAGTTATTCTGCGCAGACCTTTTGAATTTCCTGATGGCGCTGAAAACACGGTATCTTTATTGGTAACCTTTAACGGTCAGAGAGTAGCTCAGATCATCAATGCAGACTCTCATGAGGAATTAGGTTATGTGAGAATGGATCCAGTACTTTTAGACAGAATCAACCGTATTGATCCTAAAGAAGACAGAATCTTTATTCAGTTGTCAGAGGTACCAGAAGCTCTGGTTACAACTTTATTAGAAATTGAGGATCGTTCTTTCAGAACAAATATTGGTGTTAACTTCTTTGCTATTGCTAGAGCCTTTATAAAGAATGCTATCGCTCACTCTGTTGTTGAAGGTGGTTCTACAATTACTCAGCAGCTAGTTAAAAACTATTTTCTAAATTCTCAAAAGAGTTATACCCGTAAGTTCAAAGAGATCATCATGGCTCTTATCATGAACCATAGATATACTAAAGATCAGATCTTAGAAGCTTATATGAACGAAATTTACTTAGGTCAAAATGGACCTGCTGGTATCTATGGTTTTGGTCTTGCTTCATATTTTTATTTTGGAGTACCAATCTCTGAGTTAACTCAGGATCAGATGGCTTTACTTGTAGGTATTATTAAAGGACCTTCTTATTATGACCCGTGGAGACATCCTGATCAGGCCTTAGAAAGACGTAATACCGTACTAGCTGTTTTAAGAAATAGAGGTATCATCAACGATACCGAGTTTGAACAGTATTCAGCCCGACCTTTAGGTGTAATTAAGCGTGGTTCAATGAACTATTCTAAGACACCAGCTTTTATGGGCGTGTTAAAGAAAGAGATTTCTTCAAAGTTCGGTCCTGATTTCCTATCAGGTAACGGTATTAAGATCTTTACAAGTCTTGATCCTCAGGCTCAGCAGTCAGCTGAAGATGCTGTCCAAAATGAGTTAAACGCCATTGAAAAAGAAACAGGTCTTCGAGGTATGGAAGCTGCAATGGTGGTAAGTTCATGGCGTACAGCTGAAGTCTCAGCAGTGGTTGGCAGTAGAACACCACAGTATGCTGGCTTTAACCGTGTGATGGAAGGTAAGCGTCAGGTAGGTTCTATTATTAAGCCTTTTGTGTACTTAACTGCTTTCCATAACGGTATTCATACCGGCACTATGGTTAATGATGCTCCTATTACCGTAAAATTAGCTGACGGTAAATTATGGCAACCTCACAATGATGACAAGAAGTACCACGGCAGAATTCCTACTTATGTAGCTATGGCCCGTTCTATGAATGTACCTACAGTTAAGATTGGTATGAGAGTAGGTTTAAACCATGTAAGAGATACATTGATGAACGTTGGCATTGAGAAGAGCAGAATTCCATTCTATCCATCAATGCTGTTAGGAACCATTGAGTTAACCCCATTTGAGGTAACTCAGATTTATACAAGTTTAGCAACAGACGGTAGTTATAAAGACTTAACTACACTGCGCACTGTGGTAAAAGATGGCAAGATTGTATATGAGCGTGCCAATTCCAAAGTAAAGCCAACACTTGATCCTAGAGACTCATATCTAACCATGTATGTGATGACTGAAGCTACTAAGATAGGTACAGGACGAAGAATTGGTAGATTATTCCCAAATGTCAACATTGCAACCAAGACCGGTACTACTAATGACAGCAGAGATACCTGGTCTGTAGGTATTGATTCAGATCTGGTGGTTGCAACTTGGGTAGGCTTTGATAACAACAAATCAACAGGTCTGTTCGGTTCATCTGGTGCGATGAGAGTTTATGGCAGATTTTTACAAGAGCGTGGCGTTAACTCACTTGAGTTAAAGAAACCTGAAGGTATTAAGTTTGTAAACTTCAATAAATCAGGCAACATCGTAGCTGATACCTGTATGTTGCCAGGCTTGAACTTACTACCTGTAAGAGTAGATAAAGTAATGTACGTTGATCAGAACTGTACTATTGTTGCAGATCCGCCTGTACCAGTACCATATGTTTCAAATGATTAACTTATAAACAGACCGTTTTTTAGTTAACCCAAAAGAAGGCTGATACATAAGTACCAGCCTTCTTTTTAAGTAGTTGAAATTGTCTTTTCTACTTTAGATAACTAAATTAGGCTTTAGTATTGATAGCTTTGGTTCCATCAGCTCTAATGTAGCTCTCTGGTGTTTTGCCCTGCAGAAGATAGCTGAAAGCTAAAATTTCGGCGATAATTTGGAACAGTTGCTCTGGAACCTGTTCACCTTCCTTTAAAGCTTTAAGCTCATTTAATAAAACAGGATCTTTGTGAATATAAACACCTAGTTCTTTTGCCATATCAATAATGGCTTGAGCTCTGGATTCATAGCCTAGAGCGCTTACAAAAGGAGACTTTTTCTCTTCGTTATAAGAAATGGCAACAGCAGCTGAAGCCTTCTCATAGCTGGCTTTAAAAGACAGATCTTCATCGGTAGCATTGATAGAGATGTTATCTTTATCGTCTACATTTTGAGTTTCAGTCTCTAGTTCTTTGCCACTTTCACTGTTGACAACAGTAGCATCTAATGCTTCTTCATTAGTAGCTTTTTCGTTATCTATATTTTTATCATCGGTATTTTGCATAGTTCACCTAGATATCTACAGAGAAAGTTGAACCGTCTTTTTTAGTTCTTACTTCAACTACAGGACGATCATTCTTCTCTCTAATATGAACTTTACCCATACGAGCAGTTGCATTACGGGTGGTAATTCCAAGATCCTGTAACTTCTCTTTTAGAGTTGGCAGAGCTTCTTGGACTTTTTGCAGACCATTAAAGGTACTTGCTACAACTGAGATTTTTAGCTCTGGTAATTTAGCTTCAGCCTTGATTTCAATTGGACCTAAATTTTCAAGATCGAAGACAAAGTTTAAATGCCAAGACTTTTTACCATCCTCTTCGATTACAGGGCGAGCGTTAAAGCCACCTTCTCGACCTCCATCATAAGTTGGAGGTAACGGTATATACTGGAATAATAATGGCAGATTTTCTTTGTTTTGATTTTGATACCTTACAATCTGATCTAAGGTTTCATCTAATAAAGATGGAATGTTGTTCTTACCTTTTGCATCAATGCTTGCTTTCATCTCATCTAAGGTCTCATCGAATCTGTCTTCCATGAGGTCAACAGCTTTCTTTAAGAACTTATCTACGGATTTACCTAATTGAGCAAATCTAATCGATAAAAGCATGAAAGCCCATTGATGAAGCGCTAAAGCCTGTGGTGAAGTAGGGGACATAGGTCCTGAGGTAAAGTTCAACCAGTTTGCTACAGAAGGCAAGTCATCGATAGGACTTTCCAACTTGTCTAAATAATTCTTAGCATCTTCTCTTAGAGCATCAGGCAGAGCGGTATTGTTTGCCTGTACCTTTAAGCTGTACATGAGACTGTCTAAAGGCGATCCTTTAGACATAAGCGTCATTAAATTTGGAGCAGTAGCTACAGGCGTGGTTACGCTTTCTGCTACATTTTTAGGTGATTCAACTGTTTTTTTACCAAAAATTGAAGCAATTTTTGAGAAAAAGCCTGTTTTTTCTTTCACATCAGCGACATTGTCTACCACGCTCTTTTCAGGAATAGGTTCACTTTGTCCTTGAGTAATCGCAGCAGCCCCAGGGGTCTTCTCAGGGATCTTAGTGATAGTGAGTGTTGACTCATCAGAGTTTTCTTTTGCACTATCTGTAAGTTTCTTTTCTATATTTAAGTCCTGCTTTACATCTGAAGGCACAACCTGATCTTCTAATTCCATTGAAGGTACAGTAGAAGCTAAGATTTTGCTTTCAACTGACTTATTCTTAGAAGAACTATCAGCACCTTGTAAATTGTTCTTAGTGCCATTAGTTACACTTAGGTTATCATCAGGCAAGGACTCAACATCTGAACCTTCTTTTGCACTTAAACCTGCTAGAACAGAAGGCCTGTTTTTAACCGCACTTTGCAAGTCAGAGTTTTCTAATTTTTCATCATTTGATTTGAATATATCATTTTCATCATTAAGAACAGAATTATCAGGTGTTGGCTTATTTAAAACAGTTTCACTCTGTGCTTTAGCCTGTTCTAAAGCGCTATTAGCAAGTGCTTTTTCTTCTGGTGTGATTACTTTAGAACTGTCAGACGCAACATTATCCTTTGGAATTGTAAAAGTAGTTTCAATCTCTATTGGGCTGTCATCAGTAATAGTACTGTCATTAGCTACAACAGGAGAAACAAGAACATTACTTAGTTTATCTCCTGAATTGTTTTCTGTAACAGGTTGTTCTGAAGTTTCTTCTGTAACCTCAGTAGATGCAACACTGCCGTTCTGTGTGTTAGAAATCTGATTTAGCTTTAGAATATCATCACTGTCTTTATCTGTATTTACAGATGCCTTTGTGTCAGATGCTAATTTTTCATTGTCTTTAGCTACTACATTGTTATCATCAGTTACAAGCTCATCAATTTCAGTGCTTGCTACAGGCTCTTTTAGATTTGATGCCTTGTCCTTAAGGCTATTTTTGTCAGTAAGTACCTCATCAGATTTAACTTCATCTTCGTTGCTTAAAACATTCTTTTCATCAACTGCAACATCATAAGTTTCATCTTCAGTGTCAGCGTTGATGACATCATCGTTTGTAGTACTGAACTCGAAAGCTTTTTGCTCTGTGGTTACTGACTTTGAAACAGTATTTGTACTGTCTGCTTTTCCAACTGTTTTAATGCCATCAGTTACCTTTGTGTTTTCAAAAGAAGTTGCATCATCTTTTGCTGTTTCTTCAAGAACATCTTGTGCTTGAGATTTTAAGAACTCTTCTTTTAAAGCTTCAGCTTTCTGTTCTGTATTTACAGAATTAAGATCGCTCTTTGCATTTACTTCATTTGAACCATTTGCATAGTCAGCAACACCGTCAGGGATCTTTACTGATAGAGTAGGTCCCATGTTGTATGAACCGAAATCAGCAACAGCTGAACCTCTAAATGACATATTAAAGGTCTGATGCTTTTCATAAGCATTCTGCCTTAAGTCATTCTTAGCAAGAGGACTGCCTTCAAGAGCTTCTTTTAATGCTTGTTTTACAGCTTCTTTAGCTGAACTTTGAGCATTCTCATTTTGAGTCTTAGCATTCTCTTCTAAGACAGTTTTAGCAGCTAATGTGGCTGCTTCTTTTGCACTAGTCTGAGTTTTTTCTAATTGAGCTTTTACACTTTCTTTAAGATCTTTTACTGCCTGAGTGGTAGCATCTTTAGCCTGACTTTGACTTTCTTCAAATTTTGCTAAAGCCTCTTTTACAACCTGTTCAGCTACACTCTTTGAGTTGTTCTCATTATCAGTAAGCTTTGATAAGACACTTTCTTTTAAGGCATTAACAGCTTCGGTTGCAGCATCACGAGCAGAATTCTGACTTACCTCAAGCTGAGCTTTAGAACTTTGTTCTAAAGCTTCTCTTACTGCCTGAGCTGCAATTTCTTTAGTTGAGTTCTGTGTTGCTTCTAATTTTGATAAGACACTTTCTTTTAAGAAGTTAACAGCTTCTGCTACAGCTTGTTTTGCAGAGTTTTGGCTTGCCTCAAGCTGAGCTTTAGTGCTTTGCTCTAAAGCTTCTTTTACAGCCTGAGCTGCAACTTCTTTAGTTGTATTCTGATTAGCTTCAAATTTAGATAAGACACTCTCTTTTAAAGCATTTACAGCTTCTGTTGCTGCTAATTTTGCAGCATTCTGATTAGCTTCAATTTGAGATTTTACAGTTTCCTGTAGTGCTTCTTTTACAGCATCTATAGCTAACTTTTTGATTTTTTCAGCTGAAAGAACAGGTTCTGCCTTTTCTTTTGATTTAGCATGTTGAGCCTGTAAATTACTGTTATTAGCAATTCTCTCATCAATAGCTCTATCTACCTGAGCTATTCTTTGATTTGTAAGCTCAAGGTTTGAAGCAGAGTCATCTGAGGTGTAATTGGGTTTTACAGCAGGATCTGGTAACTTGCCTTCACTTGCTAGTCTCATTCTCTCTTCTCTAAACTGCTGCTGCAGTTTAGCTGCACGGGCAGAAAGCTCTGAAAGTGAGAGTTTTGATGCTTCAACAGACTTTTCATCAGCAGTATTAGCAGCTGCAGATGGAGAATCTGCTTTTGTACTTACAGTCTTTTCAAGAGAAATTTCTTCTTTTGAGCTTAAAAGGTTACTCTTTCTTGCTGTAAGGGCAGCTTTGGCAATCAGATCATGAATTCTCTTAGCGGTTTCTTTTGAAACATCATCTTTAAAGTTGTCCTCTGCCTCATCTACTTTCTTGTTTTGTTTGAAGATATCAAGATAAGTTGAATCATCAGGAAACTCATCTAGAGCCTGACGCAGATAACGGGTCATGATCTGAGGAGTTGTAGAACCAGGTTTTGGTTTTACAATTTCCTGCTGTTCTGGTTTTAGTGTAGTTAATACTTCGGGCTGATTGCTCTTTACATATGCAATAGAGGCAGCAAGCACTTCTGCAGTAGCCTGTTTTGAGCGTAATGACAGTTCTTCAGTTGGTGCAAATACCTGTCTTATTGCCAAATCTCTTTGTAAACCGGCCCCCATATTTTCGTAATCAGTAAGGTTTACAACACTCTGACAGATAAATTTTCCAAGATTTTGACCTGCTACAGTACCTTCTGATAGAACTTTAGGCAGATTCTTTAAATCAGATTCTAAAACCGAAGCTGCATCACGGGAGCGCACCATCTCTTTTTGAGAGGATAAATCTGACGCAACTTTCTCTTGCAGATTAGGATCTCTGTTGATTACTTGTACTGTAAGTTTTCTGTAATGCCCCATCGTGGCAGAATCCTTGTTATAGGATTCTTTTGCAATAGATGAGCTATCCTTAACAAAGGAGTTTAGGCTTGAATTTAATTGATTAAATGTCCTTGCCTGAGACTCTGCTAAAAGACCTTTGTGTTTTGAAATCACACTTATATATTTAGCAGTGGCATTAGCATTTATCTGGGCTTTTGCTGTCCCAGATTGTGTTTCTGACTCTGTCTTATTTAGATCCGTATTGGACTTATCGACAGAAGTCTTTAAATCAACGTCTATAGTATCCATGGAAGCTTACTGATTATTTAGATATACGTATACACGTATATCATAACAAAATACTAATCTAGATATGCAGATCTTTGGCGCATTTGTGAAATTATCTTGAAACATCTATGAGTTAACAACGGAAAAAAGGGCTTTCATGTTGTAAAATGTAGGTATGTATGTGAGGTCTATATGATTAAAAAAATTCTATGCACTGCACTAGTTTCTTTTTCTCTTTTTTCAGAAGCTAACGCATCTCATTCAAATTACAGCCCAATGGCTCCACATCAGATATCTGTGAAGGCAAGCCATGCTGATTACAGCTATGGCTTATCTATATTACCTGGAAATTCAATTGACTCTATTGAATACATCAACAAAAAAGCGTTCTGGAAATTAAATTACGTAGTTTTAGATAGATATCTGTTAAGACCTGTCGCACACGGCTATTCTAAATTGCCTGATTTTGCAAAATCATCAGTGCATAATTTCTTTTCTAATCTTTCAGAGCTTAACAACACTGTTAACAACGTTTTAGTGGGAGATCCCGTAAGCTCAGGTGTTTCACTAGGGCGTTTTACCATTAACTCAACTGTAGGTTTGTTAGGTTTTATCGATGTAGCAAAGCACATGGGATTAGAACAGAAATCTATGAGTATGAATACAGTTATGGGTAAAGCAGGTGTTGATCAGGGCGCCTATATCATGGTTCCTGCTTATGGACCTACAACAGAAAGAAGTATTCACGCTTCAGCTGTAGATAATTGGCCTTATTATTTTATAACTCCTTGGACCGCAATTGCATGTACCGTAATTAACGGTATTGATGTAAGAGCTTCTTTAATTCCTCAAGAGGAGGCAATCGACAAGGCTGTTGATCCTTATGCTCAGTTGCGACAGGTCTATCTGATGTATCAAGAGGGTAAGGTCAATCCAAATGCCTCTATGGAAAACAAAGAGGATAAAGATGTTGAGAGCTATTTAGATGAGATTGATGACTAATGAGTGCTGTTGATTTAGAAAACGTAAGATCGAAAATTGATGCTATAGATAAAGAGATAATTAGTCTTTTAAAACGTCGTCAGGATTTGGTTATAAAGGCGGCTTCCTGCAAAAAAGCTCTTGGTGTAAGTGCATACTCACATGAAAGAGAAGCTTTTGTAATTGATAACTGTGAAAAGTTAGCAAGAGAATATGACCTTCCAAAAGGACTCTTATCTGACATTATGAAAAGAGTTTTAAGAGAGTCATATAAATTGTGCTCAAATACAGACTTTAATTATCCACGTTGCTTAAAGACAGATGGGGATGTTGTTATCGTCGGCGGTAACGGTGGTATGGGCCGAATTTTTTCAGATTATTTTGAAAAATCAGGTTACAAAGTCTTCTCATTTGGTCATCGTGGCTGGGATAAAGCTCCTGAATACCTGAAAAATGCCAAGATTGTAATTGTTTCTGTGCCAATTGATATCACAATAGATATCATCAAACAGTTATCCCCAATGTTAAGAGAAGATCAGATCTTATGTGATTTCACCTCAGTGAAGGCACCAATTGTCGAAGCTATGATGAAATATCACAAAGGTCCTGTATTAGGTCTTCATCCTATGTTCGGTCCTGACGTGAAGAGTCTTGTAAAACAGGTTGTAGTTACAGTTCCTGAAAGAGATGAAAAAGCATCAGAATTTTTAGTTGAGCAGTTACGTATTTGGGGGGCTAATATCTGCAGATGTTCTGCTAAAGAACATGATAGAGCTATGAGTATTATTCAGGCACTACGCCACTTTAGTACTTATGGTTATGGTAATTTTTTAAGTGAAATTGCACCAAATTTAGATAAATTAAAAGATCTTTCAAGTCCTATCTATCGCTTGGAGCTGATGATGGTAGGTCGTCTTTTTGCTCAAGATCCTCGTCTATATGCTGACATCATCATGTCATCAAAACAGAATTATGAGTTAATTGAAAATTTTGTAAACAGCTTGCAAGAACAGTTAAAGGTTATCAAAGAGGCTGATGTTGATATCTTTACCGAGAGATTCTTAAATGTAAGAAAGTATTTTGGAGATTTCTCTGAAGAAGCTCTAAAAGAAAGTGGTAGTATCCTTGCAAAACTTCAGGATGAAAGATAGTTATGCGTAAGCCAGTAAAGATCTTAGCTTTCATCTTAGTTTTCCTTTTAAGTGTTCTGCTAGCTTTAGCTTTTTGTGCAAGTTATATCTTTGATAGTAAGTTCAATGATGCTTTAAGACTAGTAAATTCAAGACAGTCTTATGCCAGAATCGTCTACACTCCCGTATCAAGTTCTTTGCTCTCTAAAAAGGGCAAAGTATCAGTTACTGTTCCTGAATCTCCTGTAGGAGAACTAAGAGCAACCTTTGCGGTTGACATCAATTTCTCAGTATCATCATTTACAGTTAGATTCCATAAGGAAAATTATGACGGTAACATTGATGAATTACTCTCATCAATTGGTTTACCTGTAATTGATATGACAGGTGAAGTTAACTTCTATCCATGGCAGTTAAAGGGAGATGCTAACTTAAGAACCTCTGCTTTTGACTTAAATTTAGAAGATGGTCGCTGCCGTATCGGTGACAGCGTTGTTGCTGTTTCAGGTAGAAGTTTAAGTTCTATTGATACTGTCTTAAAGTTCTCTGGCATCAACTGTCGAGGACGTGATATTTATTCAGGTCGAGAGGCCTATACATTTG
>ERZ1034962.591-NODE-591-length-15682-cov-7.227555_pt1 | contig 15682 bp, 15 predicted proteins | sample MGYA00520696_ERZ1034962 | MGnify/ENA primary metagenome ERZ1034962 (study PRJEB33766, sample SAMN09781770) | gut metagenome | biome: gut microbiome | host: Homo sapiens | place: Madagascar | study: EMG produced TPA metagenomics assembly of the PRJNA485056 data set...
ACACTGTATTATTAGTGTGGTATTATATGGGTAGAAGATTACAGATAGATATGCAGTAAGCAATCACAGGTCGCCACTGGTAAACAGTCCTGTATTGTGGGTTGGTGAGCGCCTCCCCTGCCTCTGCTACTGTAATCTTCTTTTTATAATACTACTATGCGAGGTGAGGTACTATAAAAGTTTCTGAGATCGACAAAAGTTTATATTGGAATATTAAAAATGTTCTTTCTTACGATAGAATGCTAAATTTCCTTGTAGGCGGGTGCGGTATCGGCAAGACATACGGAGTTAAGAAACATTGCTTACAGCAGTTCGAGAAGAAGGAAGAGCAATTTATCTTTATTCGGCGGAATAAGACAGAGTATCTAAAAAAAGTTGCCAATTTTTTTGCGCCTTATACAGACGATGAGGACGCACATTTTAAAAAAGATTGGTCGGTGTCAAAAGACGGGACTTTTTTGTGTAAGGGTAAAGTCGGCGGATATTATGCTTCACTTTCTGAACTGATGGCAAAGGGCGACGAATACCCCGGTGTCGCAAATATTTTTTTTGATGAATTTATTGTTCACGGTGGTTATCAAAGGTATTTGCCGGATGAGTTTAACTGTTTTCTTGGCGCTGTTGATTCGATTTGCCGTTATAAGAGAGAGGTACACGCCTACTTGTGCGCGAATGCCGTATCATTGTATAACCCGTATTTCTTGGAATTGGGATATCAGTATAACGGGAAAGAATTTTGGGCCCCGAAGAGCAAGGATAATACCGGGCTTGCAAATGACTCTCTTGTTGAGTGGTGCGAAAATGGAGAATTGGCGCAGAAATTGGCGCAAACAAGATTTGGCCGTCTGATTAAGGGCACAAAATATGGAGACTATTCGTTATATAATAAGAGTTTGCGCGAAAATGAGGATTTTATCAAAAAGAAAACGGCATACTGCAAGTTATTGTCCATCTTTTTAGTCAATGGCATTGAATATGGTATTTGGCGTGATATCAATACCGGGTATTTTTATTGGAGCAACAGCAAGGGAAACGGATGTAATGAGCGATATAGTATTACAGATCTTGATAAGCAAGTAGGCTATTTGAGTATACGCGCTTTGCGTAATACGGCATTATGGATGATGTTTGTAAGGGCGTTTGATTTTGGTCAGGTCTATTTTGATGACGCACTTTGCAAGGCCGCTTGTTTCGAGACTCTCCGGAAAGGTTGGGGCGCATGATACATAGTACAATCACGACGGCAAAAAAGATACTTAATGTGTACACAGACAGAAAAAATACAATTTGTTTTTTGCCTCTGGAAAAATATCCCGTTATATATGCGCCCGTTTCCGGCGTTGTCACTATTGGAAGTAGCTTTGTCCCAGTTGTATACTATCTAAAGATCACAACTCCGGACGGCGAAGAAGTACAATTTACTTTATGCCAAGGCTCCGGGGGCAACGCAGATAGTATAACTTTTATGTCCAACGGCGACACGGTAAACGCGGGGGACCCAATATATATAGCAGATCAAAATACATTATATATGTATGCAACAGACCCAACATTTTCAACGGTCGATAAAGATCGAAAATATTTTTATGTCTCCGGGTCCGATGGAGTGGATATATACACTATTACCGGAATACCACGGCAGACATACAAAGGCGATGATAACACATATTGGATTACAAATAATGTGATAGACGATAACACGCCCGCCGGGGCTATAGCGCAGTATGCGGGGAAGCATTCTGTTTTAGTCAAATATACGAGGACATTATATAAGGACGGAGTGTTATCGTCTCCCGTATATTTTAATCTGTTGCATTTTGACGATGGGCACAATTTACAATATAGTGATTTTTGGGTTGATGGGCAGTATACTTTTGACTCTCGGGACGGGGAGAAAAAAGAGCCGTATCAGAATTTAGATGTTGTAAAAAATAATTTCGTGCTTACAATGATAAATTACGACGCTCAGAAGAATAATCCCGTATTCCCGACGGAAAGCCCGACCCCCGATGTGCCTACATTGGGTTATTACCCCTATGATTGTATGTCTGTATTATTTTTGGGAGATGAGAGCGTAACAACGCCTATAAATAATACATGGTATATCAATATGGGAAATGAATACTCACGAGTTATACCCGCCGGGGGAATAGGAACTTATGAGTATACAGCTGTTGCCCCTATATATGATTACCAGATGGGCAATAGTTTTTTTGCCATTGGCTCCCATGTGTCGAGTTATTGGCACAACACATTGTCTTCATATTTTGAAAACGAGGACTTGCAAAAAGGAAAATTCACGGAACACCCCCGTTTTCTCCCGTTTAGCCAAAACGCCGATTTTGGCGGCAAAGAGTGCATTGTCTGGCAAGACTACACGAGCGGCGACGCAAAATTGTATATTGTAATGTACAAATACAACGACGGCGCACAGGTCAAGCCGCCCTACACGCAAAAAGACGGCTATCAAATTGAGTGGCATCAATGGCAGTTATTTCCAACTACGGATTCTCCGGCCGAAACTCCCGCCGAACATACCGCGCAAGCAAATAGAGGGTGCGTATATTATGCAGTTCGAGGGGAAAAAATAAAGGGCAAAGGTAATATAATACCTGTGCTGATGATGTTATCAAGTCATGGTGCGGGAATGCCAAAAATAAATAATTTTGGCAGATACATAAATAAATCTTGACAATACAGTTTGTATATAGTATACTATAAGTATAAAGACGATGGGGGGAGGTGATAAACGAATGAACAGTGCAAAGGCAGCTTTGGAGGTTATCTTTTTCGGATTCGGCGCAATCGCCGGGTATTTATTTGGCCCTTGTGACAATTTGCTCCGCGCCCTCCTCGTTTTTATTGTTTTGGACATCGCTCTTGGCGTTGTGTCGGCGTGTACGGGCAAATCAAAGCACACCGTAAATGGACGCTTGTCTTCTGAGGCCATGCGCTCCGGACTGGCAAAAAAAGCCGCAGAATTGGCTATTGTAATCGTCGGCAACACGCTTGATATGGTAACGGGAATGACCGTTGTTAGGTCGGGCGTGTGTGTAGCTCTAATCTGCAGTGAGGCAATCTCTGTTGTGGAGACGGCAAGCCTATTGGGTGTAGTTAATATTCCAATTATCAATAAGGCACTCGAAGTCTTGCAGGAAAAGGAAACGGAGGGAAAATAATTGCCGTATAGCGGAATTGATGTAAGCCAGCATCAGGGCAGAATTGACTGGGGCATGGTCGCAAAATCCGGCATTAGGTATGCCATGTTGCGTATTGCCTCGAGCAACGAAAACGGGCTGTACATTGATATAGAATTTACACGCAATATCAGGGAGGCAGCCAAAAACGGCGTAAAAGTCGGCGTGTATTGGTACACATACGCAACAACAATCAAACAGCTGCGCAAAGAATGGGAATTTGTTTTTGCGGAACTCAAAAAGCATAAATTGCAAATGCCCGTTGCCTATGATATCGAGTATGAGCCCTCTATTTTGGCTTTGCCCAAATCGGAGCGCACAAAACTTGCTGCTGAGGCTTGCCGTTTGATCGAGGCGGCCGGATATTATGCAATGATCTATTGCAGCTGCGATTTTTATAAATCGAAGCTTGATTACAAGAAGCTTGCCAAATATGATGTGTGGATTGCCCACTATAAGGGTACTACTCATGATGATTGCCCGGTGGAGCCCGGTATTTGGCAGTATAGCAGTAGAGGCTATGTTCCCGGCATGGCTTGCAATTTTGATCTGGATATTTTTTACAAGGCTTACGACAAAATTTGTAAGCCCGTTGGAGGTGATCTTGATAATCCCGTTGCACCGTCAAGCAAGGCGGCGCTCCGAAAAATTATTGTTGGCCCAATGAGTAACGGCGACTATGACACAATCAAACCGAAAATTGATAAAATCGCCGCAGAAATTGGAAATATCTCTGTAAATGTCGAGGAGGTTTAAAAATTGGAAGAACTCAATGCAATTTTGGAGACATTGCTCAACTCGTTTGGCGGCGATCGTCTGGAAGAGCTGGCGAATATTGCCGATAGTATCCGTAATATTTGGCCCGAGTCCAATACTCTTGATGACGACGGCGACAACAACAACAACAACACCGCATTGGATGAGTTGCAGGGCAAGTACAACGCGCTGCGCAGCGCGTATATTGAGCGATTCTTCGGCCGAGAGCCGGACCCGGAACCCGTAGAAATCAACAACAGCAACGAGGAATCCGAGGCGGGCGAGGAGACCGGAGAGGAAGAAGAAAAAGAAATCGTTTTTGAACGCACGGAAGATAAAAAAGAAGAGGAGGAAGAAGAATAAATGCCAAAAACAAGCGCAAAAGTAAACGGCGCTCAGTGCCTGTACAAATCGGATGATGGCACGACACGCCCTCTTAGTGGTCTGGAAATTGCGCAGGAAGCATATGACGGGATGTCGCCTATCGCACAGCAGAGCCTCCCCGCTCCCAAACAGGAAAACGCTAAGGAATTCTCTCAGGCGCTCATGAAATTTACCGCTGTTGCGAACGAATTCGCAGGTGCATTGGTAAATAGAATCATGTTTAGCTGGGTCAAGGGCGCAGAAGCTTACGACCCGCTCGACTTTCTGCGCCGTGGTAATCTCGGCCCCGGCTATACGGTAGAGGAAATCTACGCGGATATGTTGGAAGCAAAAGACTGGGACGAATACGACGACTATGTGGCGGATATTTTCCGCAGCGTCACGCCCAAAGTATACGCTCTTTATCACAGTGTAAATTTCCAGAAAACCGTCGATGTTACCACCCAAAACGACATTTTGGCACGAGGATTTACGAATTGGGCCGACATGGAGACACTTGCCGCTCAGATTGTAAATCAGTTGTATGAGACCATGAGAGACGCCGAGTATCAGCAGACCAAGGCATTACTTGCTACTGCCTATGCGGGCGGCTTGTGTTACCCCGTAACTGTAACGCCCGTTGATATTAACGCGCCCATTGATAAGGACGCTATGGAGACTAACACCGTAAAAATTCGTGCGGCGGTCGGTCGGCTCAAATTTGCAAAGCGCGATTATAATTATATGGGTGTCAAAAATCGCACGACCATTGACGACATTTTGTTTATTACAACTCCCGATTATATCGCCGCGCAGGATGTCAAGGTTTTGGCAGCCGCATTTAACATGAGTCGCGCTGATTTTCTCGGCCGAGTTGTCGAGGTAGACGACTTCGGCGGTGCAGAAAAAAATGGCGCGGTTGGATTCATCATTGATCGGGAGTGGTTCCAGATTTATAGGACCCTCGAAAAAATGACGGAGCAGTATAATTATAAGCACCTGTCATGGAATTATAGCTATACTGTCAATGGTATTTTTAGCATGTCGCTTTTTAGCAACTGCATTGTGCTCGTAGATTCCTCCAAGCTTGACACAATCGAGAGCGTGGAGGTTACGGCGGGCCAGAGCGCACCCAAAAAGGCTTCTACCCTTATCAATGCAACTGTAACGGCCGCAGACGACAGCAACAAATATCATTATGATAAGTTGATTTGGTCCATTTCCGGCAATTCGTCCGACAAAACTGTCATTTCCCCCTATGGTATGCTGACGGTTGGCAACGACGAAACCGCCGCAAGTATCAATGTAACTGTAAAATCTCAGCAGGACGATACAAAGACCGATACAAAGGCGGTAACTATTACCGGCGGTTGATTCATTAGGCCGGGGAACTCTCCCCGGCCATTTTTTAACGATGAAAGGAAATAAAAATGTTTGCACCCGAAACGGACATTAAATTTTTAGCCAACTGCGATGTTGACCCGGGCCAAAATAATGTTAGAGACTTTGCAGACAAAGCCGAGCAGGCAAAGTATTTTTCCAGCAAGGCAAAAATCAGCCTCCCAAAATGTGCGGTTATGGACATTGTGGGTTTTTCCGGCGTTATCAAGGCTCCGTTAGGCGGCGGGATTACGATTGATAGTTACTATAATTGTAATTATCTTATGTATCGTAATAGCGGGATTAGCGGCAAATGGTTTTATGCCTACCTCGGGACCCCACAGATTTTAAATAGCGGTGTAGCACTAATTCCTTATTCTATTGACCAATGGCAAACATGGTGCTATGATATTAACATTGCACAGTGCTTTGTAGACCGAGAAATCCCGGCCGACGACACAATCGGGAAAAATCTATACGCGGAAGATGTGGACACCGGAGAATTTGTGCTTTGCGAGGAAGATTCTGGTGGATATGATATTGCCGCCGGTATTACTCAGACGGCCTCAAATAAGTGCGTTTTGATCGCTTATAGTTTTTCTGTTTCTGAGGACGCCGACACAACATATTTTGTTGAGGAGGTGCAAAACGGTCTAAGATATGAGTTTCCCGGCCTAAAGCCTGTATTTTCTGGCGGCTATCTTGATTCCGGCGTGTATCAAGCCAACCTATATATTTGGGTAGATGTAAGCGACAGCAGCACGGTTGACAAAAAAATAACGCTATTAAATAGTTTTATAGAAAAAACAATAGGAGAGGGGCAGATAGACAAAATAAAATATGTAAAAATGGTTCCCCGCGTATTGTGTGAGGGGCTGGAATATACGGGTGGAGATACTACACCTATACCGCCAAACTCTATTGCCCCCAAAAATATACCGAGATTTGGCAAAGAGTGTCCAACTAAATTTGGCGCATATACGCCGGAATGCAACAAATTATACACACAGCAATTTAATTATTTTGTTGTATCAAATGGCGGCGGGAGCACAATTGATTTTGGATATGAGTATTTTTGCGGTAATACGCCAAAATTTACATTATACACGATGGCGGGGGATAATCCCACAATTTTGCTTTCGGCCAACGGTTACAAATGCGCAGAAAATAACGATAATATGTTATACACCCTTACAATATCGGATTTTCCAAGCGGAAGTATATCTGTATCAAGTGGATATAATGAGTATAATGCATCGGTTGCCCGCAATCGTTGGGTAACGCAAGGCTTATATGATTTATTCACGCACAATTTAATCGAAGAGGGGGCAAAAGTAAGCGGGAACATCGCTAAAGCGTTTATTTCTGGTCTTGACCCCTCGCAAGGTTTTTTTGGAAATCTTAACGGTGACGGACTGACCAACGCTACAAAAAATGCGATTGGGGGGGCATATACAGGGGCAGCTATTGGGCGGTCGGCAATACAGACTTACGCAGACTCCCTTGTCAATGGAGATGGTGCGTTACCTTATCCTAGGAAACCTAACAGCATTGTTGGCGCGTCTGGTACAGATATACCTTTTGCGATTGGCGTTAAGACATTTTCGCAGTATAGGCTGCAGGTTCAGGAGCAATACGCCCGGAAAATCGACAATTATTTTAAATCTTACGGTTATAAGACAAACCAATTTAAAATTCCAGATACTACGAGCCGCCCAAAATGGAATTATGTTAAGTGTGTTAATCCTGTGATAAATGGTAATATCCCGATGGAAGCGAAACAGGCCATATCTCAGATGTTGACAAATGGCTTGCGGTTTTGGCATTCCGGCGCGGTGTGGATGGACTACAGCCAAAAAAATAAATGATAGGAGGTTAAAAAATGGGCAAAAAAAGAAGCTGGGCAAAAAAAGCAAAGTCCGACGCTATGTTGCATTATAATTATTATATGCAACGCGCTTGCAGTATGTACGCCGCGCAGAGAGCATGGAAGAATATGGGGAACTATTTTAACGCGAGTTTTGCCGAAGCAACGCTATTTTATACGGGTTGGCTCGCAATCTGGTATGACCCTGTGCTCAAAAGCTATATTTGTGGTAGGCCAATTCCTAATGATACATTAGACATCTACGGCAATTATACATCTTGGTCTGTCTACACAATCAATGGCCTATCTATTCGTGATCTCAATACCTCTAATAGTGTGCTTGTATATGACAGCTCTGCCAGATATTTTAACGGCAACGGAATTTCCAAGCCGTACCCACCGTTTCGGCAGATTGCCCATATTGTAGATGAGATGTGTGCGCTGTATAAGTCTATGCGTGTAAATATTAGCTCGTTGGGGTGTCCTCTTATTATCCAAGGTACGGCAGATCAGCAGTTGTCCATGCAAAATGCTATCCAAATGATTAATGACGGTACACCATACATTTTCGCACGCAACGACAACGCAACCACGGTTGACCCGGAGATTAAAGCATTACGCACGGAGGCCCCCAACAATATCAACAGTTTTTCCACGGAGATTGATAAATGTTGGTCGGAGATGTTTTCCGTCCTCGGCGTTGATAATGTTGGAGTTAATAAGGCTGAGCGCCTTTTGGTTGATGAGGTCAACGCCAACAATGAGCAGGTTAATTTGATCGCGCACGATAAAATCGCCTCCCGCAATCAAGCGCTGGGGGTGTTAAACAATATGTATGGTACAGATTGTGTTGTTGTGTCCACCAAAGCAAGTATGCATGATATGCCTGTACCCGCAAACTATAGCAGTATAAGTGGCGGCGACAGTGACGACGATAGACGCCCGGAAAATCCGGCATCCAATGGAGGGGAGGGGATGGCTTCCAATGGCTGATTTTACAATCTTGTTAGGCGATTTAATCGCCTCTGGATACGATGTTGCGAAAATTGCATTACAAAATTACGAAGCACCGAGCGAAAGCGTTAGACAGTCTCTTAATACAGCGCTTATCAATCATTATTTAGATCAAGAGATTGGCTCGGAGACCCCAGAATTATTTGCGTTTCGCCTACGCCGTGCCATGGATGAGATTATGCCTTATTATAGCGCCCTGTATGTTGCTAACGCAAAACTTGCGGATTTTGACCCGACCAAGACATTCTCCGAAATCTTGAATACCACGAGGCAAAACGAAACGAAAGTAGTAGAATCGAGGGATGGCACAACAAGCGACGATTTCGCGGGAACATCGCACGGGACATCTACAGGCAGTACGACAGCGGCCGGAGAAGACAGCAACACGACTACAAACGAGAGTAGCGGCAATTCTACCGGAAATACAAAAAATAGAAGGTATGACAACCCTATTTCTGGCAGCGATAACGGATTTGACCCAAATTATGTTACAAATGGTGACATTTCCGAAAATTCCGGGACTGATAGCAGCAATAGCACAAACACCTCGAGCGGGAAGAACTCTGCCAAAGGTACAAGCAGCAGCGAGAGCGACGGGCAAACGACAAATAAGGGGACCCGGACAACAAAAGACAGCGGGAACCGCAGTGACACGCAAAACGGTACAGATCATACAGAGCGTAGCGGTTATACCTCGGCTGTTTGGGAGTCGGTGGAAGCATACCGAAAAGTTATTACTAACTGGACAATGCAAGTTATCAATGACCCAAAAGTATCAAATTGCTTTATGCTGATTTTTGACGGCAAAACATCAAATTTATGGGGTGAATGTTATGGCTATTGAGGACATCAAAAAAATTGACCCTATTTCCGATTTCCCGGTTAATCCCCCTGTGCCGTATGTATATAGCTACGGCACGGGGAAAGATTATTTAACCGATACACCTTTACAAAAAATAGCGTTGGAGGGCTTAAAAAATGGGGAAAACCTTGATTGAATGGTTACTTGATTTGCGCAAAAAAGTTAATGAGATCATTGCGCGAGTCAATACTATTTATAGTGTTCCGTCCGGTGGTACGACTGGGCAGGTGCTTACAAAATCCGGGCCCGCTGATTATGATTTGGAGTGGCAGGACCAAGAGGCCGAGGCAAAAAACGGCATTCCATCCGGTGGCACGACTGGGCAGGTGCTTGCAAAAAAATCTAACGCCGATTATGCGGCGGAATGGGTAGATCAGCAAAGCGGCTCCGGAGATGTTACGGCGGCCGGGAATAACAATTTTACAGGAGACAACACCTTTACCCGCCCTGTATCCGTCCCAGCTCCCGCTGCGGATGGTGACGCGGTAAACCGTAAATATGTTAATGACTCGCTGATTACCAACAAAAACGAGACAATCGAGGAGTTAGAGGGCGGCGACAACACCTTTACGGGTAGCAATACTTTTACCGATCCTGTAACCGTTGGAGAGGGTACGGCCCCGGAACACGCCGCACAAGTCAAACAAGTAACAGAGCTTGGAAACGAGTTAAACACAGTTGCGGGGAATGCTGTAAATAAGGATTCTGCGCAGGAAATCACGGGTAAAAAAACATTTGCCGTCCCTCCCGTTGTACCTGTCCCCACTGCAGAAACAGAAGCCGCAAACAAAAAATATGTCGATGATACAGTTTCCACAGCTGGTGCAAAAATTGTGGAAAACATCGAGTCCAACGACAATATGTTTACTGGCAACAATACATTTGCGGAGCCTGTATCTGTAGGAGAGCCTACAACCGATTCGCAAGCAGCGACAAAAGGATATACAGACGGTAAAACCGCCGAAAACAATACAATGCGCACAACTGGCACGGCTGGGCAGGTCTGGACAAAAAACGACGCGGGCGGCGAGTGGAAAGACTCCCAAGGCGGCGGGGGCGGAACAGATCACGGTATCCCCGCCGGAGGCGCGACTGGTCAAATGCTCACCAAAAAAAGCAATACGGATTATGACGCAGATTGGAGGACACCCAATTCTTACGATTTTCGTCGCACATATGGGCCGGTCCCCGGATATGGTATTCGTCTATATCTATTTTTTGGCAGACTTGTAATAGCTGGTGTATATAATACTTTTGGCGATATCTATAGTAAATTTATTAGAATGTACACAAACGGGTCGACAATAACGGAACAAATGTTTAATTATGTCTACGAGAGCCAATACTCGATTATTACGACTTCTACATATAATTCCGTAAATAATGGAGACCGTGTTCTGCTTGTGCTTAAAAATAGCAATTCAAACCGGCTGAATGACACTTCGGTACATTTTAAAATTGTTCCGATGTCCTCTCAGAGTCTTGCGAAAATTACGCTAAATACCGCCGATGGCAACAAAGATGTTGTATTGTTTGATATGGCTAATAATAATGGCCCATCTTATTTTTACGATCCTTCCAATAGTAATGTATCTGGCCTTTATGCCACTTATTCTGGCGACAATATAGCAGCGGTTACGGAGGCGTATGTTACTCTAAAAGAGGTAATGATAATTTAAAAAATAGCGCCCCGGGATTTTTACCGGGGCGCTAACCTCATCTTGTATCCCGGCTGCGGAGTGTATTTTTTGCGCCGGAATCATCATAACAACATTTCACAATCTCAAGTTATAGTTTTTTTGGTTACAAAATAAAAGTCGGAATTTACTTTATTAACGATTATTTTTTAATGCTATTCATCTATCGCCCCATTTCCTCTTTTACTATATACGGTTGAGCAGTGTATTTCTGTCCCCCTTTCCCTCAACCTCTACCAATATTATACGCATATTAACGCGCTTTGTCAAGACAAAATCACAGAAAAAATTGAAAACATGATAAACAAAATAAAAGAAAACAGTGCACACATCAGCATTTCCGCCGTTACCTCGTAGATCATGTATAACAGTCGTTTATAATCGCCGTCCGGGAACAAGTATGCCAAGGCATTCTTTGCAATCAGAGCGGCCGAGAGTCCAACCAATGCAAGCCCCCAAGCGATATATAACATGATCGGGGCCATTTTTTCGCAGAACAACAAAAGATTAGCCATTAGCACTCACCACCCCATAAATTTCGATGATGCTTTTTTCGTCGATTTTATACGATTCATCGGATAAGATATGATTAAGAGCATTTTTCTGCAGGTCCTTTACCAAATCTGTATTATTTCTCAGTCGTTTGTTAGGTGCATAGATCATGGTAACATGGAGGACGCGTCGGAAACGGCTTTTATCATTGAGTTTGCGCAGCGGAAAGCTGATTTCTTCGACAGATACAACATTTTTTTTGAGTCTGAATCCATATTCCCCAAGAAGTTTGCGTGGAAAATCCAACAATCCGCGAACAAATGCAAATTTTACGATCTCGATATAGCCTTCGTCGAGTTCCGTAATACTTAAATTGTACCGCAAAATAACAACATTATTATTGTTAATGCGGCATTTTCTATCACCATATAACATTAGTAATCCTCCCCCCTTACGGCCTCGCGCTCCTCACGCCATGCCTTGCAGTCGTAGATATATACGGGAGTATCGTACATATCATGGATACGACACAATTCCGGCCGGGAAATTTTGTCGGCCCCGTTATAGTTCCGCAGATACGCCTCCCGACCTTGGGAAGATTTAAAGATGTACAGTTTGGGCTTCGGCTTCTCGCCCTCGGTTTTTTTGATGACTAACGCGCAAAAAGCTTTTTTCATTTTATTTCGTCCTTTCTTTAAAAACATTATGATAATAGGTTTCAAACCTATCATACTTTTCATTTACGCCGCCCGTCCCCCGGAACCATCGTTCCACATCTCGGCCAAAATTATCGAGTGCCTTTTCGACTTTTTTGTATCTATCCATGTCCCCACTTTCGGCGGATTTGGACTTTTCAATTACAGCGTCGATAATTTCATTTAATACTTGCTCGCTATCGAGGTATTTGTTGTTTCTCTGCGCATTTTCATAGTATTCCGCAAAGAGATAGGCAACCTCATCAATTTGAGACGATGTAAGGCCGGAAGCTGTAACTTGGTGATTACGGCGCAGAGTCTTGCGGAATATATTATAATAGTACCCGTAATAATAACGCCTACGGGCCCCCGCGCTGATTTTGTCTAACGACGCATATCCAGAGTCAGCGCCATGGAAATATGCTGTTTGCTCTTCCACGGCCATTTTCTGCAGGTCTTTTGTCTGCCGCTTGTTCAGGACTTCCATTTTCGTCCGCCTGTCGTTGATTAACTGCGATAGCACAAACGATGCCTCTTTCGGTGTCACTTCCAACTCGGACAATTTGGGCGCTTTTGACAAGTCTGTATAACCGGGCTTGGCAATCTCTTGTACAGTCTCTTGCAATCTGATATATACATCCAGATTTGATGCCCCCGTTTTTTCCAGATGGCGCATAGTCTGGTTTGCCCTTACGCGCATTGCGTTATAATTCGCCCGCCAAAGCTTTTCCTCATCTGTCGGCGCTCCCTTTTTCCTGGTTGCCTTTACTCCGGATTTCCTGAAAGATTTAGGGGCGTCCGCATATTTCTCAGCGATTGCCTTATACTTCTCGATCTTTGCGGGACTCGCTGTCTGGATTTTTTCCGGCAGGCGATGGCGTCCGATGCTTGACAAGTCCCCCATTAGATCGGTATAATCGGAGGATGTAAGCCCCGCTTTTTCCGCTTCGACCATGCGTTGATTTAGCTGTTTGGCAATCCGCTTATATTCTTGATCTGTCATAGATATTCCCTCCTATCCATACTTATATCATACTACACATTGTCAGGATTTGCAACCCATTTTTCCCAAAAGTCCGGAGCATTTTCGCAATCTTCGCTGCCTGTTTTATTATATTCCGTTATATCGTTAAGTTTAAACGATACGGGCAATAAAACAGCACCTTTTTTTTGCTTGATTGTCTCGGCATTGCCGAGATAGTCAGTTATTGTTACATCCGGTTGGCTGTCAAGATAATAACGATACTTTCGGCCGGAAACCTCAGCCGGAAATTTTGTGCTTGGCTTTAGATTCTCCACTTTTTTCAACCACTCAGCGCCGCTTTTTTTGTTTACTCCCGAAACTGCGATAATAAATTTACTATCCCCATTTTCGTCGATTTCCTCGGCGGCATATTGCTTGGCATTTATTGCTTTAAATTTTGCGTATGTAGGTTTTTTTTCAAATTCGCCAAGCCCCGCCAAGTCCTCCGGGTCAATCCCGTAATATTGGCAGCTTGCCGCCCTTTTAACCGCGACATTGCTGTTATAATCCTCTATCACCTCGGGGCGGTCGATACAGATATTAACGCAATCTGTATCAGAGTAGCATAATACATCATCCACCTTTTCAGCTACCGCAAATAGATTGCGCCGTGCGTATGCTGTCACCCAAACCCCCACTTGATACGGCAATAATGGCGCGTTTTCGTGCTTTCCGAGTTGCTCGGCCCTCCGGGCGTCGTCTGCTTTCTGTTTGCCCCATTCTCCGGCGCTATATATTATATCGTCAGATACATATTTAGTAACTGTAACGCCATATGTGCAACAGACCCGATCTTTGCAAACCTGCAGTTTTAATCCAGATTCTTTTTTTAGCGGGCTGTCGTCTGGCAAAGACTTAAAATATAGTTTGGAGTCTTTTTTATCCTTGTAAAGTCTCGCAATGGTCAGTGCAAGGGGTTTGGGCAGCCAAGTTTTGCGGCAACGATAGCAGGCCATAAGCTCTATTTTCCCCCATGTATAATATTGGCACAACAGATTATAGTCTATATCAGTTACTGTCGTGACGACTTGCGCCGCCTCTACTATTCGCCCATTGTCGTCTATAGCCCCGATTGTATCGCGTTTGCTACAGCGTGACATAGACAATATAGGATTGTATCTCCGGCACTTGACATCAGTTATACGGAGCTGTAATATATACGCATAATCAGTTGTATTAAGCTCATCAAGCCCCAAAGAGCACGGATAAAAACAACCGCCAAAGGGATATTTTTCATACAGGAGCGCCGCTATATAGGCGCTTTGCTCATCGTAACTATGGACATTATGCAATACCCGGCCCGCGTACAATGCGCTTGCGTGGACATATCCGCCAGAAAAACACGCCGTTAGCATGTCAAATTTCGTAAGATCGGGGCTTGATTTTTTTGTCAAAAAATACCATTTGCGCAGTGCCGCCGCTTTGTTATCTGCCCCGGCGGTTACTCCGTCCTTAATGATCTTGCGGACTTCTGCAGGCATTGATAATGGTATGGCCTGTATGCTCCCATACTCTGCGAGTTTCAGGGCGATAAAATCACGGAGCACAAGACAATCTAACTCACAATAGGAGAGGCGCTTATCTGTCAGCGGTGTGCAAGGTAGGTATACAGTGTTATAGTCAACATCTCCGGCCGCTTTTCGGTGATCGAGTCTATAGGCTACCGCTGTATCGGCTAATGACGCTTGCGAGAGTAAGTAACTATCACGCCATACGATTTGCCCCTTGTTGGACTCGCAACGCATTACACTATGCATAGACCGCGCAAACACTTTTCCGTAGTCAACCCAGTTCGCCAAAAACTGGAAATCCCAAGGAAGATTATGGACAAATATAGTAATTGTAGCGCCGTGTGCGGACTTGCACAACAACTTCAAAAACTCGGATAGCTCGCTACCATATCGGCCATAATATACGGTATCATCAATAGACAACATCCAAATATACATTATGCCGATCTTCTCGGCCTTTTTGTATTTTTCCTCATCGACACCGGGACGCCACCCGCGCCAATTACCATCAACGGAAAAAAGGTTGCTGCTCTCAGTGTCCACACATACAATATTATTTACGCTTGGCTTATTACGCCCCACTCGTGTTACTTTCCATGCGATTGTATTTGTATTGCAATCTTTCCAGTTAATCATCATTGGCACATCGCACTCCTAATCTTCTACCCATATAATACCACACTAATAATACAGTGTCAACCCTCAATCCTCAATATTTCATTCTGGTTCTCTCTCTATCTCCTCTCATATATTCCGCATAGCTGCCACCCATACAGACATGTCGGGCACATCGTCACGCGTGTGAGGCTCAACCGGCGGCGAGC
>ERZ1034962.597-NODE-597-length-15515-cov-21.099935_pt1 | contig 15515 bp, 14 predicted proteins | sample MGYA00520696_ERZ1034962 | MGnify/ENA primary metagenome ERZ1034962 (study PRJEB33766, sample SAMN09781770) | gut metagenome | biome: gut microbiome | host: Homo sapiens | place: Madagascar | study: EMG produced TPA metagenomics assembly of the PRJNA485056 data...
GCTTACCCCCAAATTCCCTGTCGGCCATCTTCTCACCCTCCCCCAGAGCCAAAACAGCGGCCCCGTCTGGAACACCGGCGACGCGCTCTATGAGCTCCGGGACGCCAGCAATATGACCCCCGAGGCCCTCGTCCTCAAAACCGACTACGCGGCCCTGACCCAGTCCGTCTACTGCGATATTCCCGGCTGCACCCACGACTCCGACGCTTGCCCGGCCTACCTGGCCAGCGACTTCTGCGTCGGCGTCATGGCCGTGGACGGCACGGTCTACACCTACCCCGGCGAGCTGACAAACGTCGCCCCAACGCAGATTTACCGCATCGACCCCGCCACCGGCAAAACGCCCGTGGCCGCGGTGCCCGATGCCCTGCCACACCACATGCAGCTGCAATGGTGCGACGAGTACGCCCTGTACGGCTGCCCCCTCGCCGCCAGGCATCAGCCCGGCACCCTCTACCGCTGGGACTGGCAAAATGACACGGTGCAGACCATCCCGATGCTGGCCGACGAGAAGATCATCGCCTGTGAGGGCAGCCGCTTCCTGACGATCCGCATCGAGGCGAACGAGCCGTTCCCCAATTTCGGCAGCACCGAGCAGGAAAAAGCCATTTTGGCGCACGCCGTCTACGTCTACGCCTGGCTCGACCCCGCCACCGGCGCGCGGGAGAAAATCTGCACGCGCCCCTACGCGGACGGCTATTTCCACAACTATTACGACGGCAGGATCTACTACACCGGCAATTTCCGCAATGCCGACACCCCCGGCCAGCAGGCCGCCCTGCTGTATTTTGACACCGCCGACGGCACCGAGAAAACGCTGCTCGAGAGCATCCCGCTTGACACCTACGGCATCGACGTGTGCGTACCCTTCAGCCCGGCGTTTGCGGGCGTGCCGCAGCGGTATCTCCGCGTGCTGAACGCCGGGGACGCCTACGCGGACTGCCTGCTGGACATGGAGACCGGCGACGTCCTCCCGGCCCCCGCGGTCACGGCGGAGGGCGTGCGCCGCCCCGCGCTGCTGCTGGCCTGCACCGCGTCGGGCCAATGGCTGACAACCGCCAACCCCCGCGACAGCTATGACCCGCAGTACAGCCTCTACGCCCTCTGGGACCCGGTTGACTTTTTGGCCGACGGGCAGCCCGCCGCGTGGGTCACGATGTATGCGACAGAATGAACGGTTGTATAATTATGCGCAAAAACGCCGATTTGTCCACGATACAAGAACACCGGCACGCCTGCCGCAAACAAAATTTTGAAAAGTAAACCAAAACTACTTGAAAAATTTCTTTTATGGTGGTAACATGAAGGCGGTGTTTGAAATTATATAAAGGAGTGTCGTTTTATGGCAATTCAGAATGCTTACCTGCAGGGCGTATATGAGGGCCTTGCAAAGCGCAACCCCGAGCAGAAGGAGTTTCTGCAGGCTGTTGAGGAAGTCCTCGAGAGCCTGGAGCCCGTTGTGGCTGCCCACCCCGAGTACGAGAAGGTCGGCCTGATCGAGCGCCTTGTCGAGCCCGAGCGCATCATCATGTTCCGTGTGCCCTGGGTCGATGACGCCGGCAAGGTCCAGGTCAACCGCGGCTACCGTGTGCAGTTCAACTCTGCCATCGGTCCCTACAAAGGCGGCCTGCGTTTCCACCCCTCTGTCAACCTGTCTATCCTGAAGTTCCTGGGCTTTGAGCAGTGCTTCAAGAACAGCCTGACCGGCCTGCCCATGGGCGGCGGCAAAGGCGGCGCTGACTTTGACCCCCACGGCAAGTCTGATGCCGAGGTCATGCGTTTCTGCCAGAGCTTTATGACCGAGCTGTACCGCCACATCGGCCCCGACACCGACGTGCCCGCCGGTGATATTGGCGTTGGCGGCCGTGAGGTCGGCTACCTGTTCGGCCAGTACAAGCGCCTGCAGAATGAGTACACCGGCGTCCTGACCGGCAAGGGCATCCCCTTCGGCGGTTCTCTCGCCCGTACCGAGGCTACCGGCTACGGCCTGTGCTACTTTGCCAAGGAAATGCTGGCTGACGCCGGCAAGAGCTTTGAGGGCCAGCGCGTGGTCATCTCCGGCTCCGGCAATGTGGCCACCTACGCCAACCAGAAGGCCACCCAGCTGGGCGGCAAGGTCATCGCCATGTCTGATTCCAACGGCTACATCGTGGACGAGAACGGCATTGACTATAAGGTCATCAAGGAGATCAAAGAGGTCAAGCGCGCCCGCATCAAGACCTATCTGGAGTATGTCCCCACCGCTAAGTACGTCGAGGGCAGCCAGGGCATCTGGACCGTCCCCTGCGACATCGCCCTGCCCTGCGCCACCCAGAACGAGCTGCGCCTGGACGGTGCCAAGGCTCTGGTTGCCAATGGCTGCTACTGCGTAGCCGAGGGTGCCAACATGCCTTCCACCCCTGATGCCATCGCTTACCTGCAGCAGAACGGCATCCTGTTTGCCCCGGCTAAGGCATCCAACGCCGGCGGCGTTGCTACCTCCGGCCTGGAAATGAGCCAGAACAGCCTGCGCCTGTCCTGGACTTTCGAGGAAGTGGATGAGCGCCTGCACAACATCATGGTCAACATCTATCACAGTGCTGCCGCCACTGCCGAAAAGTACGGCATGAAGGGCAACCTGGTCGCCGGTGCCAACATCGCCGGTTTCGAGAAGATCGCCTCCGCCATGATGAGCCAGGGCATTGTCTGATACAAATGCAGACAGCCGGGTGAACTCCCGGGAAAAATTGCATAAACTTTTTTAGCAAAACCTATTGACACACACGCCGTGCTGTGGTATTATAATCAAGCACCGCGAAACAGCGTGTGTGTCATATATCGCGGAGTAGAGCAGATGGTAGCTCGTCGGGCTCATAACCCGGAGGTCGCAGGTTCAAGTCCTGTCTCCGCAACCACTTAAAAAGAGCGTTAGAACGTAAAGTTCTAACGCTCTTTTTTCATTCTATTAAATGCCGCAGCCATCGAAAGTTCAACAAAAGTTCAACACGCACATGCAGAGACCCGGAAAGTGCTGCTAAAGGCAAGGCCCCGGTGCTGTTGTTCCCCGCAAAATTATAAAAGCGGGAGTAGTGGCCTATCAAGGGGCTTTCGCGGCATATCCTCGCTCTGAAAACCGGGCTGCGGTATTCCACGTTCCCCTTGACAGTCCCCTATCCCGCTTTTGTCCGCTAATCGCGGAACAACCCGCAACCACTTATCCCGATGGGATAACGTAGGCCGAGATTGGGAAAACGAAAGCGAGGACAAAAGCAATGAAAGATACAGTCAAGACATCGAGGACGGCTGGCTACCTAGAGAAAATTTTCCGGGCGCTGAACGCAAAATATTTCGACAACGAACTGGAAGAACCTATCATCACGATACAGAGCACCCCCAAGGCATACGCACACGTCACCATTGCCAAGGCGTGGCAACGCGGAGATACAACCCGCAGGGAATTAAACATCGGCGCAGGAACGCTGGACAGAAGTATTTTTGAGGTTGTCGCGTCGGAACTCCATGAGTGTGTACACATCTACAATCTGCAAAACGGTATACAGGATTGTAGCAGGGGCGGCGCATACCACAACAAAAAATTCAAAGAGGCCGCCGAAGCCCGCGACCTAAAAATAAGCTACGACCCGCGCATCGGTTGGAGTATCACCGAGCCGGCAGAAGCCCTTTGCGAATTTGTCATTGAGCAAGGCTGGGATGACATCAATATGAACCGTATCGAAAGCAGCTACACACCGCGCGGCAAAGGGGCAGGAAACGCCACAGGAAAGCCCACAGGCGGCAATAACAACCCGAACAGCCATAGCATCAAATATGTCTGCCCCTGCTGTGGAAACAGCGTAAGAGCTACCAAAGCGGTGCATATCATGTGTATGGATTGCAACGAGCCGATGAAGACGGAATAAAAGGAGAATCCGGGAGCAATACAGCCCCCGGACTTTTTGATGTTAACTTTTCAAGAAATATAGTGACAGTCTAATGTTGTCGCGTTTCACGACGACATTAGATAGGAACTTCCGTTTTGAGCGATGAGACGTAAATGCTTTTGATACTTATTTCCAAGAAAAATATTAAAATGGCAAAAAATCTGCTGATCGGCAAAGCCAATCAGCAGAAAAGAAAAAATATTATTTCCAACCGAGGAAATTTTTATTTTGCTCTAAGAAATCACTTACAACGGCTTCAATAACAGGAACAGAAACGGAGTTTCCAAACTGCTTATACGCGTATCTGTCTGTTGGATTAACAATAAAGGTGTCGGGAAATCCCTGTAGCCTTGCACATTCACGTGGGGTAATTCTCCGGGCGTGGTTGTTTTGGATAACACCCAATCGGTTGGAATCGGAGGAAGTCAACGTTATAGCAATACTGTTAGGGTCTAAGAATTTAAACACTTCAAACGACATATTGCCACAAACAGGGTTGAATTTTCCATCCTCTTCTTTCAAATAGCCTTTTTCCTTTAAGGATTCAATAACATCCAAAATGTCATCATCAGTATAAAAGGTCTTTATCTGGTCGAGAGTTAATTTTTTACCGTCCTGTTGTGTTCCGAAGATGGGTTTTCGGCGGTTCTGGATTAAAAGATTCATAAAGTTTATTTCGGCTTTACTACACTTTCCTTTTTTGCCGAGTTCCCATGAATGGAGAGATTGTCCACCGCGATAATCGATTAAGCGATAGCCGTGCAGTTTGGTTAAGTCATCTCCCATCACAGAGCGAAGCTGTGCCTCAAATTCTGAAGAACAATAATATTTGCGGTCAACATTATCTTCCAAAATATCAGAAACAGTGCATCGTTTTTGCAGCTTTGACCTCTTGTATGCGTGGGAATCACTTGCGCCAAGATTTGTAACAAGAGACATTTTAGGAGTATCACCTAAAATGCCGAGGATATATAAGCGAACACGGTTTTGAGGAACATTAAAATTTGAGCTATTAAGAAGGAGTTCGTGTGTGCCATAGCCTAAATCGTGCAACTTTGTCATAATGGTTTCAAAGGTTCTGCCACCATCATGCGTATATAGGCCGCGAACGTTTTCGAGCAAAAAGGCTTTTGGTTTATATGTTTCAAGGATTCTTTCAATTTCAAAAAAGAGCGTGCCACGAGTGTCACCAAAGCCTTGCCGTTTCCCCGCGTATGAAAATGGCTGACAAGGAAAGCCACCCAAAAGAAAATCAAACGGCTCGATTTCAGTGATTTTGTGTATATCTCCGCTGGGATGCTCTTGAAAATTGAGCTTATATGTTTCACAAGCCTTTTCATCAATTTCGCTGGAAAGAACGCATTGTGAAGCAATGCCATGTTTTGCCAACGCTTGTTCGGCACCTAGGCGAATTCCACCTACGCCAGCGAACAAGTCGATAAATTTAATCATCCAATTCGCTCCTTTATGAATTCGATAAGTAACTCGAATTCATCCGGTGTATAAGCAACTGTACAATGGCTATTATTACACAGTTCTCTGACGGCTGCGCGACGTGCAAAGTTGCCAGCGCCGTCAATGATGTACGCAATGAAGTTTCTACTGTTAGTGATTTTCTCAAATCTGTCGCGAGCTTGCCCGCCTTTACGCTCAATGGTGCTGTTTGTGGTTTCTTGAAAAGTGACTTCCACAGCGACATACTTCTTATGACGGCTGGTATCATCTTTGCGGTCAATTACGACATCGAAATTAGTTAAAGTGTTTCCGTCATTTTGAGTAACGCCCGGAACAGTACCATTACTCCGAACATTGTAGTTGTTACCGAGAGAATTAGCTAAATAATGGACAACGTACTGCTGGGCAACATTTCCGAGGTCAGAAGCAGTTTTTCCACCAATAATACGGCTGACGCGAATATAATTTTGGCGAACAAAATCCTCTACCTTTGTGTCATCGCCAAGGTATTCATAGGGAGTGCATTTGAACAAGATAGCACGGACACTCGCATCGACAGCAGCACCGCCATACATTAAAAGTGCAATTAAATCTTTGCAAAGTTGAACATCGGCCCGGTCAGAAACAAGATTCTCAACGGTATCAATCTTCATACGCTTGTTGTTTAAAACTCCATTTGTGGGGAGCGCAGAAAATTCATACTCAATGTCACCATTGCCAAGATTATAAACAAATTTGTTTGATGGGAAAATAGTTCGGAAGTCTTTATTGACGCGCTGCAAAGGTTCGCTTCCAAAGTCTACAAGAACAACGAGGTGCTTCAAAAACAGGTTATATGAAAATTTTGAAGCATCCAAAAGGCGAAACACGCTGGCCAAATCATTTTTATCAGTGAGCTTCAAAATAGAAATAAACTTTTCTTGAGAATCTATCAAGGTTTGGAGAATGCTGATTTTCTGGGCTTCATCTCGAACCTCTTTAGGCCACCATTTACAAGCGTGCGTTTCTAGTTCATCGAGTGTGCGCTCGTACTTATCTTCATTCATTTTACATCCGCTCCTTATGATTAGTGGAAGAACATATTCCAGACAATCCTATAAGCATTATCCATTTAACTATAACACAAATAGTGCTGTACGGCAAATGAAATTTTGTGATGAAAAAGAATGAAATGAAAAGACAAAAAAGTAAGAGGGCGCTTTGATCTTGCGCCCTCACTTTTGATGTTGACTTTTCAAATCAATGAATCATCAAAATAGTATGATTGGAATACGGTTCCATCGCTCATAATAAATCGACCTTGAGCATCAAACGGAATCTGTTCTGCTGCGCGGCCATCCCCAAGGATAATAGTGGACAATGTCGGATTGGCGCGTCCGCAGATGCGGACGGTTAAATTATCTTTAATTTGACCGGGGAGAACATTTGCATCTGGACGTTGGGTTGCCAAGATTAGATGAATACCAAAGGCACGACCTTGACGAGCGATGGTAGCAATACGAGCTTCAATTTGAGACAGCAGTTCCTTTCGTTCCTTATCAGCTCCAGTCTTGTCAAATAATTCACCGATTTCGTCACAAGCAAAAATATAGCGATTAAGATAGTTGCCGGTTTTTTTGAAGTAGTCATTGATATTAGAGACATCGGCTTCGACGAAAAGTTTTTTGCGCTCCTCTAGTATATCAACCAACTGGTCGAGTTGCGCCAGCAACGGTTTTTCTTCGGTAATTATATGAGCAAATCGATGCCAGAGTTTCCCGAAGTCAACGCCGCCTTTGAAGTCGGCAATATATACAATATCAGATTGCTGGATGCCTTGCCATAGTATGCAGCAAAACAGTCTGGTTTTGCCACTACCTGTATTACCACCAATTAAAACATGTGGAGTTTTATTAAGGTCGATAATAACATTATCCCCTGTTAATCCACGGCCAACGATAAGAAGATTATCGTTGTTGCGAAGTATGAACAAATCGCTCCACTGCATCATCTCATAGGCGTGGCCCGGACGAACACAACATAACGTGAATGTACGGCGGTCATTACCTTCGTGTATGGATGCAATTAACAGATTTAGGGCAGTTTCAATGATGATTTGTTTATCAATCCACATATTTAGAGGAAAACCGGTGCAATAGTATGTAAGTTCAATTACATTATTTTCTGAAATTATTTTCTTGATAAGGTATGGAGACTCGCCTGCACTATTGGCAAAACCAACACGAGCAAAATCATGTTGCATTTCGATTGCGCCCGGAACATAGCCAACAGCGGCAGCACATAGAGGAACGAAGAACAGAAACGTAACGATGGCAAAAAAGAACATGAAGCCATAAAGAGCAGTAGGAATACTACGCGGCCAGTAGATGGCTGCACAAAGTAGTGCAGCAAGTAGGAGCAAGACGGCGAGAGCATTTCGCTTGCGGGGATTTGTGGCTGCATTATGCAATCCGTTTTTTGCAGTGTGAAAAAAGTTGCGTAAATTGGTAAGAGAATTTAAGTTGTTTCGATTTTGGTTATTCATTGTAGTGCCTTTCTGGTAATTAGCCTGTAAATAATTTGAGGTCTATTTTTCTACTTACATCTTGAAAAGATGGTTGCACGGAATCATAGCTTTCGATATAAGCAACGCCCAGTTCATTACAAAAGTTGACAAGTTGGGTTTTACGTTCATTGTTGTCTTGTTGGAACTGCGCTGGAATTGGGTTTTTGCCTTTTCCAATTAGGCGATAGTCATGTTTATGTGAATCGTAGGCATAAACAAACATTTTTGTGGATGTGAGTTCTATTGTTTGGGTACACCTACGCATAAGTTGTTCCACTGGTTCACTTGGGTTTTCATACAGTTCGTGAAAACGTGTAATTGGAAGAACGGTCGTAATAATAATTAGTTGGACTTCAAGCCAGCGGTCATGATAGCGAGCGCTGACGGAAGAAGCAGAATTGTTATCAAGCATTTTCAAGAGGTCACTCAAAGGAAATGCCTCTGGACGCAAGTCATCAAGTATAAGTGCATCTTGCCCACCATAGTCCTGTACAGGGTCACGGCTGCTGCCAGATAGACAGTAACTAAGTTCTCTATTTTCACATATCCTTTTAGCGAGCGTAGTTTTGCCGGAACCCGGCTCTCCACATATATATATGACATCAGTTTTTCTGTTTGGATTTGATTTCAATTTTGTCTCTCTGTATTCAAAAGCGCGTTCAAAATCGGGCTTATGAGCGAGATACATCGCCATGCTGATATTATCCATCAAATTAAATCGACGGATTTTGCCTTGCTCTATTTTTTCGAGTACAGTTCGGAATGATTTGTTTTCGGCTTGTTTTGCTTCGCTTGTGGCACGGACTGATTGCCAGTCGTACCCCGGCTGTGCAACAACTTCACGGTCATCGTATTGATGTTTGTCTGGTGCGTTACGGTGTGTCAAATATGATATAGCACCACCAATATCGGCTTTTAGGCGTTTCCCAGCAAACTGCTTTTGCTTGATTTTTTGAACGTAATTTTTATCGACTCCAACATAGCCGCCAATGGTTGATGGCTCGTAAGAATCATCAAGTGTAAGGACTAGATGAATGTGAGTCTCTTTAAGATTGCCATCTTCGTCGGTGTCTTTATCGTGAATAATGTAACACCAGTGGACAATTCGTTTATTAGTATTTAGTTTCTCTTCCAGCACCTTTTTCCAACTATCTGGGTATCCGGGCATAAATTTGATTTGCTGAACAATTTCACAACTTCTCATACCCATTTGTGTTTCACCTCCTTACCACATACCTACCACATATAAGCGATTTTTGAGCCAATCAGGACAAGCCCCCTGATTGGCTCAGATACCATAACGGTAGGCTTTTGAGGGTGTTATATAGTTTGTGTTATGGTGGTAAGCAAGCCTACCACATAACAAACAATTCATGATCGCCCCGCGTGGCGGGGCGACCCAAAGGGAAAAAAGTAGCGGCGGCTGGCGTGAGATGCTTTGGGGCATCCCCCTCCTGCCGCCGCTTGGAGCTTAACCGTTGATGACGGTCACACCATCTGCAGATGCCTTAAGATTGATGGTATCAATGCCACGCTGCCCCTTAACGTAGGTGGGATAGATACCCAGTTTAAGGTTTGTGAACTTGATGAGGTGGTCGTAGGCCTCTTCGCCGAGCAGCTGCTTTCCGGGAATCTTGATGTCCAGACGTTCGCCGAAGAAGCCGGAGCAGGTGACGGTGTAGGTGTAACCCAGAATGGTGTCGGTGCGAACGTTGTCGATGTACTCGTGGTACGGACGCACACCGCACAGGCGCAGGCGCTCACCGAGCGTTGTGGGGGAAACGGAAACGAGTTTGATTGAAGCATTAGTCAATTTCATAGAGCTTTTTCTCCTTTTGTGAAAAGAATTGAATGATGTATGTAAAAGTGGGCAGCTTACGCCGTGCCACTAATACCGGAGTTGGAATTGCCCAGTCCATTAAGTTGCGCGACGAGCGCATCATAATTGATTAGGCATTTTTTGCCGATGTACAGCGCTGGAAGTCTGCCCTGCTTCTCCAAAACGCGGAGAGCGTGTTCCGGCAAAAGGCCAGTGGCCGCAACGCTGCGTATCGACATCATGCGAGGTGGTGAGTTCATAAGTGAACCTCTCTGTTGACATATTCACAAGGAACATTTATAATAAGAAATGTTGGAGAAGATAATTGCTTTTAAGAATCATCCTGTGACTATATTATACTACAAGAAAATTCACGATAAAAGGGGGTTTTCCTATGTTACTGACACTGAAATTATTTAGACTTAAATTTCTAATTGGAAATTTTCATGAGAGGCGTGAAGAAAAAGCATGAATGAAAGTAAAGAAATTTTTGCTCAGAGACTGCGAAATTTAATTGAAGAAGAGGGCATAAGTCAAAAGCAACTTGCAGTTGAAGCCGAGATTGCAGAAAGTTCTATATCGAAGTATCTCAATTGTGAGGCCGAACCTAAATTAGTCCCGCTCGTAAATATCGCAAAACATTTTGATGTTTCCATTGACTATTTACTTGGAGTTTCAAACTGTAAACAGTACGAAGAAAATATGCAAGCAGCGACAAAGGTGACAGGGCTGTCTGATGATGCAATAAAATATGTGAAGATGTATGCGGAACGATTTGGCGATTTCTTTGAAGTAGTACTTAAAGAACCGCTACTAGAACATGTTCTTTTCCAATTTCATGAGTGCATTGCGACAGAAGAAAGTATACTAAAAGATAAATACATAGACGACTATATTGAAAAGATGGCCAGCGGTGAATTGCCATCGAATAGAGCAGAGTTGGCGCAATTATACTGTAAGTGTAGAAATCGGAAACAAAAACAAACAAAGGATAATAATGCTAGGATGCTAGCGCTCTTTGGACTGTCAAATGCCGTTTCAGATTTGGCAAAAAAGTGTTCAAAACCAATTGCAGAAACTAAGACTAAAGATGTATATTGTGTAATGGAAGTAAAGAAACGGTTGATCGAGTTCAAGAACACTCCGAGATATAAGTATTTGGTTGTAAGAAAGAAGAAAGAAAATGGCAAATAAGCAACCGAGATATAATAAGGATGGAAAATTGATTTCATACAGCATCCGTGTATATCGTGGACGTGATGCTGATGGAAAAATGCTAAAGCCATATACCACAACATTTAAGGTTAAAGATACATGGTCTGAATCCACCGCAGAGAAAAAGGCCGAAGCGTTTGCGCGAGATTTTGAAAGGGATTGCCTAGAGGGAAAGGCCACCGACAATCGACAGACATTTCACGATTATGCCGAGTATGTTCTCCGTGAAAAAGAAAAAGCGGGTGTACTGAAGAAAAGCACACTCGCACGATACGGAGATTTAACTCGTAGAATCTACCCGGAAATTGGTGCAATCAAGTTAAAGGATTTGCGTCCGCAGCACCTCACTAATTTTTATGGGAAACTACAAGAACTGGGCAATATAGACAGAACGGCAAAACCTAAACCAACACTGACTAAAGTTGTTAATGAAAAAAGGTTAGGGCTGTCTGCACATCAACAAATTATTGACGCTGTGGCCGAGGGCAAAAAAGTCTCACGTGAACTGATTGCAAAATGCGCAAATATATCATCGTCAACAGTATCGTTAATGTTACGCGGCAATGAAGTTAAAGCAGATAAAGCTGAAGCTGTAGCTATGGTTTTAGGATATAAAACAGAACAACTTTTCAAGATCATTGAAAAGAATAAGAATTTATCTGCAAAAACAATCAATGAATATCATGGTCTTATTTCTTCAATCCTTGCACAGGCAGAAAAGGAAATGCTTGTCCCCTACAATGCGGCAAGTAAGGCTATTTTGCCCAAGATTCATAAAAAAGAAGTAGACTTTTATCAGCCGGAGCAGATAGAGGAAATCAAAAAGGCTTTTGATAAAGAACAATTACGCTGGCGCGTATTGGGCTATATGCTCATTTACACAGGTGCGCGGCGTGGAGAGATTTTAGGATTACATTGGACGGACATTGATTTTGAGAATCGACAGGTTTGTTTACGCCGAAATGTTCTGTATAATAATAAGGATGGCGTTTATATTGATACGTTGAAAAACGAATCTTCCGTTCGTTTATTGTATTTACCGCAGAGCGTTATTGATATGCTCGTTACTTATAAGCAATGGCAAACAGAGGAGATTAAGCGTCTTAATGGGTATAGAGCAGATAACGGATATGTATTTGCAACAGAAAAGGGCGAACCGTTAAATCCGGGAACGGTTGCTTCTTGGTTGGAACGTGTGGAAAAGAAAAACGGCTTGCCGCATTTGCACTCGCACGCATTTCGTCATAGTCTGGCATCTGCATTGTTTGGACGGAATGTTGACCCAGTGACGGTATCAAAAACGCTTGGACATGCACAGGTAAGTACTACCGAGAATATATATGCACATATAATTGAAGCTGCTAAAAAGCGCGGCGCGGATATTTTGGAAGATGTGTATAATCAGCAGTAGTTCAACAAAAGTTCAACAACTTTATGAAAAGTGCAACAACGATGCAATACAATACACAACGATAAAAGCAAATAACCAACGAATTACCGAAAGAAACAAAACGATAATAAACAATGCAAAACGCAGAATATAGAACTCATAACCCGGATGTCGCAGGTTCAAGTCCTGTCTCCGCAACCAACAAAAGCTCGTTGAAACGATAAGTTTCAACGAGCTTTTTTCTACTTTATGGCAAAAGTGGTAACAATCTGGTAATTTTGACCCCAAAATGACCCCAAAACGATAAAACGACTGCGCCCGGATGGTTGAGATTTTCAACCGCCCGGGCGCTTTTTGTGGATAAATTTTGCGGAGTTTGTGGGTAAATATAGGAACGGTCAGCGTAGTCAGCTCGCTTTGACAAGTACCAACACGCTGTTGTTTGGCATGACGATCTGTTCCTGTTTGGTAGGAATGGGCGGGTTCTTGTACTGGCGCAGGGCTTTTTGGATTTGCTGTTTGACCTCTAGCAGGGCAGCATCCAATGTAGGGGGCTGCACTTCAATTTTTGGAAAGTCAGGCACATGGGCGGTGCAGCCGTCTGCCGAGAGTGTGCAGAGCACAGGGTAAGGCTGGGGCTAGTCCGCACATTTTTTGAAAGCGGTATGGCGCAATGCCAGTGCAAAATGACCGTAACAATAGTCTTTGCGTCCCGCTATCTCAATACCCTATACAATTTACCTGCATTCCGTGTGATGTACGGAAAAAACTTTGGCTTACAGATGTAGATCAATGCTGTTATTTCTGAAATAGTACACTGCGCCGACAAGCCCGGCGTCGTTCTGGAGGGCTGCGGCCTTCAGCTCCAACCCCTCGGCGAAGGCGGGCATGATGCTTTTGCGCACCTGCGCGGCCAGCGGGTCGATCAGAAGCGCCTGCTGTGCGCTGACGCCGCCGCCGATCAGGATCAACTGCGGGTTGAAGATGTGTACAAGGCCCGCAAGGCCCTGGGCGATCTCGTTGATCCAGCCGTTGAGCACAGCCAGCGTGCGTGCGTCGCCTGCGGCAGCTGCCTCAAAGATCGCGCGGCCGTCGGGGGCGTCCAGCCCCATCTTCTGTGCGTCGCGCACCAGCGCCGTCGTCGCGGCGTAGCGCTCATAGCAGCCGATGGCTCCGCAGGTGCAGGCCACGCCGTCCAGCGCGTGCAGCCGGAAATGCCCCAGCTCGCCGCCAAGGCCGCGCACACCCTCCAGCAGATGTCCGCCGGTCAGGATGCCGCCGCCGACACCAGTGCCCAAAGTTACACCGATGACATCGGTGCAGCCCCTGGCCGCACCGACCCAGACCTCGCCCAGCAGCATGCAGTTCGCGTCGTTGGCGACGGTGACGGGCAGATCAAACTCACGCTCCAGCGTGCCTTTAATGTCCACACCGATCCACCCCGGGAAATTACCGCAGGTCCCCGCGACCACGCCGCGGCGGCTGTCGATCTGGCCCGTGGCGGACACAGCGATGCCCTCGAGCCTCGGCGCGTCCGCGGTCAGAAATTCGTGGATGGCCGCCTGCACGGTATCCAGGATCGGCGTTTTGTAGCCGTCAAAGCTGACGCTGCGCTCGGCGCGGCGCAGCACCCTGCCGTTCTCATCGACGAGCCCCAGCTTGACCGCCGTGCCGCCGATGTCAACGCCCAGATAGGTTTTACTCATAGCGCACCTGCTTATTTGTGGTTGTTGATGGCCGCGGTGTAGCGGGCCGTGATCTCGGCCGGGCGGGTGATGGCACCGCCGACGACGAGGGCGAACGCACCGGCGTAGAGCGCCTGCACGGCCTGCTCCGGCGTGTGGATATGGCCCTCGGCGATGACCTTGGCCGGGCACTCCCGCGCGAGCTGGGCGATAAAGCCGAAGTCCACATCGTTGATGCCCGTCGTCTCGGGCGTGTAGCCGCGCATCGTCGTGCCGACAAAGTCCGCACCGGCCCCCGCGCAGGCCAGCGCGTTCTCAATGTTGTCGCAGTCGGCCATAACGAGCTGGTCGGGGTACTTCTCCTTGATGGAACGGATGAACTCGGCGCTGGTCTGTCCGTTGGGGCGCAGGGCACCGGTGCCCTGCACAGCCAGAATGTCCACGCCGCAGGCGACGAGCTCGTCGACCTCCTTCATCGTGACGGTGATGTACATCGGCGTGTCCGGGTAATCCTTTTTAATAATGCCGATGACCGGCAAATCCACGACCTGCTTGATCTGGGTGATGTCGCGCACCGTGTTGGCGCGGATGCCGACAGCGCCGGACTGGGCGGCGGCCTTCGCCATCAGCGGCATGACGCCGCCCTCTTTCGTGTACAGCGGCTCGTGCTCCAGCGCTTGGCAGGAGACGATAAGGCCGCCCTTGATTTGGTTGAAAATTTGTTCGTGGGTCATGGTGGTAACTCCTTTCCATACGCAAAAAGCCTTCCCCCCATGGGGGGGAAGGCATGGGGCTTTTCTTATCTCATCAAAATCTTGACCACGGCTTTTCTTACGTGGTCACAGCCTTCGCTTTTGCAGCTGGGCTTGTGCAGCTCGCCGGGGAAGAAGATGGCAAACCGCCCGCCGCCCAAAACGCCGCCGACGTGCTCGGCACCGGACTTGAAGCCGCAGTCGGCGGCTTCGTCGAACGCGCCCTTGTCCTTGCCCTCGGACGCCCAGCCCCAGTGCTCGCTGCCGGTCAGATTGATCTGCAGGTCGGCGTAGCGGCGGTGGTACTCGAAGGCTGCGCCCTCGGCCTCGCGCAGGTCGGCGTCCATCACGTTGACAAACACCTTGTCGCCGTCGATGATGGTCTTACCGTTTTCCAGCGCGTCAAGGGTATGGCTATTCAGCCAGTCGATCGCCGTATCCAGATTGGGGTGCAGCCCCTTGTAACAGGCGATGTAATCAAACGAATCTACGATCATGCTGCGCTCCTCACAGTGCCGCGACGGCTTCCTCAATCATGCGCTGCGCCTCGGCGACGATGGCCTCGTCCTCCGGCGCAAGGTTCGCCAGCGGGGCGCGCACACCGCCCAGCTCCAGCCCGTACATCCGGCGCAGGATCTCCTTCATGACGGCGTACAGGTTGCCCTTGGCTTCGCACATTTTGTAGATGATGCGGTCCGCCTTGTACTGGATCTCGCGGGCAGCGGGGATGTCGC
>ERZ1034962.599-NODE-599-length-15384-cov-9.343728_pt1 | contig 15384 bp, 13 predicted proteins | sample MGYA00520696_ERZ1034962 | MGnify/ENA primary metagenome ERZ1034962 (study PRJEB33766, sample SAMN09781770) | gut metagenome | biome: gut microbiome | host: Homo sapiens | place: Madagascar | study: EMG produced TPA metagenomics assembly of the PRJNA485056 data set...
TCAGTTTGAATATCTATATTGCTTTTTCCTACTACGATAGATGAAAATGCTTTTATATTCGCACCTTGCGTATTATCGTTGATTAGAAAGCTTAAATTTTCTTTAACAAAATCTCTATTATAAACCCTTATATATAAATCTTTATTTTCGTCTGTTATATTAGATTCTTTTAAATGACGATTGTCTAGCTCTATCTCAAAAGTAGCATTAGGATAATCGGGGTGCGGTTCTTTTATTTCAAAACTTCTTAAAATCCTTGATAATGTGGTTTTTCCTGCATAATTTCGTCCATAAAGGATATTTAATGTTTTAAATTTTGGTAAAGAATCGCTCCATAAAAAATTTTGATAAGAGCCGTAATTTATTTTAGAAAATTTTTTAATCATACTTTTTCTTTCTATTTAAATTTCGTAACAAAAATTATATCAAATTTTTCATTAACTTTTTCTACCCCGCTTTCAGTCCGCTTAAAAGGGCTAAATTCAGCTCATCATGCAAGGGCGCGAAGTGTTCTCCAAAAAGCGCTTTGGCGACAAAAATGCCGTTTGTGTCCCGCAAGCATCGTTAAAGCCTTGCAAGTCATTGCTTGCTAGATAGGCGTTTGCGATGATATAGTCTTTTATTTGGCTTAAAAATTCAAGCTGAGCGGGGCTAAAATTCATGCCTCTTTGGATTTAGCGTCCCTTAAACAGCTCGTAAGCGCGAATTTGCCACGCTAGCAAAGTCGCGCAACTCATCATCAAAGCCTAGCTCAAAACGCACAAGCTGAATAAGATTTGTAAGCTTTATTTGCGTGCTTTTTAGGGGTTTTACGGGCTTTGTTTGTGCGCTGTTGCGTGTGAGTGCGTAGGCGTTCCAAAGCCCTTCAATGTGTAAGCCAGCACACTTTAAACGCTCGTAAAGCTCATTTATCAAGGCTCTTGTGAGTTTGCGATTTTGGTAGCTTTGATGATAGATAATGCTAAGCGCGTCCAACTCGTCTTTGTGAGCGTGGATAAAGTCTTTGAAAGTGGCGATTTGCCCTTTGGCTGCCTCATCGCTAAATTCGCTCACTAGCACTTCATCGGGGTTTGTCTCATCGATATAAATAAAGCATTTGCTCGCTAAATCAAGCAATTTCTGCCTTAACAGTGGCTCATTAAATGCTGTCGTTTTTGATTTTAGCGACAAGTGTGCTAAAAAGCTCATATACTCCAAATGGTTTTGTGTAGCTCGTTTCGTTGTTTTTCTCGCATAAAATCCTTGATGTAGAGATTAAAATTTAATGTGATAGTTTAAAAATGTGATTTATAAAAAAGTGGTACGCCCTAGAGAATTCGAATCTCTGACCTCTTGAACCGCAATCAAGTGCTCTATCCAGCTGAGCTAAGAGCGCACAAAAAAGAGCGCAATTATACCTTTTTATACTTAAATACAAATAAAAATAAATCATAAAAAATATTAATACAACATTAAACTTTAAGCATTAAAATTTGCCGTATTTTAGCTAAGCCTAGGCTTTTGAAATGCTGAAATAATAAAAAATAAGGAAATTTTATGGATTCAGCTAAGTTTTTATTACACGAGCCTTTATTACGAAAAAATCATGCAGGTTGTGCGCATTCATGCTCTAATGGCGCCCATGAAGCCCACAACCATTTTGATGCGCGAAAAGGCGATAAAAAGGTGCTTTTAATAGCTTTTAGTGCTACAAGCGTGATGATGATTGTTCAATTTATTTATGCTTTGCTTAGCAATTCTTTGGCGCTTTTAAGCGATACTTTACATATGTTTAGCGATGCGTTTGCGCTGGCTCTTAGCTTTTTGGCTATTTTAGCCACGCAAAAGCTCCAAAGTCCGCAAAAAACTTTTGGCTATTTTCGCCTTGAAATTTTGGTGGCATTTATCAATGGGCTTACGATACTACTAGCTGCTGGATTTGTAAGCTATGAGGCCATACAAAAGCTTTTAAATCCAAGCGAGATTGATGCTAAAACTATGCTTATTGTGGCGTGCGTGGGATTTTTGGTTAATGTTTTTGTGGGCGTTTTGATGTTTAAGGGCGCAAATTTGGATAATATCAATATGAAATCGGCCTTTTTTCATCTTTTGAGCGATTTGTTAAGCTCTGTTGGCGTAATTATCGGTGGCGTGATTGTGTATTTTACAAAATTTTATTATATAGATACGATTTTAGGGCTTATAATTGCCTTGCTTTTGCTTCGTTGGGCATTAATATTAATTAAACAAAGCGTAAATGTTTTGCTTGAAAGTTCGCCTATTGATATGCAAAAAGTAAGCCAGCAAATTTTAATCAATAAAGAAGTAGAGCAAATTTTAGATTTACACATTAGCCAAATCACACATAAAATGTTCGTTGCTACAATGCATATTCGCATTAATAAAGAAAACTTAAATGAGTTTGAAAGTTTATCTAAAAAAATCGCAAGCGCGCTTTATGAAAAATTTGATATAGGCCATTGCACGATAGAGCCAAGTTGGAGTTAGTTAATATAACAAAAATAAATTTTAAACGCGGTGCGCTATTAAAAAATTAAAATTTCTGGCTAATTCTTGGCAAAAAGGACAAAAATGCAAACAACTGTACTAAGCAAAAAGGCTCAAATTCACTCTGTTATCGCTGCAAGTAGTGGCAATCTTGTTGAATGGTTTGACTTTTATATTTATGGTTTTGCGGCTGTGTATTTTGCTCATAATTTTTCTAATGCCACTTCAACACTTTTTGCGCAAATTGAAATTTTTGGTGTCTTTGCGGCTGGCTTTTTAATGCTGCCTGTTGGAAGCATTATTTTTGGCAAAATGGCTGACATTAAGGGGCGTAAAAGGGCGATGATAGTTTCTATCATCTTTATGGCATTTGGTTCTTTTGGCATAGCCTTTTTGCCTGATAAACAAGCAATTGGAGATATGGCTGTGGTGCTTTTGCTGCTTTTGCGGCTTATTCAAGGCATAGCAGTTGGCGGGGAATTTGGTATAGTTGCAGCTTACTTAACAGAAATTGCCCCACAAGGCAAAAGAGGCTTTGTATCAAGCTTTCAATATGTTACCATAATCGGCGGACAACTTCTTGCGGTTGCAAGCATTAGCCTTTTATTTTTGTTTATAGATGAAAGACAAATGCAAGAATTTGGTTGGAGAATTTTATTTTTCGTGGGCGGAGTTTTGGCTGTTTTAAGCCTCTTTTTTAGAAGTTTTATACAAGATAATTCTCATAAAGTCCTTGAAAATTATGCTGATAGAGGGAGCTTTAAAGCCCTTTTTAAATCCTACAAAGCCCTTTTAATAGTAATAGGCGTAACAGCAGGTTGTACCATAGGCTTTTATGCAATCACAGTTTATCCTAAGGTATTTATGATAAATAACGGCGTTGATACAATCTTAGCCAATAACATTATGCTAGGCTCTTTATTTGTGCTGTGCGTGGCTATACCCTTTATCGGCGCAATTAGCGATAAAATAGGCTTTAAAATTTCACTCTTCATTTATCTTGGTTTTTGTCTTGTAGGGACTTATCCGCTTTTTATGGCTTTAAAAAGCGTAGCATTAAGCGGGTCAAATGAGTTTTTGCTCTTTGTTATAGTTTGTTTTATGTGTTTTATGTTAATTTTTTACACAGCTGTGGCAGCCTTTTCTAAACCCTCGCTTTTCCCGCCACAAATTCGCGCACTTGGTGCTGGACTTGGGTGTATGATAAGTGTGGGACTTTTTGGCGGAAGCGTGAATTATGTAGCCTTGCAATTTAAAGCACTTGGCATAGAATGGGGCTTTTTTGTGTATTTTGGCGTTATTGCTTGTATCTCGCTTATTTGCACAGCCTTAATACCAAAGCAAAGAGAACTTGATTAGAGCGCACTGCCTTTAATGCAATTTTATTGCTTGCGTAAGTAAAGGCACAAAAAATGGCTTATTTCGTGAGTTTAAAAATCACGCTTTTGTGAGTTTAAAATCACGCAAGCATCATGCCAAATTATATTATCGTTTTTGAGCAAAGGCCTAGTATTTGTAAATGCGCTAAGTAAATGCGTTATTTTCTTGCTAATGCGCTAGCAAGGCATTTGTAGCCTTGCCTTGCTAAATTTTACATAAAATTTGATGTGCCTTGCTTAAATCCACAGCCAAATCCTCATCTATACCGCAATTAACAAGCCTTTGCGTGCGGTTTATATGCATTTTGGTTTTTAAGTTTTCAACCATTTCAAAAAAAGCTGCAAAGAATGGGCGTTTTGCTTGCTATCATCATCGCCCTACACAACTTCCCTGAGGGCTTTGCGACCTTTATATCTACGCTGAGCGACTTTTCTTTCGGGTTTGTGATAGCTTTGGCTGTGATGATACACAACATACCAGAGGGTATGATGGTGTCCTTGCCGATTTATCACTCCACAGGCAGCAAGAAAAAAGCCTTTGTGTATGCCACGCTTTCGGGGCTTAGCGAGCCTTTTGGCGCGCTTGTGTGTGCTTTGGCGCTTTTGCCCTTTATGAGTGAAACCGCGCTAGCGGTGATTTTTGCGCTTGTGGCGGGGATAATGGTGTATATTTCTTTTGATGAGCTTTTGCCTGCGGCGAAATTCTACGGCAAGGCGCACCACTGCCTTTACGGCTTGCTCGTGGGAATGGGCGTGATGGCGTTTAGCCTGCTTTTGCTAAATGGCTAATTTTTGTGAATTTAAATTTGCTTTTAATTAAATGCTAAATGAGCGAAAATTTCGCTATCTCACAAAGGGCGAGTATGACAAACTACGAGATTTCCTCAAAATAAATGTGGTGAGATATTAAATTTTTATGTCAAATTCTCATATCAATTTAAAAAATCTCAAATTTTATAAAACTTTTATCGTTATTTATATTATAATCATATACAAATAATAGAGGGGGAATTCCTATGGATACACTCAAAGAATTTCAAAAAATGATGGCAGAACAAACCGACCTTGCATTAGCAACCGTTGGAGCAGACGGCATTCCAAATGTTAGAGTTGTTAATTATTATTTCAATCCCGAAAATAATGTTATATATTTTGCGACATTTAAAAATAACGACAAAGTAAAAGAAATAAAACAAAATCAAATAGAATATGGCGGAAAATCACTGATAGTATATGAAATACACTTCAAAACAGCAACTGTTGTTTTGGATTTATCTAATATCAAAACTCTCAAATTGTAACAGCTAAAACCAAACTTTTCGCAAGCAGGACTTAGCACAAGTAAATTAAATTTTGTAAATTTGGATAATTTTGCCCTTTGTTCATCGTGTGGCAAGGCGAAAAACACCACAAATGACATTAAAGGTGAGTGGTTTTGTTCAAGCTTATGCGAAAAAACTGAAAATGTATGCTTGGAAATTAGCGAAGATTTAAACCCCGTGATTTTAAATGGCGAAAGCTATGAAGATTATAAAGAAAGATTTATTAAAAATCTCTCAAATACCACAAGCACAGCCGCTACAACTTTGGGTGTAGCTGAGATATGGGCGAAAAATTTTCAAACTTTACAAAATGCAGATACAGGACACGGATTTGCCGCTGAGATTATGAATAATGAGAATGATATATGGGCTGGTAAAAATGCTAAAATAGTAGGTGGCGATAACGCTTTAAATGGTGCAGATAGACTTGTGGATGGTATTGAAATACAAACTAAATATTATAAAACAGCTGCTAGAAGTGTAGGTGCTGGTTTTGATAATAAAGGCAATGGAAATTATAGATATTATAATAAAGAGGGCAAACCTATGCAGCTTGAAGTGCCAAAAGACCAATACGAACAAGCGGTAAAAGTTATGGAAGACAAGATAAAGCAAGGCAAAGTGCCTGGCGTTATCGACCCAAAAGAAGCAAAGAATATCGTTAGAAAAGGCAGTGCAACACTCCAAGAGGCAAAAAATTATTCCAAATTTTGCACCAAAGAAAGTCTTAAATATGATGCACGAAATGGTTTCGTAGTAGCTATGGTAGTTTTTGGAGTGTCTTTTATCATCAATACTAGCCTTTGTTATTATAGAGAAAAAGATATAAAAAAGGCATTAAAAGAATCATTTATCATAGGTATAAAAACAGGTGGCAAGGCATTTGCTATCTATATGGTTGGAGCGCAAGCACAAAAAATCCCTGCTGTTAATCAATTTTTAAAACAAGTGATAAATTTTAATTTTAATGGCAATGCAGTGGGTAGGGCGTTAGCCGAAGTAGGCAAAAAAGGTGCGTCAAGTGCAAGTAAAGGAGCGGTTAATAGCGCAGCAAACAGTGCATTGCGTGGCACTATTGTAGTGGCAGTTGCGACTATGGCGGTTACTTCTAGCGTAGAGCTTGTGCAAATGATGAGAGGGCAAATCTCTGGTATGCAATGTGTGAAAAATATCGCTGTAAATGCTGGCGGTATAGCTGGTGGAACAGCTGGGGCATTAACTGGAGCGGCTGCGCTATCATTTACCCCGGGAGTTGGCACAATAATAGGCGGTTTAGCAGGCGGCTTACTCGGTGGAATGGGTGGTGGAGCTATGCTTAAAAAACTTATGGATAAATTTATAGAAGATGATTTTGCTAAAAAACAACGAGTATTTTTTGAACATATCATCACTTTAAGTGTGCTGTTTAAACTATCCAAAGAAGAGGGAGCCAAATTTTCTGCCATAGTCAATAAAATCGTCCAAGATGATGCGGATTTCTTTGGCAAAAAATTTGAAGTTAAACAAATGCTGCCTTATGCAAATAGCATACTTAAACCTATCGTGGTGGCTATCGTGTCTCAACGCCCTAAATTGCCAAACTATACCTTTGATAGAGATGAAATCATCGATGTTGCTTATGAGGTTATAAACGAGGCTTCTTAATTTGCTTGTATAAATCAGGCTTGATTTCACTAAATTTGCTATATACAAACGCAAAATTTAGTGAAAACGCACTATAAAAAGTGATAAAATTTGACAAAATGCAACAAATTTTATCACACACAAAACAAAGCCAAATTACTCATCAGGGTTATCAGGGTCGTAGGCTTTGTGTGCCTTGTTGATTCTTATTTCTTTGTCGATTTTACGCATATCAAAGTCCTTGCCATCGTTGCTTGTGGTAAGAATTTGCTTTTTAAAATCATAAGCATTGCTAGCCTTATGATAAGTGCCATTTGTAGCTTGTGCTAAGTCTTTCAGGTATTTTAAATCAGCCCCGATAGCAAAGGTGTGAATTTTCACAAGGTTTTGTGCTTTGTTTTTGGAGTTTTTGACTATGTTTTGATTAAGATTTTGCGTTAAAGTAAGCACCTTTTGAGAGTTTTGCATATCGCTTGGTTTAGCGTTACTGATGAGATAAATTTCCTTCATCAAGCCATTGTCCTTTGTAAAATTTGACATAGCCTTAATCAAAGAAAGATTAAGCATTTTTGTCTGTGAGTTCTTGCTTTTTATCTTGTTTAAAGCCTTTGTAAAACTTTGCTCATCATAAAATGTGCCAAGCTCGGTTGAATCTAATCCAGAAAAAGACACAAGCGAGATTTTAGCGTAGTTTTGTCCGTCTTTAAAGATATTTTGAGCGATAAAAGGGGCTATTTCTTTGAGTGCGGCGTTGTATTTTTGCATAGATGAGTTTGCGTTGATTACTATGGCAAGCTCTTTTGTGGGGTTTGTGCCTAGTTTTATGTTAAAATCGCCGTTTTTAAAGTGCAAAATGCTAAAACTTTGCTTATCGCAAACACTTTTCACGCTCAAAGTGTCATTTTGTAGAGCGTAAGAAATGGCTCTATCAGCACTGATAAAATTTGCATTTTCTTTTATCCCGCCTACTAAAAAATTGCCCGCAAAGCGAATGATTTTGCTTTGTTTGGAGTTTTCATCGTATTTTAAGCCATCAATACTGCTGCCATTATACACGGTAATGGTATTTGGGCTAAAAGCTGAGTGTTGATGCGCCACTTTTTCATCACAACTTGCCCCAAAGATGAGACTATAAAGCATTTGATTAAAATAATGCTCATCAATCACAATGTCATCATTTGCATAAACAAAGCAAAAGCACAAAAGACACAAAAACCACTTTTTCATTTCATCTCCTTTTCGTTTTTATAAACCATTGTAATATCAAGGCATTAACCAAGTGTAAATCATTTGATTTGTGTTTGTGATTATTTGCCTTCGTTGATGACTTTAAAGAAATTTGGCTTGTTTGTTTTGTTGGCTGTGAGTTTGAAAATCACGCAACCATCGGGGCAAACTATATCCTTGCTGAATTTGCTCTGTCCGCCTAAATTTCGCAAATCGCCGCCACTTCGCACCGCCTCCATAAGCGGAAATAGTATCATCATTATTTTCGACAAATGCCTTGCCCTTGTGAATTCGTGGGGCAACCATAGGTGCATTTGTAGCTGTCGCCGTTTTCTTCGCCATTTCGGCAATACCCCTCAGTTTTATCGCCATGCAAAAAGCCCCTTACTTCAAGCTCAAATTCATAATCCTCATCAAACCATTTTTTCATTTTCGTTCCTTTTATGCTTGAATTATAGCATAAATTCAATGCTAAAAATAGTATTTAAAGTCATCTTTTGGACTTAAATGGGCGAATTTTGTAAATTTTTCGCAGAAATTAACAAAACACCAAATTTCACATAAAATTTGGTGTGTGTGCCTTGCTTAAATCCACAGCCAAATCCTCATCTATACCGCAATTAACAAGCCTTTGCGTGCGGTTTATATGCATTTTGGCTTTTAAGTTTTCAACCATTTCAAAGCCTTTTTTGTAAGCATTTGACTCTGTGCTACCACCTGCAAATACGCTTAAAGCCTCAATCAAGAGGCTTGATTCGGCATTTATCTCGTCAAGACTATGACGGCGAGAAAAAACGCACTCTTTTAAAAGCTCTATTTTGTGGGGATTTGATTTGATTGAGCCTTTTATATGCTCTTGTCCATAGGCAACATGACGAGCCTCATCAAGCCTAGCAAGGTATAAAAGCCTCTTTGTAGGCTCATCTTTGGCATATTCTTCTAAAAAGGCGAGCAAATCAATAAAAGTGCCTTCACCCATAATATGAAGCAAAAAACTTGATTTAAAATAATCTTTTTCGTTAAAAAGCGTGTAAAGACTGCGTTGGGTCGCTACGCTAGAGTGCTGGACGCCAAGCTTTGTGGCTTTTGCCCTTTTTAAAAAAGCCTCGATATGCCTTGCCTCATCGCCTATAATGCTTGCTAAAAATAGCGGCACTTCGGTGTAAAAGGGCGAAATTTGAGCCAAAAACTGACTAGGTATGTAAAGGGCCAAAAACTCATTTTCAATCAAATAAGTCATAATCTGCGCCAAAGCTTGCTCATAAGCTTGCTCATAACTTGGGATTTCATTCCACGCAATGTCTCTTGTGGCATTCCACTGCGCTTTTTTCGCCTCCTCATAAAGCTTTATAAGAGAATCGCTCCACACATTTTCCTTTGAGGATAAGTTAAAATGATACTTTGGGCTGCCTTGCTGCGTGCTAACACCACGCGGGGCAAGTCCTAGCATAGTGGGGGCTAAATTTTCCACATTTAAGGGCGTGGGCGTGAAATTTTCTTGTGAATTTTTACGCAAATAGTAGCTAAAAGCGTGTTTTAAAGGCTTTTTTTCAACAAAAATTTCGCCCTTAAAATGACACCAAGCGACTAAATCGCTTTCTAAATTGTCAAAATCGCTCAAAACCTCGATAATGTCGCCATTTTTAGCAAGTAAAAAGGCATTTTCAAGGCGCAAAAAAAAGGCTTTGCCAAGTTCAATCTGCCCTAAATTTAGGCTTAAAATATGTGAATTCAAGCTCAACCTACCTTGTTTTCAAGCAAATTTTGTTCTTTCATTGCCTCATAGACCTTATGATAGGCTTCTAACTCGCTTTTGCCAACGCGAATCCAGCGGTTTAAGCCCTCCATTGTCATCATTTTAGAAATAAACTCTTCATTTTTGCGTTCATTTTGGCTAAGCAACATTTGACTAAATTTCTCGCCCAAAGCCTCGTCAAAATTTGGCAAAACAGAGAAATTACAATGACAATAACCCTCGCTAGTCCAAAAGCTTTCTATCTCAGGGTAGCTGCCATTTTCTAAAATCCTAGCCCAAGTGCTTGAACCTATGCTTCCAGCATCAAGCTGTCCGCTTTTAATGCCTTCTAAAATATCATATTCACTTCTGCCTGTGTCGCCGTGCTTGCCAACATCTGAGTTGTAGCGAACAACGCTAAGTTCTTTTTCATTTGCCCTACCGCACTCATCTGGTGAATTAAATTCCTTTATATCAAGGCTTATGCCCGCTCGTTTAAGGTAGTAAAGTGCCATAATAGCAGCTTGTGCGCTGTCCATACTGCCAAGCCCAAAGCTTTTGCCTTGCAAATCTTTGAGTGTTTTTATGCCACTACCCTTTTTACACACAAATTTCGTGGTGAAATTTACATCAGTATCACGCATAATGAGTGCTTTTGCTTTGTTTTGCGTGGCATAAAGTGTGCGAATCCAAGCTGTGTTGGTGTTCCACGCTATGTCAATGCTACCTTTAAGCAAGGCATCAATTTGCCTTTCATAATTGCTAAACAGCACATAATCAAGCTTGCAACCATAATTATTTGCGTATTCTCTTATGATATCCCAAATGGGAACGACTTTAGGGTCGTAAGCGACTGCACCAAGTAAAATTGTTTTCATTTTTTATCCTTTCTTTTTTGTAACGATGGCTTTGAGCGAATTTCATAGGATTTAACAAACTCCCACAAAAGCTCCGCAAGATAAGCTCTATTTTACTAAGGCTTCTCCAAGCCAAATTTTAAGCACATCAAGCCCCGGTGCCATAACCTGTGAGGCGAGCGAATCACGCATATACCTTTCAAGTGGCAACCGTTTTGCATAAGCTGTTCCACCGCCAAGTTTCAACGCTTGAGCGCAAACTTCCATTACTACATTTATAGCGTGAATTCTACTTGCAAAAATCTTGCCTGCCGCATCGCTTTCATTTTCTTTAAAACTTCTTGCCGCCTCCATAGTAAGTGCGTAAGAGCTTTGAGCTTTGGTGTAAATTTCAGCCAGCTGCACTCTTACCATTTCAATGCCCGCTAAGGCTTGCCCGCTGGTATATTTACGCTTTTTAGTATGCTCTAAAATGCACTCATAAGCAGCCTGAGCTAGCCCTGTATAAACAGCTGCTAAACCCACGACAAAATACATTACTATGGCTATGGCGTGATTGCCACCATCACCTTCTTTGCCCAAAAGGTATTTTTCATCAACACGCACGCCGTTATACCAAACAGGCATTGAGGCATTGCCACGCATTCCAAGTCCGTCCCAAGCACTATCTTCGTGTATCATATTTGGCAAGGTTCTATCCACAAGCCAAGTGTTGTGTGCGCCTTTGATTTTGCACGAATTTGTGTTTGTCATATAAAAGTCCGCTTGTAAGGCACTTGTAACAAAACTTTTTCGTCCATTTAGCACTCTTGCACCATTTTCTAGGCTCTCGCTAATGTCTGGCAAGCCAAAATGAGTGCCTGAACCACTTTCACTGTAAGCTAGGGCTATGGCTCGCTCGCCTTTGGCGATTTTGGGTAAAAATTCATCTTTCATCGCCGCACTGCCAAAGCTTATTATGCCCGAAGTGCCAGTGTTATGCATCATATAGCAAAGCCCTGTGGTAGCGTCTTTTCGCGCTAACTCGTAACACACGCTGGCATGTTCAACTATGCTCAAACCAAGCCCACCAAATTCTTTTGGCACTAAAAGTCCCATAAATCCTTGCTTTTTAAGCGCGTCATAGGCTTCTTTTGGGAAACACCCCTCTTTATCGACACTTTCAGTTATGGGCGCAACGATTTCTTGGGCTAGTTTTCTAGCCTTTTGGATAAGTTCTTTTGACATAAAAGTCCTTTGTAATATATTTGGTGGCAATCTAACAGATTGCGATACTACAAAACACGAGGATAAAAGTAAGCTAAAATTCGTGTGGTTTAACCTAAACCATTGAGTATTTTGCGATTATAGCACAAAATTTTAAGACTAATTTAAATTAGGTAGATTTATTTAAAATTTTAAGCTGGGTTTAAATTTTAATCTATATCAGGCAAAAGATATTTAAAATTTTAATGGGTTTAAAATTTAAAATAAAGCTTAGCGCGCGCTAAGCTTTCTTTCAAAGTCCCATTTTGTGGGGGTTTAAAATGTTATTTGGGTCAAAGGCTTTTTTTATGGCGCGAAACAAATTCATCTCAGCCTCGCTAAATGCGAGATTCATAAAAGGCGCTTTACTCAGCCCTATGCCGTGTTCGCCGCTTAGCGTTCCGCCTAAATTTACCGCAAGTTTGAAAATCTCCGTTATCGCCTCGTGTCCCTTTTGCACTTGCTTTTCATCGTTTTTGTCAGGTATCATCACATTTGTATGGACATTGCCGTCCCCCGTATGCCCAAAACAAGGCACTTTAAAGCCGTATTTGCTTGAAATTTGCTCTATACCCTCTAAAAGCTCAGGCAGCTTGGAGCGCGGCACGGTAATATCTTCATTGAGTTTGAGCGTGCCGTAAATGTTAATGCTTTGCGAGCAGTTGCGCCTAGCAAACCAAATGTCAGCCGCCTCCGCCTCGTCTTTTGCCACGCGAAATTCACGCGCGTTGCAGTCTTCAAAGCTCTCTTTAAGCACGGCTAAATCGCTTTCTACGCTCTCTTTGACATTGCCATCAACATCAGCGATTAAAATCGCCCCAGCGTCCGTTGGTAAGCCTTTGTGAAACTTTTGCTCCACAGCTTGTATGCTTAATCTATCCAAAAACTCCATAGACACGGGCGTTACGCCTTTTGAGAGCGTTTTATACACCGCATTCATCGCACTTTGGACGCTATCAAAAACGCCCATAGCCGTTTTTTTGAGCTTTGGCAAGGCGATGAGTTTGAGCGTGATTTCTGTGATGACGGCAAGCGAACCCTCGCTAGCGATGAGAATGCCCGCTATGTTGTAGCCTGCGACATCTTTTATCGTGCGTTTGCCCGCACGGATTAGCTCTCCGCTTGGCAAAACCGCGCGAAGTGCCATTACATAGTCTTTTGTTATGCCATACTTTGCCGCACGCATACCGCCAGCGTTTTCGCTGACATTGCCCCCAAGCGATGAATACTCCATACTTGCAGGGTCAGGCGGATAAAAAAGCCCAAATTTCGCCACTTCTTTTTGTAGGGCTGAGTTTATCACGCCCGGCTGCACTCTTGCAACTAAATTTTCTAAATCAATCTCTAAAATTTTATTCATATATTTTTCAAAGCCAAGCACCAGCCCGCCATTGACAGCCAAAGCCCCGCCCGTAAAGCCTGAACCTGCGCCACGCGGGATAATGATGATTTGATGAGCGTTGCAAAATTTCAAAATCTCGCAAACATCGTTTTCATCGCGTGGAAACAGCACGCCATCAGGCAAAAAGCTCTTTCTCGTGGCATCATAGCTATACGCACGCCTGTGCGCTTCGTCAAAATAGGCGTTATCATCGCCTAAAAGCTTTTTAAAATATGCAATATGTGCTTTATCCATAATCTAGCCTTTTTTAATTTTCATTTGCTATACCGCCATTTTCTTGGTTTAGAATTAAACGGCGGTAGTATTTGTCGTAATCATTTATATGCGCGCTATCTGGCTTCCAAAATACAGTATCAATGCCATCAACTTGAGTATAAAATGGCAAATGATAGCTTGCGATTTGCCCACTTTTAAAGCTTTTAAGCACGGCAAATGATCCACAATCTACAAAAAACGCTTCTTTATCAAGTGCTACAAAAATCACGCCAGCTGCGTGCTTAGCGCAACTTTTGCGAAAATCATCTTTGCTAGGATTTGGCGTGTAATTAAAGCTTAGCTCAGCCGCTACTAAATCAGGGTGGATAAAGCTAATATTTGAAAATGCTTTTAAAATTTGCTTATAAACATCGGCGTTTGGAGCGATGATTAATGCGCGGTTGTATAAAAAATTAAGCACGATTGTATCGCCACTTTTTGGGGTGAATTTAGGCAAGGGCAGGGCTTTTTGCGCTAGGTTAGAATATAGCTCAAAGCGCACGGTAGCATAGCCGTTTTGTTTATGGCTTACCACAGCGCGCGCTATAATTGAGCTTAGTCCATTGCCAAAATCACGCATTACCACGCCACTTGAACCAACCACTATTTTAGCGCTATCGTTTATTTGAGCTGTGTTGTCATCGTTTATTTTTAGAATATAAGTGTTATATTCGTTTAAATTAAACTCAGCGCCCATAGCAAACGCAAAAAAAATCAAGGCAAAAATCAAGCTTTTCATACTAAATCCTAAAAAAATTTGCCGATTATAGCTTAAAAGCCTTGAATTTTGCCGATTTTAGGCGATATTTTGGAGCAAATTTTAAAAAGGGTAAAAATGAAAGATATAAATTTAGCCAATAAAATCATAGGCAAAAATTCGCGCACATTCATAGTAGCTGAGCTTTCAGCTAATCACAATGGCGATATAAACCGCGCAAAAGAAATTATTAAAGAATTAGCAAAAACAAGCACAGATGCGATTAAACTACAAACATACACTCCAGATACTATCACGCTAAATAGCAAAAATGATGAGTTTATGCTCAAAAGCGGGCTTTGGGCTGGGCAAAGCTTATATGAATTATACCAAAAGGCCTATACGCCGTGGTCTTGGCAGGCCGAGCTTAAAGATTATGCAAATTCTTTGGGGCTTATTTGTTTTAGTTCGCCTTTTGATTTAAGCTCGGTGGAGTTTTTAAGCTCGCTTGATATGCCAGCTTATAAAATCGCAAGTTTTGAGATTAACGACATAGGGCTTATTAGATCTTGTGCGCTTAGTAAAAAGCCCATTATCATCTCAACAGGCATAGCAACTCTAAGCGATATCGAACTAGCCATAAAAACTTGTAAAGATGCTGGCAACGATGATATAATCTTGCTAAAATGCACTTCTGCTTATCCTAGCCCATATGATGATATGAATTTGCGCTCCATTCAAAGCTTGGAGCAAATTTTTGATTGTGTGGTGGGGCTTTCAGATCATAGTTTAGGCTCTGAGGTCGCTCTTGGCGCGGTTGCTTTGGGAGCAAAATTTGTAGAAAAGCATGTAACCTTAAAAAGAAGCGATGGCGGCGAAGATAGCAAGTTTTCTATGGAGATTGCTGAGTTTGCCCAAATGGTAGAGCAAATTAGAAATTTAGAATCAGCCCTTGGCGCGCCAAAATACGATTTAACGCCAGCACAATGCCTTGCTAGGGCGCATTCTCGCTCGCTTTATATCTGTAAAGATATGAAAAAAGGCGAAATTTTTAGCGCACAAAATTTGCGCTCAGTGCGGCCAAATAACGGCTTACACACAAAATTTTATGATGAAATCCTTGGCAAAAAAGCAAGCAAGGATATAAAATTTGCC
>ERZ1034962.603-NODE-603-length-15287-cov-5.435793_pt1 | contig 15287 bp, 14 predicted proteins | sample MGYA00520696_ERZ1034962 | MGnify/ENA primary metagenome ERZ1034962 (study PRJEB33766, sample SAMN09781770) | gut metagenome | biome: gut microbiome | host: Homo sapiens | place: Madagascar | study: EMG produced TPA metagenomics assembly of the PRJNA485056 data set...
CCTCTTCATTCGCTCAAGTTGACGCTCAGTTTGACGGTAAAGATCCGCAAGATCGAGCGCCTTCGGACTTTCGTTGTACTGGTTGAAGACCATCGGCTTCTGGTTGTTGAGCAGTTCATTTCGAAGAGCTCGGATCTCCTGAGCAGTTTGACTGCCATTTTGAACCGACGACGCCACGACGTTCGCATTCAGATCATTCATCGTGAGATCCTGCAGACCATTAACCTCGGAGAGGTCGACGGTAGGCTTGATCACAGGATTCCAGTCGGTATCCAGATTAGCCATTGCGTTGACCATGTCGTCGCCGAGACCAGACATAGCGGAGACCGCCTCGTTCTGGTTCTTGTCGATACCCTGAACGATACCTGCCACAATGAACCCAGCCGCAGTCGCGAATACACGCGAAGGCGAGTGGATACCAAGAGTACTCTTAAACGAGCTAAGAGCACTCGAGGCGACATTGCTCAGCTTGTTGTACAGGTTATGGGCGACGCTGGATACGCCGTTGATAACACCGTTGATGATGTTGCGACCGATGGTGGAAGCATGAGGCGCGAACGTATTGGCCATGCCAGTCAGACCGTTCTTGATGAATCGGATGATCGCGGCGATCAGCTTATTGACCGCGGCTTGAAGCTCAGGTCCCTTCTGATCGATCGCATCAGCAAATCCATTGATGAACGTAATGACAGCATCCCACGCAGCGTTGATGATGGTCACAGCCTGTGTGGCCATACCGTTGATCATCGCCGCGATAAGGTTTGCACCCGACGTAGCCAGATCTGGGATCTTAGCAGTGATTCCGTCGATTAGAGATTGAAGCAGCGTGAGTAGCGCCTCAACCATCAGCGGAACACACGCCTTGACCGTTGCAATCCATTCAGTCAGTAGAGCCACATACGCGTCTCTGAACTTAGGAAGGTTATTGACGATTGCCATGACCAACTGGTAAAGGAGGTCGATGACGGTTGTTAGAACCTCAGGCCAGATATTGCGGATTGTCTGAAGAGCACCCGATACGAACAACGTAAAGATCTGAACCATCTCCGGCATCTTCTGCTTAAAGATCTGGTACATCTGGCTGATGAATTGTCGAATAGCAACACCTGCAAGGATAATCAGCTCGTTCACAGCCGGGGTCAGTGCCCTAACCAATGATGCGAGAGCATTGCCAAATGCTGGGGCCGAGTTCTCGATTGCTGTAAACACGCCAATAAGCGCAGCCTGGATTGCTGGAGCTGCCGCTGCGATAATCGCTGCCGCCGCGCCGATACCAGATGCCACCGCGACAAGACCCGCCGCAATAGCAGGACCCGCCGAGGCGGCCAGAGCCAAGAATGCAGTGAAAACAATCGCCAGAAGCGTGAATGCCCCCAGGATTCCGATGATAACCAGACCAAGAACGCCGATAGCTATTGCCAGGGCGATAAGACCCGGGGCCGCTCCAATAGCGAGGTAGCCCGCCGCGATCAATACGCCAAGACCAATACCAATAGCCCAAAGGCCGTTGGACAACGCCTCCCAGCTGAAGCCGGCGGCTGCACTTAGTGCATCGACGAACATACTGATAGCGAATGTGATCAACATTAGCGCGGCAACGCCGACGATAGCTCCCTGCGCTGCGAACGACACGGCGATAATCGCGCCGATGACAAGCAGCATCTTACCGACAGACGAGAGGATCTCCCCCCAGCCGTATTTGCCAAGTCGAGCCACAGCCCCCGCCGCAACATTCAAGGCTATGGCCGTGAGAACCAAAGCCCCGGCGCCGACAATAGCCGTGGGAGGCATCAAGTTCGCTACAGCCACTAGAAGCAGCACAACTGCAGCTAGACCGACCAGACCTTGGACCATCTTGACGATATCCATGTAGCCAAGAATGGCAACGGCACCAACAAGAATGTTAACCGAGAATGCGAACGCTAGCAACATGAGCGAAATGGCTGCCATTTTGCCGAGATCGGAAGAGGCCTTGTTCAGTAGTAGAATGAAGCCGACCAAGATCCCCATCAAGACGCCCACGGCGATGATTCCTTGCGCGATCACCTTGAGTGGTAGTAGGCCAAGCGCGATAATCGGGATCACGAGCATGTTGATCGCGATAGCCATAGCTATCATCGATCCAACACCCTTGATCATAGTCGAGCTGTCCTTGGCCAACATCTTGGCAGCCATAGTCATGCCGAACACCAGCACCATAACAGCACCGATACCCTGCGCGATTGTGCTCATCTTCATTGAGCCAAGGATTGCCACCGAGACCGACATCAGCAACAATGCAACCGACAGAGCCATGAATGCGCCGACGACTGCACCAAGCTGCTTCTTATCGATCTTCATCTCGGAGATCTGAGTCAAAGCGATAAGCAGAACCTTGGTGAGAACGCCAATAGCGAGAGCACCTTGAATCAGCCTGCCAGTCGGGATCATTGCGAGCAGGAACAGAGAACCGGCCAGAATACCTACGGAGATCGCGATCTCACGAAGGGCCTTGGCCTTAATCACGTCCTGCATAGCCTTCAGAGAATCAGTCAAGGCGTTAAACACACCACTGATCGAGTCTCCGATCTTGCCGAACTTGTCGAACATACCACTGAACGAGTCAGTAGACTTCCGGAATCCCTCGAGCATTGTCTGAAGGGTTTTGAACCCTGCACCCAAACCGCCGCCGAGAAGGATTCCCGACAGCAGATCCGAGATCGACAGATCCTTGAGGCTGGAGCCTAGATTCTGCCAGAAGGTCTGGATCATCTTACCAGCATTGCTAAAGGCATCGCCAATGTTCTTCTTGAAAGAATTAAATGCCTGAGATTCAGAAGCGAACTTCTTAATCCCGTCAATACCCTTGGTGATCCACGTGAGCAGATTGGCAATCGCCTCAACAACCGAGGAGCAGAACTCGACGATTCCCATCGCAGCCGTGTAGATGAAACCACCGACTGCACCGAGAGTGTCGAACGCGTCAGAGGCTGCCTTCCCGAAAGTAGACAGTCCGTTAGCCGCGCCATCTGCCTCGTCGCCAAAGCCACCGAAGATATGCTTCGTGAGGTCGCCCAGCTTCCCGAACAGATCGATGATGCCGTTAACGAGGGTCCCGAAAGGCCCAAACGACTGCATCATTGTCTTGAAGCTGTCGCCGATTGACGACAAGAAGGTGTTGTTGTCCAGATGTTCCCCGAGGCTGCCGAAGACATCTCCGAGAGCCTTACCGAAATCCTTGACCGCCTGCACCTGAGGCGCAAACGTCTTAGAGATGGTATCACCGGCTCGAGAGAAAGCCTTGCCAACCCCAGAGATAGAGTCCTTCATCCTCTTAGTAGCATCAGCCCAGACCTCAGCCATTCGAGGAGACGCGTCGTCCCAGAACTTCTTGATTCCCTTGCCAGCACTCTCAACAGCTCCGCCTAGGTGCTTGCCGATGGTTTCGCTGATCGGAAGAATTGAATCTGAGAAAGCCTTGACCTTCTCAGACCACTTAGGTCCGATGGTGTCTGCGAGCTTGGACATGTTTTCAAGGAACGACGTCCCGAATCCGCCGAAGAGGTTCTTGATCTTCTCAAAAGGACCTTCCGCTCCGGTCGCTAAACCGAAGATCGAACCGAACACATTCGAGATTGCGTCGCCAAATGGCTTAAAGACATTCGACACCGCCGTTTTGATGGTCTCGATGAATTCGCCAAGAGGCTTGAGAACAGCCTCGAGGACAACCTTCAGGCCATCGAATATTGGAGTGATTGTAATGTCGGCAATCTGGTACATCCAGTCGGCGAGCTTCTGGAACTTGTCGACGATCCAGTCGAGGACCTTCGAGAGGCCTCCGAGAATGTCAGTTCCACCAAGCATCTGTCCGAGCCAGTCGCTGAAGACTGAGACAAGGTCTCCGATCTTGGCAGCAACCAGGATTATCGGTTTGAGGATTGTGCTCGCCAGGATAAAGCCCAGCTTGAACGCAGCTACTGCAATCTGAACGAATGCGGATCCGACCCCGATCAGAACTTCAAGAATTGGCGAGACAACTTGTCCTACCATTTTGAAGACTTTGCCAAGGTTGTTGGCGAAGTCGTCCGACATGATCAGCCACTGGCTAATCGAATGGCGGAAATAGTAGCTGAAATCGTACAGAGCCTTGCCGCCGTCACCTTGGAAGGCGCTGAAGAACCCCTCGCCGATGGCTTTGAGTGGTTTTGAGATGGCGGTCCATAGATCGCCGATCCCGTACCACCACTCATACCAGCCACCGAGTTCGTCCCAGCGATCGAGGATACCTTGAATGGCATCGAAGAAGGTTCCGATACCACCATTAACCTCGTCCGAGACTGCTGTCCACAGTTCGCGGGCCTTTTCGAAGTCGCCGAAGATCGTTCGGAAGATGGCAGCCCATCCGGAGCCAAGAGCCTCTGCTGTCGTGTCGATCAGCTGAGAGAACGTCTTGACCTTGGTCGCTGCGTCGTTAGCTGTCGCGGCAAGCCGCATGATTTCATCAGCCTGCTGCTCCGTGTAGCCTGCATTGAGCAACTGCTCACGAGACAAGTCGCCAGTGTACTGCGTCAGAGTCTCGATCATGATCTCCGACGTCAACCAACCACTCGCAAGCGAGTTTCGGAAGCTGCCGGCCTTATCGATAATCTTGTCGACTTCGACACCGTAGGTACGAGCAGTCCTCTTCAAGGCTTCCTGGAACTGCTCGCCACCCATGCCGGCGTTAACGATCGAGTTCCAGTCCTGAAGCTTGACTACGCCAGTCGACAGAGCCTGCGAAAGCTGGTACATTGCGGTAGCAGCCTGCTCGGAAGACGATCCGGACATAGCTGCGACATTCGACAGACCCTTGATGGCGGCGACCGAGTCCTTGAGACCCACACCCGCTGAGGTGAACATGCCGATGTTGCGCGTCATTTCAGTGAACGAGTAGATAGTTCGGTCTGCGTACTGGTTCAGCTCGTCGAGGGCTGCGTTGATAGTAGCGGTCGTCTCGCCCTTAGAGAAAGTATTCGCCTGAATAGTCTGAACCGCATTAAGCTGGTTCTCGTATTCCTTGAAGCCGTCCAGAATAGGCCCGAATGTAAACGAGGACAGGACCGAACCGCCGGCCATAAGGGCCTTCGATGCAATGTTGCCCATAGCTACCGATGCTGCACCGGCGAGCATGGAAAAGCTGCTTGAAGAAATCTTCGCGGCAGCGCCGACGTTGGCTGTGGCGGCCGCTGCAGTTGTGGAGTTGTGGACAATTGATGTGTTGACGTTCTTCACGCCGTCGGCGATGCTTCCCATGCGATTGGATGCATCCTGAGCAGCCTTGCCGACACCCTCAAGTCCGTCGGTCGACTGCTTGAAGTTCATTCCAGACTTAAGCCGGTCGACGTTACGGAGAACGCCATCGACCCTACTGGTAAACTTCGAGTCGTCGAGCTCGAGACTGACTACCTTGTTCTCAATAGACTTACCCATTGACGATAGCCTTTCCTACCATTCGATCGATTTCGTCAAATATGGGCTTCATAGCAGGGTTGATATAATCTCGACCCTGGACGTATCCGCCCTGTCGTGTACCATGTCCGTATTGCAAGATGATCGCAATGGGGACTTTAGACACGATGTTAGTGTTGTACCAAACGATCTTAACGCCTCGCTTGGTCTGCTTAACCTTGTACTGCCATGAGTTAGCAGTCTTTCCAGTTCCAACCGGTGTATTGGCCCGGAGGGCCGCCACGCCGCGATTGCCAGCTGTCGCCAGCACATCACGAAGGTTCTTGTTCTTGACTCTTGACAACCATTTTGACATGTCAAAATCGCCTTCGAATTTCATCTCGATCATGACGGCCCTCCTTTCTGTTAAGACCAGAGCGTTCCGTTAGACAGCTCGTACTGGAGACATTCGATGGTGCGGTAGCCAGCGACACCATCAACTTCGAGGTCGTGACCTCGGTTCTTGAGATGCTCCTGGAGAGCGGTGATAGTATCGGGGCCGATGAGACCATCCGCCTCGACGCCGAGCTTCTCCTGAAGAGCCTCGATGACCTGAGAACCCTCAGCATCATCGTCGGTCTCCCAACCAGTGCCCGCGCGCGTGACAACATCCTCGACATCAGGATCCTGACCCGAAATGATACCATCGGCAGGTGTGCCGAGCGAGGCCTGGAGCGCGTACGTGGTCGCACGACCCCACCAGGCGTCAGTCATCGAGTTGGTGCCCTCAGAAGAGTCCTCGGATTCTTCGTCGGACCAGTCGGGACGGAGAACACAGTCGATACCCCAGCTGCGCTGACGACGGTAGACACCGTTACCAGCAGACTGAGATCCTGCGTTCGAAGGAGAGGTATTACCCTCGATAGTCTGGAGCCAGCCGTCGCCGAGATTTGCCTCGACGATTCCAACGTGGTCAGTCAGATTATCCCCGTCCCAATCGAAGAGTACAACGTCTCCGCGCTGTGCGTCCTCGATTGAGACCTTCGTCATGCGAGACTTCGTGACGTCGGTGTTGTAGGAGAATCCGCCGATGGCGTCGATCTCGCCTGCCATGTCGAAACACATAGAGACGAAGGCCATACACCACCAGACGGATTCGGAGGGGCCGGCCAACCAAGGCTGACCCATCTTCTTAGCGAGCCAGCGGCCTGCTTCCGAACCGGGTTCAGGGTCATCGGGCGCGTAATACCCGATACGGTATGCCGCGTGATTCAGGACTTCATCAATCTTACTCAAGATCGTGCCCCCTCAAAAATCGCGCGATCGTTGTCCTCGTGCGGATCAGGTCCAGCAGGACGCTGGGCGTCGGAAGGAATATCAATCATCCTCTACTCCCTGTTCTAGCCCTACGCGCTTGGTTCATCGCAGCTCGTTGAGCGGCGGATGCTCTCGCGTCAGGCTTCTGGTTGTTCTGTTTTGCAGCGGCGAGACGAATCAGCGTTAGTAGCCGATTCAGGTTCCACTTGTCGCACTCGAATGGGATGCCCAGCTGAATCATGTACCAGTAGATTAACTCACTAGTCATGGTATCTCGTGGGCCGCCATTCGAAGGAGGATTCATGAGAACAGTTGCCGTTGCGTTGTCAGACAAATAGTCTGCTATTTTGACTTGAACTGAGTTGTCAAGTCGTTTGATGAAATCCCGGGGGAGGGGTTTGTCCGACATACACTGGATGTAGTACACCAACTCTTCGCCAGTCTGGGGCGGGGTTTCCAGGAACGATCTCTTATAAACCGATTCCCACTCAGCCACCGAAGACAGAGTATGCGTAAGAGTAATCGTGTACGGCTCCATCGTAACGAACGTGTTTGTGCGTTCGTCGAACCGCTCCTCCCCCGGGAAATCAAGCTCTAGCGAGATCACGCCAGGAGCGTACGCAGCTCGTTAGGCATGACCAGCGTCGGGGTAGCTGCGCCACCACCACCAGCAGCAACGCCGTAGAGCTTGTCGGTGAGCTTCTTGTACTTCGATGCGTCGATCTTGGACGAGTCGACCGTAACGACCGACACGGGCTGGAAGCCATCCACCTGGACCGGAATGGTCGAGCACTCCCACGAGAACGAGATCGCCTCGGGGGAGTCGGAGACCGTGTTGTACGCACGCTCAGACGGAGCCGCGGAAGCGCCGTAGATGATGTGCAGCAGTTCGCCGAAAGCATCGCCCTTGGTGTCGTTACCCAGCTTCGTGCAGTACGAGAACGCGAAACGCGTACGCGGCTGCTGGCCGAGGTTGACGCCCTTAACCAGCTGAGCGGTACCGTCACAGACGGCGAACTCATCCGGGTAAGTGTAGGCCTCGATCGTGAACTTGAACGAAGGCGCCGACATCAACGTGAGGTATTTCAGATTGTCGGCATAAACATCTGAAGACTCGTCGCCCTCAGGCGTCTCGGTGACGGTCTTAAGACCGTTCCACGGAACGCCAGTACCGTAGCGGTTCTGAGCGGTGTCGAAGGGGTACAGAACGCCCTTGTTAACACCAGTGTGGTAGAAATGGGAGCCCTCTTCGTCCCACTTGATCTGTGCCATAGGATACCCTCCTTAAAGGTAAACCGTGAAGACGAAATGGTTCATTCCGTCAGAGATGTATGTCGTATCCAAAGACGAATACGGGATCTTGAGAATTTCGTCGATCACGTCTGGCTCTGGATCCTTGGTGATGAGTGTGACCGAGTATTCCTTAGCGCCCTTGTACGGCCCGTCGGAAGCATGGTCGACTTCGATCTTTGACAAGTGGAAGACAACTGCCGGGTATCCAATCTTCAAATTCTCTGGAGGCTGGAAATACACCCGGTTGTGTTTAACCGCTTGCTGAAGTAATTGTAGGAGATCCTTATACGTGCGCATACAGACCGCCTAGATTGATGGTAAGTCGGGGGTAGTTCACCCCGATGGACTTTACCTCCCATTTTGAACCCTTCCACACTACGTACTTCAGGGTTTGGATGTATACCTGGATCTTACTGTCCATCAGGATGCTGATCTCGTTGGTGAGACGGAGGTTGGTGTTGACAGAAGAGGAATTGTCGTTCCGGACATGGAGACTACGAATAGTTCCCTTAACCGGCAGCTCGACAAAGTCCTCAAGCCAGACACCCGCCTCCGTCTCACGCGTCATCACGAAACCCAGCTTACCGCTGAATCGCGACATTAGTCTCAGGCCTTCTTGCGCGAGATCGTCAGGGCAGAATACGGTGCCGTCAGAGAGCCCGACAGTCGCGTTTCGGCAAGATACTTGTACTGGTTAAAGTCGAGATCAAACGTCTCGGCCATACCCAGCTCGGCGCCGGCGTTCGAGCCGATGGTGTAGTCGCGGAGGTCCACGACGATAGCCAGAAGCTCGTGGTTAGCACCCTTGATCTCGTGCTCGAGACCATCGAACTGCGGGACTGTGACGATCTTGGTGACACCGAGTGCGCCGGCAAGCGAGGCCTCAGTCTCATAGAGGCGACGACCATTCTTGTCCTTCAAGAGAAGCATCTTCACGAGACGCTTCTTGGAGATGAACAGGGTCGGCGAGCCGGAACCCTCAAGATCTGCCGATGCGAGAACGATGTCGTCCACAAGAGTCTCGTCAGTCGTGTTGGCTTCGAGAGACTTGTGGGCCGCGTACAGCTCGTTTTCCTTCAAGATCGGACGAATTGCTTCGTCATCGATACGATCGGGATCGGTGATCGCACGGCCGTCTCCGATGAGGATCGCTCGTGCGATTTCCTCGGAAAGCTTGCCCTTCATCTCGTTCTTGAGCCAATTAACGACGTCGAAGTCTGTAATATCGACAATGTCGTCCCTGTCAAGACGCTGCTTCTTGTAGATGGTCGTCGGGGACGTGGTGCGAGTGAGGAGCTTGATTACCTCATCCGTCTTCTTCTGAGCCTTCTTAGCATAACCCTTGGCTCGGGCCTTATCGTCGCGGATGTCCGCCAAGACAGACTTGATTCGAGCGAAGGGGGAGTGCTTCGTGCCGTTCATAACGACCGAAACCCAGGACTGATCGCGATCAAGGGTGATCGGCTCGCTCGTGATGTTCTTAGCGTCGGGGAACAGGTAACCGATGTTCTCGATACCATAATCCGCGTGCTTAAGCTCGTCAGAAAGAGTGGTCCCGTTTCGCTTGGCCGCTTCAACCAGCTCGGCGAAATCTGCGTGGGACAGAGTGTTCTGGGCAGACTTATCGCTGCCTTCGAAGATGTTGTGCTTCATGTCTTCCTCTTCGTTGGTTTCGTCAGAGTCTTCGGACTCCCCGTCGATGGCTGCGGCGATCAGATACTCGACCGCCTCCAATTGTTCGTCAGTGAGGGTCGAAAGAATCTCACCGATGGTACGATCATCATCGGGAGAGTCCGACTCTCCTTCGACATGATCATTAGTGCTCTCATCAGAATCTTCGTGAGCGGCATCGCCGACACCCATTTTGATGATCGCGCTATAACCTTCGCCGTCGGCATGGGCCATCGAGACGTTCTCGATAGTTGCCTTCGGGTTAGCACCTCGAAGAACGAGCGATACCTCGACAATGTTGCCGTGTTCGACAACGTTGCCCTTCTGGCGAAGCTGATTGGCGAAGATCGACATAGCGTTGATGTCACCATGCTCGATCAGTTCGCGTGCGTGGTCGGCCTGCTGGCTTCCATTGAAGAAGCCATATGCATAAACACCCTCAGGTCGCTTTTCCAGCTGAGCGTGGCCAAGCACGTTTGTAACGTTATCATGCCCATGCTGCCAGACAAGAGGGACCACAGCCCCGTCGTTCTGGTCAAAGGCGTGATGGGAGATGACGCGACCGTCAGTGCACTTGACACTGGCTACGGTTGCCCATCCATCAAAGTCAGCGACCTTATCTGGTGCTGCCATTTTAAACCTCCGAATCCGAAGTGGTGTGTGCGTCGGCGTTTGCCGACGACGTGTAGGGATTAGCCAACTGGTCCGCCTTGGGATCAGTCGACTGCGGTAGACCGATGATCGATCGAATCTCGTTTGGCGTCATCACTTGGTTGGTGATGAACGTCTGAGCCATCGATGCGATGCTGTCAAGCGAAGTCGCAGCAAACGGATCCCTCACATAGATGATCCGCTGTCCTTGCGAGCGAGCAGTCTTCGTTAAGAAGACCATCGTCGCGGACTTCGTAATCGTATCGAGGATCGGCTTCACCGTTCGATTGTAATACGATAGATTGGTCTCCGCGTCTGCCGTTCCGTTGAACACTGCTTCAGTGAAACCGAGTGCGTTGTACAGCTGCTCTGACAGATACTTGACCTGGTCGAGCAAGTTGTTCTCAACGGGACGATTCAACTGAGTGATCTTCTCGGCTCCGTCGACATAGGCCACGCCAATCTCCGAGTTACGAAGCTGTGCTTCGATCGCCTCTCGACGGGTTTCAGCTTGCTGCTGTCGCAACTCGCCGCGAACCGAGTATGGAAGCTGAATGATGAGGTCCAACTTCTTACCCAGAGCACTATTGTCGATGGCGTCCAGAGCATCAAGTTTTCGCGCGAGCCTGCGAGCCAGCGAATTGTTGCTAGACGTGACATCGTATAATGGCGAATACACGATTGCGGCTGAGTTCTTCGAAACGTTGATCGTTTCTCGGTGGCCAGTTCTGTCGTTGTAAATGTCCACATCGACAGAAGTGGTGTACCAGTTTACAACACGGCCCACACGAATGGAGAGGACGTCGAAAGACCCCTCTTCGTTCAGAGCGACGTCTGTATCCACTGGAACTAGTGCAGCCGAGCCCGTTTCGAGCATCGTATACACAAGCTCGTAGATGAGAGCGTTCGACGTCTGATCGATGTTAGCCATCAACGATAGACACTCGTTGAGATTGGTGTTCTTCTCAGAGTCGTACCTACCATTTTGATCTACCTTGACGTGACGAATTGGTGTGTTCGCGACATCGATGGCAATCTTATTGTATAGCGTTTGGATCAGGTTTGTGTTGCCGATTGAACGGTAACTTGGTCTGTATTCGCTGTACACTCGATCTGTGTATCGGCCTTGCTTGTCGTGGGCGAAGAGATTCCACGCCCTCGCAAGACGCGACATAATACCCATGCACCCTCCTTTCGTTATGAGAAGTCGTCTAACTGGTTCTTGTACGCCACCCAAGCGTCCATCAGAGCTGCAACAGAGTCAATCTTAAGATCCATTCGTTTCTTCAAGATCTTTCGGTTACCGTTAGTGTCCTCGAGGGTGATGGTGTTGCCCATTGCCCACGAGAACAACTCTTGATCGAAGATGAGTCTACGATCTTCGGCCAAACTCTTGAGCTCGCCTAGAGGGACAGATTCTGTGCGAGCACCCTGGATGACTTTATGGATCCCGTAAGGACCATTATCGGTCGCCCAGCGTTCTACGAACTCCCGAGCGTTATACGGGTCGTACCCGAATGCTCGAACGTCGTATTCAGACCTGAGAATGTATTCGTCGAGATCCGTATAGACTTCAATCATGTCAAGAATAGTCCCGTCCATCACTTGGAGGGAACCTTCTCGGATGAAGGATTCGTATTTAGCCCGTCCCGCTGCCGGCAACTTGTCGAACGTTCGAGTCGTGATGTACGCACGAGTCTTGACGCCGAAATCGCCAGTGGAAAGAGGGAACAAGAACGTAAACGCACAGAAGTCGTCACCTTGCGACAGGTCCGCGCCCATCGCACACGGCATCTGCCAGAACTCTCTTGGGTTGTGAGGAATAGTCTCTTCGTACTTAAAGAAGTACGTGTATCCCTCGCACGGGATGCCGAACCGCTTAGCCAAGATGTCGTTCCTCGCGGAAGGGACATTCTCGGCACGGTTGACATCTCGTTGGTATGTGTCGTAAGACACAGTCTTGCCGAGGTTCGGTTGTGCTTTGACCCACATGTTTGGATCTGCAACCTCGGCTACTTCGTCCAACCGGTAATACCAAATGGACGTATGTGGATCGTAGTACTCGCCCTTGAGGATCGAAAGTAATTCCATTTTGATGGAATCGCCGACACCGTTACGGACGGTACCTTCGGACGAGACAGCGACGATGACCCAGTCGTTGAGTTTCGACGCGCCCTGTTCCAAAGCAGAGATGACGTTCTGTCTCACATCGCCCGACAGCCACTCATCGATCGTGTTCACCTTAGACCGAAGACCCTGTAGCTTGTCTACGTTCATCGGTCGCACTTCAAGAAGGGAGTTAGTTGAGAAGTTTTCAATGCCCTTCTTAGTCGGGGTTAGTAGCGATCGGTTTGCTTTCGCACCGACTGTCGCATGGACTGTGCCAGCAGACAGGAACTTGAATAGCGGTCCTCGACTGCGCGTGATGGCGGTCTTGAACGGCGACAAAGTTTCCTCAGCCTGCGGCATCGTCGGTGCTGTCGCAATTTGGTGAGTGGTTGTCGGGTCGATAGTCAGGAAGTACGCATGGATGAACGCCATGTACATTGATTTAGCCGCTCCTCGAGCGACGATCAAATACTGTTTGTTCACCAGGCGTCGCTTGACGTCTACCTGTACATACCGACCGTTATGGCCAGTTTCGTCAGGAACAAACTTCGTCACTTTCTCGAAGTAGAACCACGAGAGAAGCGACTCGGCCCATAGCTTAAACGAGTCAAGAAGCTTTAGATCGGATCCATCGACGAGGGTCATCTCATTCTCGCAGAACGCGATGAAACCGTCGATTGCTCCGTCGTCGTAGTAGTACCTTGGGTTTGCGATCAGATCATCAATCCGGTTCATCTCCATCTCAATGGTGTGAGATACTGGGATTTCGCCGGCGAGGACCTTATCGCGGAACTCAGCGTAATACTTTGGTGTGGCAGTGTTTGAAAGAGCCATACCTACTTGTTCTTCTTCTTCTTATCGTCTTTGCCACTGACAGCGTTCTTGAGAATCGCATCGAGATTGAACGAATCTCGAGCCATCTTAGCCACACCCTCATACTCGGTGCCCTTCAGCTTGGCGTCGAGTGCTGCGGTCATCATCGAAGTGGCCGTACGAGCAGCGTATCGAGTCAGGTTGTCGCGAGCCTCGTCGACGAAGGTGTCTGCAATCTTGGCCAGAGCGCTTCTATTTTGACTCTCGTACTCGGCGAGCTTCGCCTTGAGTTCGAGATTCTGCTTCTCGAGGTTCAGACGCTTGTTCTGCTCGATGAGATCGGTGGAAGAGAGGTTGCGTGGCTTCTCCTTGCGCATTGCATCGGTGATGCCTCCCTTAGGAACCTTCTTCTTTTCAAGTTCCTTCTGGCGCTTCTCCTCTTCCTTCTGCCTCTTCTTCTCGTCAGCAGCTCGCTTCTTCTCAGCACGCTCGGCTTCTTTCTGCTTCTTCTTACGATCAGCTTCAGCTTTGCGAGCGTCCTTGAGCTTCTGGTTCTCGAGTTTCTTACGGGCTCGTTCGGCAGCGTCCTTAGCTCGCTGGGCCTTGTTGGCAGCGTGCTTCTGAGAAGCGGCCTTGGCGGCCTTCTTGGCTCCAGACGCGGCCTTCTTGGCTCCAGACGCAGCCTTCTTCGCCGCAGATAGGGCAGCCTTAGCAGCCTTCTTCGCAGCGGACTCAGTCTTCTTGCGTTCCTTCTCAGCCTTGGCGCGGTCCTTCTTGAAGGCCTCAGCGTTGATGGATTCGCCGATCTTGCGCTTCTCCTCGACGGAGCGGAGACCACCGCCAGAAGACGATTCAGTCTTCTTTCGGACTCCCCACTTCATGCCAAGAACACCGTAGTGCGCGAGTTCATCTTCGGTCATGATATTGTAAGCCTCCATTCTGCTTCTTGCCTCAGAGACTCTACCGCCTTGATGGCGAATGACGTTTGAGGAGGATCAAAAGTCAGTCTCACCGAATAGTTGACGTACTGTCGCAGGATACGCCCGAGCGGTGTGGCTGGATATACATCATCGTGCGACTGTACGGTTCCCACCTCGCGGTTGAGCTGAGTTGCAGTGGCCAAAGCGTTGTCAATAGCATCAGCTATCTCGCTCTCGAAACCAGTATCATCTTCAGACAACCCTAGGTAGGTCTTGGTATCAGCCATAATTGTCATGTAGACTCCCTACCATAGTTTCGTGTCCCCTGGCATTCGGGGATTGAAATCGTCGAGGGCAAGTGCAGGCGTTCCGTAATGGATTGCATTATGAGTATCTCGACTCACACATATGAGATTGTTCAGATCCCACATACACGGGTCGAAATCCTCACACTGACGAGGTGTTAAAGGATTGATGTGATGCACGACAATGCCGTCATGGATCTCATATCCTTCAACGCCGAGGTCGCAACCGAGGTCTCGTGCGATCGCCTTGGTCCGAGCTTCTCGCCAAATATCGCTTTGGTAGAAACTCTGGTTCATCCAGCGATGACCGCCGAACGTCTCTCCGAAAAAAGCGCCATCGAGCGAAAGATACTCTAGACGTTCCTCGAAGGTGTGTAGGTGCGAGAGTTCGTCATAAGTGAGCATCGTCATCTCCAGAATATACCTTGAAAGCGGCCAGAGCCTCTTGCACAAGCTCCTCGGTCCTTGCAGCCGATTCAAGTGCGGACACCTTAGCGTTAGCGAGTGTCGTTTCGGCGTTGAGACGTGCTTGTTCCAACCTTTCACGACTGGAGCCAAGCTTTAGGAAATGAAGGATCATAGAGTTGCTCGCAGTTCCGTCCAGAATCTGCTGAGTTGCATAATCCATCGCAGCAGCAATGGCCATTCGCTCAGCTTCTTCTGGGGTTCGTGGAATTTTCTGAACCTTCTTCTTCATCGCGCGTCCTTTCTTATACTTCGATCTGAGTTTTCGCCTGCCCCAGCCCATGCCCGGAAAGGAGCAAGAAAACAGGCATGGAGAACTAAGTGGCCGGGGCAAGCC
>ERZ1034962.618-NODE-618-length-14987-cov-1184.864318_pt1 | contig 14987 bp, 22 predicted proteins | sample MGYA00520696_ERZ1034962 | MGnify/ENA primary metagenome ERZ1034962 (study PRJEB33766, sample SAMN09781770) | gut metagenome | biome: gut microbiome | host: Homo sapiens | place: Madagascar | study: EMG produced TPA metagenomics assembly of the PRJNA485056 data...
CATTTGTTCTCGCTAGAGCTTAACTTTGCCACCCACTACAGTTGACAAAGAGCCATATTAATACACAAAAAGAGGAAAGCTTAGCTTTCCTCTTTCTTTTTACGATAATCTTTATTGCGTCGAAGCGTAAAATAGTCTGGAACTGGGTCATCGCCACCTGTCACAAATGGATGACAACGTAGAATACGTGCAATTCCCATTAAAACACCTTTTAAACCATGCTTTTCAATCACTCCAATCATGTAATTAGAACACGTTGGGCGATAGCGACATGACGGCGGTGACATGGGTGAAATCCGTTTTTGATACCATTTCACAAGAGCAATAAGACTTTTCTTCATCATCTTTGTTTATTGACAGCCAGATTATGCAATTGACTGATTTCTTTTTTATTGAGACGACGTGATTCGCCTGGACGAAGTCCTGCCAAATCAAGCGTTCCAAACTGTGTACGAGACAATTTATCCACCAAAAGTCCAACAGATTCAAACATTTTCTTGACTTGGTGATTGCGTCCTTCGTGGATAGTTAACTCAACGACTGAACGATTTTTTTCAGTGTCAGCCTTGACAATATTGTATCGTGCTGGTTTTGTCTTTTTACCATCAATCACCACACCACGTGTCAATGGGCGCAAGTTTTCCTTCGTTGCAATACCTTTAACACGCACCAAATAGACTTTGTCAATTTCATTACGTGGGTGAATCATTTCATCTGTAAAATCACCATCATTAGTCAAAATCAAAAGTCCAGTTGTATCCCAGTCCAAACGTCCAACAGGATAAATGCGTTCGGTAACATTTGGCAGCAAATCAACAACTGTTTTACGACCTTTTTCATCTGAAACACTTGAAATGACACCACGAGGCTTATTAAGAAGGTAATAAACCTTTTCCTCATTATAAATCGGTGAGCCCTCAACCTCAACAACATCGCCAGATTTGACCGTTGTTGCTAGTTCTGTAACCACCTTACCATTAATCGTTACCAAGCCTTTTTTGATAAGCTCCTCAGCTTTTCGACGACTAGCAACTCCCGCATGGGCAATATATTTATTAATTCTCATTCTCTTTCCTTTACTACATGCTATAAAATACCAATTGATTTTATTGTTATTTTACAGTATTTCGTTATTTTTAGCGACTGTCTAACCTTCTTCAGGCAAGCCAGAATTATCAAAAAGAGTCATTTCCTCATCAACCAACTCAATATTGGAAGCATCGATTAATTCACTCAAGTCGTTAATGCCCATGAAATCTAAGAAATAATCAGTTGTCGCATATAGATTTGGACGACCAACAACTTCTTTTTTCCCTACTTCTGTAATCAGTCCCAAAGCCATTAGTTTGCTAATAGCACTGCTTGAATTCACCCCACGAATATCATCAACTTCAATACGTGTAATAGGTTGCTTATAAGCAATAATAGATAGAACTTCTAAACTCGCACGTGATAAACTTTGGTTAACAGTTGCCTTAGCAAACTCTCGTAGTAAGTCAGCAAAGATTTCCTTCGTTACAATTTTATAATTACCTGCGGTTTCAATCAGAAAGAGACTTGATGTCTCATCTGTTTCATATTTTTGGGCTAATTTTTCCAATTGTTGTTGGAGAGCTGTCGGTGTTAAATTAACCATACTAGCCAAATGTCGCAAGCTCAATCCCTCTTCACCTGCCACAAAAAGGAGGGCTTCAATCTGAGCTAAATAGTTCATGTAACTTCCTTTCTTAATCCTCTTTTGCTAAATACCTTCTACAAGATTTGACAGCTTAGCTAACACTTCGTAAAACAATGTCACCAAAATTTTCTTCTTGTTCAACCTCAACTTCGTGAACTTTGATTAATTCCAAAGTTGCCAAAAAAATGGTAATCATTTCAGGAAGTGTCTGGCATTCACGAAAAACGGTTGTCAACACTAGTTTTTTTGTCGCATTAAGACGTTCCACAATGATTATCATCATGTCCTCGATACGATAATCATCACGTTCGATAACTGTATTGCTATTTTTTAATTCTTTTTGTTTTTCAGCCATGACATGCGAAAACGATAAGAACAAATCCATGACCGTCTTATCGTGTGTTAACACAGCATCCTCAAAAATTAATTCTTGCTTTGGTTTTGAATAGAATTTAGCACGTTCGTCGTGCTGCGCTGACAGTTCCTCACTAATCGCTTTAAAGCGGCGATATTCCTCAATTTGGGCCAGTAATTCTTGTTCAGGGTCATTTTCTTCTGGCTCTGCCTCGACAACTTTTGGCAAAAGCTTACGGCTTTTAATCAACATCAGCTGACTTGCCATAACCATATATTCACCAGCCACTTCCAATTTCATGGCTTGCAAGGTTGAAATATAAGCCAAATATTGCTCAATAACTTCTACAATTGGCACATCATAAATATCCATTTGGTATTTTGAAACCAAGTGCAAAAGCAAATCCAGAGGCCCTTCAAAATCTTTTAACTTAATATCCATTATTTATAAAATTTCTCTAAAGTCACTGGACTTTTAAGGCCCAGATTACGACTAACCTCCAATATTGATTTACCTGCTGCTTTTTGATGTAAAATGTATTGCTGGCGAATTGCCTGCGCAGATAAGTAATCTAAATCCATGGTTGCTAAAAATGATTTTAGTTGATTGAAAAACCACTGACGTGAATAAGTTTTCCCTTGATTGTCAAAAAGATAAAGCTGATTCTCTGAAGAACTTGCTGCCACATAAGGCAATAATTTTTCAGGAAGCTCTAAAACCCTCACTAAACCAGCTCTTTGCATGCGCAAAACAGCAAAAGTCAAATCAAAATCAGCAACTTTTAACTGTTGAATGTCGCTTGGGGATAAACCAAGCTCAATCATCAAAAGCGCAATTAGCTGCCCTGTTTGACAATTCGTTTCCTGATAAAAAGAACGATAATCCAAAAGCGCCAGTTCAACTGGTTTTGGTGTTATTTTCTCTTTATTACTCAACTTGTAAAAATGGTTCAGTCGGTCTGTTTCGTATAAGAAATACAGAAACTGATTGACCGCTGAAATTTTTCGTTTTTTAGCCGAAGCTTTTAAAGGTGACAAAGAGTGTTCATACAATGCCAGCTTTTCTTTGCTAACTTTGCCATCAATAACTTCAACGAATTGTTGCAAATCGTAAAAATAGGCATTCTTTGTATTTTCAGATAAGGGCTTGCTATCAATAAAATCTTGGATAAAATCAATCATCTTTCGGAGTAATCGTGTAATAATCAGTGAAATCGTGTAAAAGGCTATTCACCGCCTTTAGAATCGATTTACGAGTAATAATGCCCAAAAACTGGTCATTTTTATCTAAAACAGGTAAAAATGGATAATCTACCAAAAGGTGCATGATATCCGTCAAATTCGACGTTTCACTAATCGTTTCCATTTTAGTATTTACCATTTTACCAATATCTATTTGAGCTAGTTCCCAGTCTGTCAGCTGATTTTTAGCCTGATAAGACATAATATCCGCAATACTAATGGTTCCAACATATTTTTTATCTTTGGTAATAACTGGAACACGCGAATAACCATTGTTAGCTAATAAAAGCATGGCATGGTCAGAATTATGAGTATCAATAAAAATAGCTAAATCCTCTGCTGGAATCAAATAATGTTCCAAATGACTGAGAAGAAACTCTTCAAATTCTTTTGCTATCATCTGTCAAATTCCTTAGAAAGTTCAGGGAAAAGGTCGTGATTACGTGTGTAATAATTTACCTTAATCTTATCATCAGTAATGTCAACTTTGGCATAGAGTTTTTCTTTCACATCACCACGTGGTTGTAAAACACTACCTGGGTTGATAAAGATTGTTTTTCCATTGCGCCAAGCTGCTGGACGATGTAGATGACCATAAAGGCAAATATCAGCATCCGCTTCTTGGGCAAATAAATCCAATCTATCCCACGTAAAATTAATATTATAAAGATGACCGTGTGTTTGTGCCACAACAACATCACCGAGATAAGTGATTAATCTTTCAGGATAACCATTGTCATAATCGCAGTTGCCACGAACCACCTTGATACCTTCCCAAATCGTGTCCGAACTTGGCAATTCAGAATCACCATTGTAGAAAATAGCATCTACTTCCCCTTGGTATTTTGTCTTAATATCATTGATAATCTCACGGTCGCCATGAGAGTCACTCATTACAATTATTGTTTTGTTTGCCATACTGGGAATGCCTCCATTAATTTCTTAACAGCCAATCCTCTGTGCGAAATATCATTTTTTTCTTCAGCAGTCAATTCAGCTGCGTGACGTCCAGTTTCACCGACCATAAACAATGGGTCGTAGCCAAAGCCGTTATCGCCTTTTGCTTCCATTGCAATGTATCCTGGCCAGTCAGCTTCAACAACTAAACTGTCTTTGTCTGGTGCTGCAACCACCAAAGTAGTATGGAATTGTGCAGAACGGTCTTTATGGTCAAATACCATAGCCAACTCATGAAGTAATTTGGCATTATTTGATACGTCAGTCGCATCTGGTCCAGAAAAACGAGCTGACCAAACCCCAGGAAGTCCACCAAGAGCATCAACTTTCAATCCTGAATCATCTGCCAAGACCATTTTCCCTGTCAATTTTGAAATGGTTTCAGCTTTCAAACGTGCATTTTCCTCAAAAGTCATGCCAGTTTCTTCAACTTCTGGTAAATCAGGATAATCATTAAGATTTTCAACCTTGATACCGATTTTTTCAAACATCTTACGGAATTCTTTGGTCTTGCCTTCATTACGTGTTGCAATCAAAATCGTATCACCAAAGGCAGTTTCAGAAGTTTGTCCAAAGAAAGCCGATGCTTCAACACCATTTTCTGGCAAATGAACCAAGAGCAATTGTTCAGCTTCCGTAACAATCACTGCTCCCGCACGTTGTGTCACTTCAAGCTTGCGATTTGTTTCTTGATTAATCATATCAGCGACAAAACGAATCAATTGAAAATCTGATGATTTTTTCACAACAGTCACATTATAACCATTTCTATCATCGGAATGACAATCTCCGTGGCAATTGCCACAACACTTGCTTGTGTTCAATTTAGCCAGTTGTTGACTTAATTCATACACGGCATCATCGCAAACATTTCCTAAACCTGAAATGGCATTAAATCCGCCCCATTCACCAAGAAACCAATTTTCTGCATCTTTATACTCATAAATTTTATCAGTCATTTATTACAATCCTATTTCTATTTGTTCAGCTTTTTCAAATCAACGTGTTGCACATCAATATCTTTAGCAAGCCAATTCACAGCAATTTCTTTGAAACTCTGGCTACTTGCTGTTGTGTAAAACGCATGAGTCACGTCATCTTGTGTACGACTGCGATTAATTTCAAAGTAATTTAACAAAACCGATACATCACGAATACATTCAGCCCCACTATCAATAAGTTTGACATTCGGTCCCATTACGTTTTGAATAATCGGACGAAGCAAAGGATAGTGTGTACATCCGAGCACTAATGTATCGACTTTACCAACAAGCGGTGCTAACGTTTCATAAACAACTTTTTTAGCAACACTTGATGTCATTTCGTTAGATTCTACAAGAGGAGCAAATTTAGGACAAGAGAGGCTTGTAACGTTCATTTGCGGTGCCAATAATTTTATTTTTTGATGATAAATATCCGACTTGATTGTCATCGGCGTTCCAATCACACCTATCTTTCCATTACGAGTTGATTTAATGGCTGCGCTAGAACCTGGCAAAATAACTCCCAAAACAGGAATATCCAACTTTTCCTTAACTTCTTCCCAAGCGACTGCTGTTGCGGTATTGCAAGCAAATACAATCATCTTAACATTTTGTGTCAAGAGAAAATTAACCAATTCCCAAGTGTATTCACGAATCTGTTCAGCAGGTCTAGGACCGTACGGCGCTCTAGCCGAATCTCCAATATATACAATTTCTTCATGTGGCAGCTGACGCATTAACTCACGTACAACTGTTAATCCACCAACTCCAGAATCTAAAAAACCAATTGGTCTATTATCCATAGAATCTTCTTTCTAATCATGGACTTAGAAAAAACTCAGTTGGTGAGCCAACTGAGTCATTCATTTCTGAGCTCTGTGCTCGAAAATCTTAGCCAAAAGACTGACTTTTTGGAATATCAACGACACCAATCACAGCAATTGACAATTATTTTTTCAAACCAAAGCTTAAAGATTATTTTTTAGCTTTTGCTGCAGCTGCTTTTGATTGTTTGATAATGTTACGATAAGTTTGTTGAATCTTAGCTTCGCTAGGTTTTTGACCCATTTGGCTCATCATTTCACGGATCGCATCAGGCGTTAAACGTGGGTGTTCACCAATTTCCTTTTCAAACTGTTTACGAGCAATAAAAACGCCGCCAACAAGGCCACCAAGAAGGGCAACCAAAACTAACAAAATCCAAAGAAATGTTGTCATGAATATTTTTCTCCTAAGTTTTTCTACAACACCATTATAGCAGAAATAGAAATAGTTTACAAATTCTTGGATGGTTTTTATCAAATGAATTGTAAGTCTTTTTAACTAAAAAGCTTACTAAATTTCTGTTTATCTTTTCATAAGTTGATAAGCTGGCATTTACCAGCATGAAAATGCAACCAAAAGTAGTAAATGAGTAGTATATATAAGCTCCGATATTAACAAGCCAGTCTTTTCAGCTCCACTTTTTCAGACTGAAATGTACCGTGTGCGTCACAGCCAAGTGTCATGGTTATGTTAGCGTGTCCCATGAGATATTGGAGAGTTTTTGAGTTCATTCCTCTGTTTGTCATATTCTACAGTAAGTATGTCGGAATGAATGTGGTGTGATGTTCAGTAACTTGTCCGTGTGATACTTGTTATACTTGTTAGTCAGTTCTCGCACCAGCCCCTCATATCCAACGGGTCATTTTTCAGTAGTCCTCTTGATATTCTTTCCTTGACTATTCTTCTTGTCATAGATCTGGCAGACTGTCATTTTACCGCCGACTGTGTCGATACCATCGTTACGTTTTTTATCTGTGCTTCTTTTTCCCTCAATGATATACCATCACGCTTCCCAGCAGGTGTCTTTTTAAGGTCTGGTACGACATACCAAACACATACTTTGAAAAATCTTCTAACTGTCTTTCTTCATAGTCGGCAGGGTTCAGTCGTTTCATTTCCTGCCACACCTTACGCTTATAAGAGGGCAGGTCGGAAATGTATTCACAACCGACATTTGCCTGCATATCCTTAAAAATATCGTTCATTTCATCACTCCAATCTGAAATTTAGGTAAGAAAAAAGCAGCCAATCCTAAGACCAACTGCTTTGTGTGTATGGATATAAAATTGTTTCTAATCTTGAATAGGTATCCAAATTTCAATAACTGAATTAACACTATTCCAATGAAAACGATAATCGTATTTTTCAAAGTGTAGGATAATATCTTTTATAGGAATATACGATGTACTAGGAATAATTTCTTGATAAATCTTGCCATAAGTTTCATATATTTTATTCATAGCACCAATATGTTCCACAACCAAATATTTATAAGACGGTATTTCTTTATACAGAAAGCCCTCTGGGGTAATGGTTCTTTGGGGAATAGAACAGAAATAATAAAGTTTTCCATTTCTTCTTTCCATAAAAGCATATTTTTCCCAATTTCCCGATTGTGAAAGATACGCTTTTTTCAAACTACTATTAAAAAATAAATAAGAATTGTCATTCCTAATCGCTCCTTTGATTTTACCAAACCACTTAGTCAATATTATTTTTCTAACTGTTCTTGCACAAATTTAATGCTATTTTGAATATATTCTTTCTCTTTTTCTGTTGCAACTTCTTCTAATTGTTTAAACAAAGCAATACATTCATTTCGTTTACCTAATACATTAAATGCAGCTGCAATATTGAGATACCATATCATTTCATCTATCATATCTTTAGGTTTCGTATCTATTGCAAGAAGTTTTTCTAAAAAGAGTTCTCCATTTTTATTTTCGTGATATTCTCTTACAATATCATTGTTCATTTTTCTAAACTGACGTCCTCTCCGCATTAAAACAAAGAATACAGTAAAGAAATAAACAATAGTAATAACGGCAATACCACCAATCATGCCTAAAAAGCCAATTGTTGAGTTTACATAGGGAATTACTATGATCTCATAAGATAGTAGTAGTCCCGCCCAAAATAGAAAGACTAATCGGATAAGCCATTTATCTCTTTTTTCATATATTGCTCTTTTATTTTTTAGATTTTCGGGTTCGTAAATCATTTTATTTCACTCCTTTATTGCCAAGAATTTGTTTCATTGTTCTGATTTTGTTTCTTCCATTCCTTATAATCTTTTTGCGTTTTTTAACATCTGCCATTTTTTCTAAAATTACTTCTACGTCTGGTTGACTGTGCTGTTCTGGTAGAGAATAGAAAACAAGGTTATCATCGCTTGTATATACTGAAATAGTAAAATCATGCGAATAATCACTACAACCATTTAATAGTCCTAGACAAAGCACGCTTGCTATAACACCTAATAAAAATTTTTGGGAACTATATACCAGTTTACACTAGACACAATATATAGTGCTTACGAGAATATCAAAAATACAATATGTTGTTGGTGGTGTAAACTGGTATATAGTTCCCAAATTTTTTATATCGCATAATCGCCACCTCTATGTGCATTGATGATTTAATACAGTTCTACAAACTGGAAGTTGTCTATTCATTTTTCGTAATAGTATCAACGATTTCTTGATATTCTTCATCTGTTAATACTTTCGCCCATAATCCATAGTGAACTTCATCAAATTCTTCATAAAATATAGCATCATTCGACTGGGTAACAGGATATAATGCAGGTCTATCTTCGCCCAGCACACGATAGGTTGCAAGATTGCATAAAATGCCTTTGTAATATATTTTCACTTTGCATTCCTCCACATACAATTCTAATTTACACGTATGAAATACAGACTTATAATCTTACCATTCATTTATGGCATATAAAATAGCAAGTCTTACATTTTTTAATAACTCAGAAGACAGTGTTTCGTATTCTTCGGATAACCCTTTTTTGGAAGCCATATATGCTGGGCTATCATTCCACGAACCCATTGCTCCAAAAACATCCGAAACATTTGAAGATTTTGTTGTGGTATTGGTGGTAAGCTATAACCATATTTTTCATCTGGATACTCGTTACAGCCATCTAAAAGGTTTATTGCAGAAGTAAAAATAGTCGCAAAATTTTCACACTCTATTTTTTCAGCCAATTCTTTAATTGATAATAATACATCACGAAATGAATTAATGTTATTCTCAAAACTTGGTTTCTTTGATGGTGGGTTAATCCATTCATGCTCTGAATATAAAATATTCCATTTTTTTAGCACAGAGTCAAATTGCCAATCAGCAGTAAAGTATGTTATCCTTCCACTTTTGAAAAAACATAAAATGCAACTTTCTGTTGTATTTGAAAATCCTAAAAATTGTCTATCCTTCACTGAATATGGACACAGCAACTTTATATCCTGTATCCCATTTTTCTTTATTTGTTCAAACCATAGTGAAACATTAGAAGCAATATATTTTTTTGTCTTTAAAAATTTCTTTTGAGGTAAAAAAACAAATTCAATTTTATTCTCGTATTCTAATGGTGAAAATCTTATTGGTTCTGATAGTTGTAACGCTTTTTTGCTCGCTGCTACAATAGATGCAATTTGAAACATTTGTCCGTTTTTCATACCCATATTATAGCAGTTCCATATATCCGCTGCAATGAAAAACTATTCAGCAAGCCTATTTTTTCGGTTGTCCCTGCGGTGTAGGGGGCTGTGGATTGCCTGCGTTCTGGTTGTCTTTATTCTTCAACACAATATCCTCTGCCTTTTCATACCAGTCCACATCTGCACCCGTATAGGTTTTTCGTGATACCGTATCAGCTACGGGATTGGCAAGTTTTACCTTTTATTCGTACTTAAAATACTTTTCGCCAGCTTTGATTGTCAATGGATAGGTCATTTTATATCCTGCTAGCGCGGATAATCAGATTTTTATTATATTTTTATCTAAAAAACACCCGCTTTATGCCAATCGATACTTTGATTACACAAACGAGTGCTTTATGGTATTATTTAGTTATCAAAATCAAATCCTTCGATAGTTGCGAAGTAATCTTCTGGTGTTTCTGCACGGCGGATTAAGCGAGCACCACCGTCTTCTTGATAAAGGATTTCAGCCGAGCGTAGGCGACCATTGTACTGATACCCCATTGAAAAACCATGCGCACCAGTATCATGAACCACAAGCGTATCAACAACACGCGCTTCTGGCAATTCACGCTGTTTTGCAAATTTATCATTGTTTTCACAAAGTGAGCCGACAACGTCAACCACTTCAAGTTTGCCATTAGGATTAGACACGTTAGTGATATGATGATAAGCATCATACATGGCAGGGCGCATCAGGTTAACCGCTGACGCATCAACCCCAATATAAGTTCGATAAGTTTGTTTACGATGACGAACTTTGGTTACAAGTAAACCATGCGGTGCCAACATAAAGCGACCAAGTTCGGTGAAGATTTTGACACCACCAAGTCCAGCTGGAATCAATACCTCATCAAAGACACGATGAACACCTTTACCAATCACAGCAATGTCATTTGGTTCTTGTTCGGGACGATAGTTGACCCCAACACCACCAGACAAATTGATAAAGCTGACAGCCACACCTGTTTTTTCTTTAACCTCAACTGCCAATTCAAATAATTGACGCACCAATTCAGGATAGTAATCATTTGTGACTGTATTTGAAGCAAGAAACGAATGAATACCAAAGTTTTTGACGCCTTCTGCCTTCAAATCTTTGAACCCTTGAAGCAATTGGGCTTTAGTCATCCCAAATTTAGATTCTTCGGGGGTATCCATAATATCTGTTTCAAGAGCAAAAACACCTCCTGGATTGTAACGAAGCGAAACGGTTTCAGGAAGCCCAGCCACTTCTTTCAAGAAAGCAATATGCTCATAAGCATCAAGATTAATCGTTGCCCCGATTTCTTTAGCATATCTAAATTCACGCGCAGGAGTATCGTTCGATGAAAACATAATATCGGTAAAACCAAGCTTGTGACTCATCAATAATTCCACTTCTGTCGCATAATCCACACACAATCTTCCTCTTGAAGAATCTTCAAAATCGCAGGTGTCGGTGTTGCCTTAACCGCAAAATACTCCTTGAACCCCTTATTCCAAGCAAAAGCTTTGCTTTGTTTAAGGCGCGAGCTTTTTCACGAATACCCTTTTCATCATAAAGGTGAAATGGCGTTGGAAATGCATCAGTAATTTTTTAGAGCTCTTCAGCTGAAATAAAAGGTGTTTTCATATTTATCCCTCGAATTTTCAAAATATTAGGACTATTATAACACAAAGCGCCAAAATCACCAATGGAAATCCCCTAAAAATAAAAGAATCCGATACAGATTTAACTGTACCAGATCTTTTTTCATCATATTAATCGTCACTTTCAAAAATACTAAGCAAACTCAAGAACAAGTTAATAAAATCAAGGTAAAGACTTAATGCCATTGAAATTGCCCAGCCGTCACCAACATTACCACCAGTGCTCTCATAAACACGTTTAATCATTTGATTATCATAAGCAATCAAACCAGAGAAAATCAAAACTGAAATGATACTAATGATATAACTCATTGTGCCTGAACCAATAAACATATTGACCAAACTAGCAATAATGATACCAATCAACCCTGCCATAAGTGCCTTAGCCATTCCAGACAAATCTTTTTTAACAAAAGTTCCGATAACAGCCATAACACCAAAGACTAAAGCTGATGAAACAAAGGCTTGAACAACCGTTGTTTGCGTGTATGCCACAATAACAAAACTAAGCGTAAAGCCATTTAATGCCGAATAAAATAGAAACAACGGTAAAGCAGCAGGCGTATTTTTACGAGCAGCATTACTAGCTAAGAAAACCAAAGCAAGCTCTAAAAAGATAGCAGCATAATAAACAAATGGATGGTAAACAATAATATTAATCATGTTATCAGTAAACACATATAGCATCAAAAACGATACCAAAGCTGATAACCCAATTCCAACTCCGACCAAACCGTAAATCTTGGCAAAGAAACGATTCAGTGCACTATCTGTCTGTGTGTAAATAACATCGTTATGATTCATGAAATCTCCTCTCTTACTATTAGAAAATCCTTCTAAACTCAATCCATTCTAGCGATGATTGCTAGGTAAAATTTTACGACTGTAACGCTTTCTCTTATTAAAACGATTACGAAATGGGGTAATGGCTTCTTTGACAGCCCAATATTTATCCACCATTGTCACGATATAACCTTCTTTATAACGTGGTGGAGCAATTGTTGCTCCCCACATATGCTTCAAGATAATATCTTCCTCACGTTTATTTAGTGTAGTCAATTTTCTGGCATTACGCACAGCAATTCTCGGATGTACCCAAGCATGGTCTTTATTAAATTTCGTTTCTCGCCAATCGTAATAAAAGAAATCGTGTAAAAGTCCTCCACGCGCCGTGGATTTTTCATCCCAACCAAATTTTTTGGTAATCTTGTAGCTCGTATAAGCCACATTAATAGAATGTTCCATACGCGTCGAATAGTGATGCTGTGGAATATTATCTAATTTTTGAAAACGAGGGTGTTTGATAAGATGACCAACAAGCTCCATAAATTCTTTATCTTTTTTATATGCTTCCATACAGAACCACCTTCTTTCATCCTAATTATAGCATATAACCTTAAATTAGACTGAAAACAAGTTCTCAAAAATTACTTTTCTTGCACCACATTTTTCAAATTAAATCAACTGAAAAAGGACAATTCCTGTCGCCACAGCAACATTTAAACTTTCTGCTTGCCCAGGCATAATAATATGTGCCAAAATATCAGCTTGCTTTGTCATTAACTCTGAAATACCATTTCCTTCATTTCCCATGACAAGCGCAAAATCGCCATTATGCTCAACGGTCTTGTAATCCACAGACTCTTTAGAAAGCGTTGTGGCAATCAGCGGTACAGCAAGATTTTGTAGCTTCTGACAAGCCTCATACACATCAGTACGCCAAATCGGTAAATGAAAATGACTCCCCTGCATGGAACGTAGTGTTTTTTGATTGTAAATATCAGCTGATTTTTCTGAAATCAAAACACCGTCCAAACCAGCAGCATCTGCCGTACGAATCATTGTTCCCACATTCCCTGGGTCTTGAACATCTTCCAGTACCAAATATCGCCCTGCTTTTAAATCCGCTAAAGGCAAACTCGGCATAGCAAGTTCAGCAATGATACCCTGCGGTGTCTTAGAATCCGTTAATTCTTTTAAAACCTCAGGTGTTACATACGTTACCATTGAAAAATGGCTGACGCGATCAGCATAGTCCTCAAGAACAAAAATATTTAAAAATTCTGCCCCTGCTTTTTCCGCTTCTTCAAAAAGATGCCAACCTTCAATTAGATAAGAATGGTCACGATACTTTTTTTTCAATAATTTTTTAGTCTTTTTAATGAGATTATTCGATTTTGAGGTTATAATAGTCATAAGAAGATTATAGCATATAAAAGGAGGAAAGTGAGATGAAAAAAGTACGCTTAATTGTCTCAGGGCGTGTTCAAGGTGTCGGATTCCGTTACTCAACTTATGCCCTCGCCCTTGAACTCGGGGATATTTATGGTCGCGTTTGGAATAATGACGATGGCACCGTAGAAATTCTCGCTCAATCCGAGGACTCAGCTAAAATAGCTAAATTCATCCAAGAAATTCGCAAAGGTCCTTCACAATGGTCAAAGGTTACCTATGTTGATGTTAAAATTGCTAATTTCGAAGATTTCACTGATTTTCACATTGCCAACTAATACACAAAAAAATAAGACCACAGATGTATTGAGAAATTACCCAAAAAACAGTAAAATAGTAGGGTATTATAATAAAAGGAAATAATCTATTGAAAAAGAAACTAAATCGTGTCCTCTTTTCAGGACTTAGCTTATCATTATTGTTCTTACTAACTGGTTGTGTCAGTCGTGATTCAAGTGGTAATCCTACTGGTACTATCTGGCACATTCTTGGTGAACCAATGGCAAAACTTATCCAATGTTTTGCTAATAATGTTGGACTTGGCTTTGGTTTAGCCATTATCTTAGTAACTATTATTGTTCGTTGTATTATTCTACCGCTCGGACTTTACCAATCTTGGAAAGCAAGCTATCAATCTGAAAAGATGGCTTACCTTAAACCAATCTTTGAACCAATCAATGAGCGTATGCGTAATGCAACAACACAAGAAGAAAAATTAGCTGCGCAAACAGAATTGATGGCTGCCCAAAAAGAAAATGGCATCAATATGCTTGGTGGTCTGGGATGCCTCCCACTTCTCGTCCAAATGCCATTCTTCTCAGCAATGTATTTCGCTGCGCAATACACACAAGGTGTCTCTGAAAGTACTTTCTTAGGAATCAACCTTGGTACACGTAGTGTCCCTCTGACAACTGTTATCGCCGTCTTGTACTTCTTCCAATCATGGTTGTCTATGCAAGGTGTCGCTGAAGAACAACGTGCTGCTATGAAAGGTACGATGTACGTTATGCCACTTATGATGGTATTCTTCGGCATGAGTATGCCAGCAAGTGTTCTCCTTTATTGGTTAGTCGGTGGTTTCTTCTCAATTATCCAACAAGTGATTACTATGTTCATCATTAAACCAAGACTTCGTAAGAAAATTGCTGTTGAATTTGAAAAAAATCCACCAAAAACTTACAAATCAAAAGCTCGTAAAGACGTAACACCAGCTACTAACAATGCACAACTTAGCAACAAACCTAAGAAAAGCAACCGCAACGCTGGTAAACAACGTAAACGTAAATAATTAAACCAAAAGGAACAGGAAGTAATGAACAGCTCCCTGTCAAGTAGACAGTGAAATAATAAAATGATTAAGCAACCTGA
>ERZ1034962.620-NODE-620-length-14967-cov-42.718683_pt1 | contig 14967 bp, 31 predicted proteins | sample MGYA00520696_ERZ1034962 | MGnify/ENA primary metagenome ERZ1034962 (study PRJEB33766, sample SAMN09781770) | gut metagenome | biome: gut microbiome | host: Homo sapiens | place: Madagascar | study: EMG produced TPA metagenomics assembly of the PRJNA485056 data...
TTATTGATTAGCGCGTCAATTACAGCCACCTGAAGGAAGGAGACTTCTAGTGTTAATAATAAGAGATCAATCTCAGAAATTTTGTAGTTTCTGAGATTTTTTATATATTTGCAATAGGAAAAAATATAGAATATGAAGACTTATAAATTAGGCGATACTAAAATGGTGATGGAAAACAACGGATACATCAAAGGTTTTCCGCTCAAAAGAGAATTGGATTATAGGGAAGCAAAATATGTTTTGGATGCCCTACTCGGTTTCAATATCTTAACATCCGAAGACTTTGAATATACCTCCGAATACAAAGATTATAAAGAAGGATTAACCAAGGACGTAAATAATTGGCTAAAAGGCGATGCGGACGACTTTGTTATTAAGGAATACGCATATGACATGTCAGGTGATGAGATAAGTTGGGGCTTTCAGCTCATAGCTGTTATTGATTATTTGAAGAAGAAAAAAATTATAGATTAAAAACATATGGAAGAAGTTCAGAAACCGTTTTTGATTATTGCAGAAGACGAGCTTAGTGCATCTATTGTGAGGACGTTGATTGATGTGGGTACTAATCAGGTTTATGTGGTGGCTGTATGGGATTATCTAAGAATTCCATCAATGATCCGAACATATCAAATCAATTATAAAGGAGAATTTGATTATATTGCCATTTTCAATGCAAACAGTGATGATGATTTTGAACGAGAAGAAAAAATAGCCATGGTGAAAAATTTATGCCGTGCCGAAAAATCACAGGAAAATATTGGCGTATTCTGTTTTCGCAACAATATCGAAACGGAGCTGCATTTACCACAAATGGATACTGCAAGCATGGCAGAGATAACGGACACCTTGAAGAAAAATGCAGCGGAAATGAAGCAATCTCCAACTATCGTTGAGATTCAAAAGTTTATTGATACTATTGCAAAAAAATATTAAAAAAAATGAAAATCATATTAACCGAAGGCTGTGTTTGTAATTCCCTGACAATCGATGATAAAGAAGCAAGGGAGTATTCAAACGAAGAATTAAAAGAAATTGTCAAAAAGGTTCTTGATAAGAAAAAAAGCAGATATAATCTCATCAAACTTTTAGGAATGGTCGTTGAAATATTTGGCGACTATTCTAATGATGAAATTATGATTGAAACGGATAAGTATGGTTTGATAATTATAACTGGTCAAGACCAAGATAATGCTGATGTTATTTCTGTTGCAGAAAGGGATGCCAACGATTTTACAGAAGAAGAAATCAGGGATATGATTTTAGCCGTCATCAACAGTAGGAATGATAATGCAGATTTGATATGGGCACTTCGTGGACTCATCCAAATTCTCGGCAGATATAAGTTCTGTTATCATTGCGACGAATGCGGGGATAATGTCGTTGAATACAAATTGAAAATATAAGAGATTATGGAAAAATTTGATATAGAAAAATATAACAAAAATCCGAACAGACCAATTATTGACGAAGAAGGGCATCCTGTGAGGGTGCTGTGTACCGACCTGATGGAGAAGTCCGATAGGGGCAGATACGTGATTCTCGGATTGGTTAAGAGAATTGATGAGAATGGGAAGCCCTACGATAGTGTAGAGACATATACATGGCGAGGAGAGCCTTGCTTACGTGAGTCAAGACAACTGTACTTTAGCCCATCAACGAAAAATTGTTGGGTATGCCTTTTCAAGGATGAGGATTTCCCCGATATACCGAGAGCCGAAGTTACAAATTCACAAACGCAAATGTTGGTATATAAGGCATTGCCTGGTTTTATTGATTGTAAAGAAGTTGAATGGGAGGAATAAAATATGAACAAAATTTTAAATCTTTTTAAAATCCTGAGGGATTGTCCTAAGGGAATGTTGTTGTGGTCACCGTTCTTGGGTGAGGTGGAGTTTATCTGTGTCAAATATGATGTAATATATAAAGATAATATAATATATGTAGATAGGGATGGTACAAAATTTGGTTTCTTTAGTGATGGAAAATATGATAGAGAGGGCGAATGTATGTTGTTTCCATCCAAAGACCAACGCGATTGGAGCAAGTTCAAAGCCCCTGTTAAAAGATTTAATCCTGAAGAATTTAAACCTTTTGATAAAGTGTTGCTATGTGATAATGAAATACGTGCATGGATACCGGGCTTTTTTGGAAGTCTTTTAAAAGATCTAGATGGTAAATATGCTGTAGTTGAACTTGGTAGTGGATATAGATGGGAAATATGTATTCCATATAATGATAAGACAAAACAATTGGCGGGAACTGCTGATGATTGCCCGAAGTTTTATAAATGGTGGGAGGAATAAATTATGACAATAGAAGAAAAAGCAAAAGTTTATGCAGGCTATAATAGGCAGCCTCTCCAAGATATAAGTACTTGCAGTATGGATGAGTGGCAAAAATATGAAGGCTTCAAAGCAGGGGCAGAATGGATGCTTGAAAAGGCAATATATTGGTTACAGGAACATGTGAATGACTACCTCTTTGACGATGGCGCGTCTGAAAGACCATGGTTAAAATGCAAATCAGATATGTTCGATAATTTCAAGAAAGCAATGGAGGATTAAAATATGACAATAGAAGAAAGGGCAGATGCTTATGTGGGGCATCCTGAAGAAGTTGATGAATTTACATCAGAGACAATAAAAAGAGATGCATATATTCGTGGAGCAAAAGAGCAGAAAGCCATTGACATTGACAATGCTTGTATTATCTTATGCCGTTATGCCTGCCCATATAAAATAGACTCTAACAAATGTTGGAATACTGTGTGCGATACTTGGGAACTATTCAGAAGAATGATGGAGGAATAAATTATGAATGAGAATCTTAATCTTTGTGAAATTTTAAAGGATTGCCCGAAAGGAACTAAGTTTTGGTCTCCGATATGGGGTGATGTAGTTCTGAATGAGATACAAGATGGGAGCTCTATCCCTATAAAGTTAACATCGGTTTGCTCCTATCGTATAGCACTTTATCCAAATGGGAAAATGTTTGATTTAGAAGAAGCAGAATGCGTACTCTTTCCATCAAAAGACCAAAGGGATTGGAGCAAATTTAAACGTCCGCGTAAGAGGTTTAACCCGAAAGATTTTAAACCATTTGATAAGGTATTAATCAAGCACCATTATGAGAGTGAACGATGGGTATGCAACTTTTTCAGTGATATGTTGCCAAATGGGGAGGCTCATTGTTTATGCCTGGATGTTCATGAGTGCATTCCTTATAACGATGAAACCAAACACTTGATCGGTACTACTGATGATTGTCCGGAGTTTTATAAATGGTGGGAGGAGTAGGCTATGAATGAAGACCTTAATCTTTGCGAGCTCGTGAGGCATTGCCCAAAAGGAGAAAAATTCTATTGCACAAGCATGGATAAGGAAGTTGAATTCCTTGGAGTCGCGGGCAATAAAATATGTGTGAGTGACAATAGGTCAGTATATGCTTTCAGTAACAACGGAAAAGACGTCTCCACTGACGAGTGGTTATTACTTCCGTCAAAATATCAGATGGATTGGAGTAAGTTCAAGGCTCCGAAGTTCAACCCCAAGACATTTAAGCCGTTTGACAAGGTGTTGGTAAAACGTGATGTAAAGGGGGCTTCTTGGATACCAAACTTTTTCGGAACGCTCGTAAAGGAGCCGAAAGGCGGAGACTTGGTAACAGAGGTCGGCAGCCTATTCACTTGGAAGATGTGTGTTCCATATAACGATGAAACAGAATACTTGGTTGGCACACAAAACGATTGCCCTGATTACTATAAATGGTGGGAGGATTAATTATGAATGAAAATTTGAATTTGACACAAATCCTAAAGGATTGCCCAATAGGAACAAAGTTGTGGTCACCTATATGGGGTGATGTGTCTTTGGTGCAGATAAACGATATAGGCTTTTTTCCTATAGTTATAACAGCATTTGGTTTTACTAATATATCGCTTCGTTCAAATGGAAAAATGTATGACATAAAAGAAGCAGAGTGTTTACTTTTCCCGTCAAAGGACCAACGTGATTGGAGCAAGTTTAAAGTTTCCATAGAGAGATTTGAGCGGTTTAATCCTGAAGAATTTAAGCCGTTTGACAAGGTTCTGATTAAACAAAATTACGAATGTGAAAGGTGGACATGTGATTTATTCAGCCATATGTTGCCAGATGGTCAGGTATTCTGTGCTGGTTCAACTGTTTATGAGTGTATTCCATATAATGATGAAACAATGCATCTGCTTGGAACTGACGAAGATGCTCCTGAATATTATAAATGGTGGGAGGAATAGAAATGGATATGAAAAGAGGGTATTTATATTATTGGCAGCATCGGGTTGTAGTACAATACATCGGCATTAGAGAGGAAGGAGAATATATGTTCAAGACCACCAATGGCGGAATGCTTTGTTTAAAGCAAAACGAAGTGCAGTCTCAAATCTCAGAAGAATAATAAATATAAAATTATGACAAGACTTGAAAAAGCCGCAGTAATGTGGGCGGACATGACTAAAAAGCAGACATTTGCTGATGACCCGCACGATTTAAAAAAGCAGCTTGCATCAAATATGATATGGAAAGGAGTTATGCTTGGTGGTGGTTGGATGCTTGAAAATGCAGTTAGATGGCTAAATGATAACACTAAAGACTTTTCTGAGAATGCGGAAGAGTTTATAAAACAATTTGAAAAAGCAATGGAGGAATAAATCATGAAATTCAATATACCAAAAAAGATGACAGTCGGTGGTATCGACTACGTTGTCAATATAAAAGATGTGCTGAACTATAATGAAGATTTCGGATGCTGGCGAGCAGAGGGTGTAATTGATATTGCACAAGGAATAGAAGGCAATAGATTATCAGCATCCAGAATGAGAGCAACATTTTGGCACGAGTTGACACATGCCATTCTATCTAGGATGGAGCGAAGAGATCTCAATAATGACGAATCGTTTGTAAATACGTTTTCCGCATTTTTGTCTGGAGCGGTAGATACGATGGAGGTGGAGTAATGAATACTTTCACATTTGGAAAATATAAAGGACGTTCTATTATGAGTGTCTTATCTGAGAATCCCGCTTATGTGGAATGGTGTGTTAACCATATTGAATGGTTCACTCTTGGATGTCAAGAACAAAAAAGATTGAATGATATCACCGAGGCAATAAAGATAATATATCGCAAATATCCTTATAGTTATCCGAGAGGAGAAGGCGCAAGCAAAGTTCTGTATGAAAGAGTGCTTGAATATCTTGAAGATAAAGAAGCATTTAGGGCAAAACACAAAGAGTGCCAAAAAAATTCTAACAGTATAGATTATATTGCAAGCGTGGCACATAGTGCATGTAAAGAATATGACAGGATGAGCCAACAGGAAAGGGATGAGATGGACGACATTTTTGGTGCAAATCCGATGTCTCTATTTTATTAGTTACGAAGAGTTGTTTTGAGTGGTTTTTGATAATCAAAAAAATAGCATAAAATATTAATATTTTTACAGTAAAAAAAATGAGACAGTTTAATTTAGAAGAATACTTAAAAAACCCTAATCAAAAGATTGTTACAAGAAACGGTCGGGATGCGACGATAATCTATACTAATAAAAGAGATATAGTTGGTTATAGCATAGTTGCACTTGTGCATGAAGATAATTTTGATAATTGTGTAACATATTTGCCCGACGGAGCATGTTTGCCATCAAGACCCTCTGACAATGATTTATTTTTCGCTCCGGAAAAGAAAGAAGGTTGGGTAAATATATATACCGATGATTGCGGAGTCGCATTTACTGGACAAATGATCCATGGTGTATATAAAGATGCAGAAACTGATGGGCGGTCACTTGAAGGTTATCTAACAACAACAAAAATAGAGTGGGAGGAATAATATGGAGCAGTTTAATTTAGCAGGATATCTTAAGAATCCGGACCGAAAACTCGTGACCCGCGATGGGGCAAGGCAAGAGTCATTTGTACTAATAGAAACTGTGAGCGTTACCCAGTAGTTGCTCTCGTGCAAAGAGGAATCTTTGAAAACACATATTGCTATACAAGAGACGGATTATGTTTAGGCGACATTAGAGCTCTAAACGATTTGTTCTTTGCTCCCGAGAAAAAAGAAGAAAACTGAAGAGATCAACAAAAATTAACTATAATTTTCTGACGGAATCAGAATAATTCCGTATCTTATCAGTGACAAATTTAAAGTTAACGTATGTTTAATATAAAGATATTAATGTTATGAATAAAAAATCAAAGCATAAAAGTAATGGGAACACTAAACAAGTTAGTACCAAACCAGTAAATGTTCCAAAGAACATAAATAGAAATGGTAAAAACAATATGAGGTTCACTAAAATTGATAAAAAATAAAGTTTATGGAAAATATTAAAATTAATAACGAAGAAGTTGCGAAAAAATTTAACGAATGGTGGGCGGCATCATTTAAAGGTAATGTACCTGTTTATCACCCATCAGATTTAGATAGATTTGCTGAATTAGTTAAACTGACATATAATAAACAAGACATTTTCAATGTATCACTTTTGCGCGATTTCTTATATGAGCAATTAGAGAAAGGCAACTTAAAGAAAAATCAAGAAAAGGAAATCAACTTAGCAATTGCTTTATATGAATTCGGTGTAAACAATATGTCAAAGTTGTTTTAACAAACCATAATAGTCCCAATAATGAGAAAATTAACAATATATAATTTCAACGTTGTCAAGGAGGTTTACGGAGATAGATATGACTATGCTAAAAGCAAATGGTTTTACAATAGTAGGTAACATAGAAGTTAGAGGAAAATTCTTTTACATAACAGTAATAAAGAAATAATATGAAATGTTAAGAGCAATAAAGATAAGGTTATATCCAAATAAGGAACAAGAACTGAAACTAAAAAAGGTTTTGGGTTGCTACCGATTTGTCTATAACCAAATGCTTGCTCTAAAACAACAAAAATATAATAAAAATAAGAAATCATTAGGACTTACAGACCTGTCAAAATACTTTCACGGAACATTGCTAAAAGACGAACAATATGAATGGTTGAAAGAACAGAATACAAAGGTAATGAAACAATCTATAAGACAGATGCTTTCAGCCTATGACAAGTTCTTCAAACAGCACAATGGTTTTCCAAAATTCAAATCGAAGAAGGATAAACAATCAGCATTGTTCCCATTGGAAGCAATATCAAAGAGAAATAAGTTCAATGAGAGAAAGATAACATTAACACAACCATTAAAGGATATTAGATTCAGATGTTCAGACTTATACTTTAAGAGGTTACAAGCATATAAGGAAAGAATAAGAAGTGCTACCTTATCGAAAACCAAGAGTGGTAACTATTTCCTATCTATCATGGTAGAGTTACCTCAAGAAGAAATAGTAAGATTTGGACAGACGAATGAACATGTTGGTATTGACCTTGGAGTTAAGGATTTTGTAATCACAAGTGACGGAGAGGTATTTGAAAACAAACATTTCTTCAAATCACAAGAGAAGAAAATAGCGAAGTTACAAAGACAACTTTCAAAGAAGCAGAAAGGCTCTAATAACAGGAACAAGCAGCGTGTCAAGGTTGCAAAGGCATTTGAAAGGCTTACCAATCAAAAGGATGCTTACATACACAGTGTAGTGAATGAGTTGTTGACTTATTATGACACAGTGTTTATGGAAGACTTGAATATTCAAGGAATGTTGAAGAATCACAAGTTAGCGAAGGCAATACAAGAGGTCGGCTTTTATAGGTTCAAGCAGGTACTTGAGGATAAGGCGAGGAATAACTATAAGGAGGTGATATTTGTTGGTAGGTTTTATCCAAGTTCAAAGACTTGTCACAAGTGTGGATATGTGAATAAGGAGTTGACACTGAATGACAGAGAGTGGACTTGTCCAGTATGTGGCGAGCATCACGATAGGGATTTGAATGCAGCAATTAATATCCTAATGGAAGGTGAAAAGATAATAGGTGTCCGTAGCACCGAATTTACGATTGTGGACTATCCAACTATGGATGAACGTGGTTTACCACCTAAAAAGTAGTGATAGGCTGAAACAAGAAATAAAATATAGTAGAATCATAGATTTTATTAGAATTTTATATACGGTATTGGGAAATGAGAAAAGAAATTGTTAAAGCAGAAAACTCAGAAGCTTTGACAGAACGACAAATAGATATATTAGAATATTATAAGCAGTCTTCTGATTATGCTTATTATCAATTATTACCAGTGAAAAAAAGAATGTTTTAATATGGCTAAAATAGTAGTATGTCTCACGCGGGAAGATGGGTATGAGGGAAATTTAGCTCATACTTATATGGGGGCATGGAAAAGTGAAAATAGATTGTTTGTAAAATCTTTTAGAAATAACGAAGTAAGATTTACATACAAGGAAGAAAAAGCTAAGAATTTTCTTTCAGATAAAGAATGTGATGAATGTATGGCTCAATTAATACTTCAATATGATGTTTGGACTATTTCTATATGGGACAAAATAGCTCAATGTGTACATTACCCAAATAAAAGTTGGGACGATAATGATTATCTACAACCTTCATTTATACATAGAAAGGGAGTAGAAGACTTTTATAAAGAAAATATAAAATTTGATAGAGAAAAAGGTTGGATTAAGAAACGGGATTAAAAAATGACAATTGCAGTAGATTTTGATGGAACATGCGTAACGCATGATTTCCCTAAAGTAGGGAAAAATATCGGAGCCGAAATAGTGCTCAAGAAGCTCGCAGACAAGGGGCATAAAATCATATTATATACCATGCGGAGCCATCCGAGCGAAAAGACTGAAAGTGCGGAAGCATCAGGAATGACTCCAACAACGAATGATTACCTGCAGGATGCAATTGATTGGTTTGAGAAGTACGACATTCCTCTGTACGGAGTTAATGACAATCCATCACAGCACTCTTGGAGCGATTCACCTAAGGTCTATGCCAACATATATATTAGCATTGCGGCGTTGGGAATACCGTTGGCATGTCAGGATATGAGCCATATGTACGACAGCTCTATGATGCGACCTTATGTCGAATGGGTTAGAGTGTCCGAACTACTGTACGAAAGTGGCATTTTGAGTTATGTTGATATGATGGATATTAAAAAGGAGTTCAATAAACGCTATTGAAAATAGGAGGAATAGTTATGAGGCAGTTTAGTTTGGATGAGTATTTGAAAAATCCCAACAGGAGAATTGTGACAGGAAAAGGAAATCCGGTGAGAATTATTTGTACTAATGCCAATAGTGCATATTGCGTTATCGGTTTAGTCTGTTTGCCGAACAAAGAAGAAGTGGCTGTTAGCTACTATGCTAATGGAACTCGTTGGTTTGAGTCTAAAGCTGAGCCTGATTTGTTCTTTGTCACGGAGAAGAAAGAAGGATGGATTAATCTATACAAAAATAGTATTAATCGCACATACCTAAGAACCTCCGTGTTCAAGACAAAAGAAGAAGCAGAAAAATATCGTCGTGCGAATGATGGTAGTATAGCAACTATTAAAATCGAATGGGAGGAATAAGGTATGCAGCCAATTTATAATGACTATATTACCGAGGAAATGGCAAGAAAACTATTGAGCCTGAAATTTCCTTTGCATAAATACAGTGTAGGCAATTATAATGGAAAACCGTCTTTCTTCACAGTGAGTGAGGCTGACCCAATGTGGGCAGATTCCGACAGGTTCAAAATCCCGACATATGCAGAAGTGATGGATATGCTTTACGATAAAGGATACATTATTTCAATAGAGCCGGCAGAATTATTAGACGGGCGGTACAGATATCATTTCAAAGTATATCAGGACGACGCAGAGGGAAAGGGATATCTTGTGGTTTCCGGATTAGCAGGAAGTTCAAATAATACTTTTAAAGAAACATTGTTTGATGCAATAACCTGTGTTATATATAATTTAGAGGCAAGCGCCAAATTAGAAAAAAATTAATATTATGAAAATTACGATTTTAAAAAAAATTAAAGAGTACTTGTTTGTGCAACATGAAACTCGCTATAGTTTCAATGTTGGAAAATTAGGCTATTGTTATCACACCAAAAATGAACGTGTTAACTTTTATGCATTAGTATTTGGCAGTTGGTTCAATAAATGGTTTCTTGAAAGTATTGAACTCGTTGTATGGGCAAAAAATGGTCTTCCTCGCATCACAATAGCAGGACCTAAACATGTATTTTGGTGGTTTTTGAAAACATCAAAAGATGAAGATGCTTTCTCACACAAAAGATTCCAAATAACTCAAAATGATCATGTTTCTTGTGGCTAAAAATAATTAAGCCTCTTCTTAATCGGAGAGGCTTTTTTGTGTTCGTCCAGCACGAACATACTCTAATGGGTGCAAGTCCCTAAACTGCCCTGATAGTGGGAAGGTTACAGCCAAAGGCAAGGGTGTCCGCCGCGAGACGGAATCTGAAGGAAGCCGGCGGCAAACATCTGGTCTGACGGACAGAAACCCGATATGAGGCCTAAGGGTGAGGATAAGATTGCACAAGAAATCGAAGTCCGATAACTATCCGAAATCGCCCAAGGTAAATCGGGCAGACATAAGATGGAAAGAGTATGTCCATAACTGGAGAGGTCTCGCAGGCGAGCGAAAGCGAGCAGTAACAACGAACTGCGAGAAGTCAGCAGAGGCCATAGTACCTGCCTAATATCGACACGCAGGGAAGGGCCGAACTTTATTAGAAGTAAGTCTAAAGAAGAAACTCTATGGAGGAAAGAAAGCAGAAAACGAAAGAGAGCTGCCCACGGGAAGATAGGCTGGAAGCCGAAGTTATCGAGGGAGCGCAGACCTATATGGAGATAACTGAAGGCGGACTTGCGGAAGTGCAGATAGATGAGAATCACCTGATGGAACTCATCCTTTCTCCCTATAATATGAACCGAGCATATAGGAAGGTAGTATCGAACGGCGGGAGCGGAGGTGTCGACTCGATGACGGCAAAGGACTTGCTTCCATACTTGAAACTCCACAACGATGAACTCAGGAACTCCATCTTGAACGGGAAATATAAGCCAATGCCAGTGCGCAGGGTGGAAATCCCGAAAGACAATGGTAAGACGCGCAAACTGGGTATACCAACCCTGGTGGACCGCGTCATCCAACAAAGTATAGCGCAGGTACTTACGCCAATGTATGAGCCGCAGTTCAGCGAGGGAAGCTATGGCTTCCGACCGAACCGCAGTGCACAGGGAGCGTTGAGACAAGCGCAGAAGATACTCGACGAAGGTTATGAATATGCCGTAGGCATAGACTTGGAACGCTTCTTTGATACCGTGAACCAAAGTTACCTGATAGAATTGCTTTCACACACTATAAAGGACGGCAGGGTAATAAGCCTGATACACAAATACCTTTATGCTGGTGTGATGGTTAACGGAGTATATCAGCCGACAACGGAGGGAACGCCGCAAGGCGGCCCGCTCAGTCCGCTGTTGAGCAACATTGTGCTCAACGAACTGGACAAGGAGCTGGAACGCCGCGGTCATCCGTTCGTGCGTTACGCAGATGACAGCCTAATCTTCTGCAAAAGCAAGAAGGGTGCGGAGCGCGTATGCGAAGGCCTGACCAAGTTCATCGAGAAGAAACTCCACCTGAAAGTAAACCTCGACAAGACGGAAGTCGGCTATGTCCGTGGGATGAAGTACCTAGGACATACCTTCTACAAGACTGGAGAGGGCTGAAGGTTGTGTGTCCATCCCAAGAGCCTGTTCAAACTGAAGGCGAAACTCAAGATGCTAACGGGCAGGAGCAACGGGATGGGATATGAACGCAGGAAGGTCGCGCTACACCAAGTCATACGCGGATGGGTGTCATACTTCAAATATGCAGATGCGAAAACATCGCTGACAAGCATTGACCAATGGCTTCGCAGACGGATACGTATGTGCATATGGAAAAGTTGGAAGAGACCTAAAACAAGGATAAAGAATCTCATACGATGTGGCATCAAGCCATACTGGGCAAGAATCTATGGCAACAGCAGCAAGGGATATTGGGCAAATGCGGAAGGTATAATGCACCATGCCGCAACCAATGATAAACTCCGTGCCGCCGGCTATCCTTGTCTGATGGATTACTATGTCAGATTGCACGTAAGATAAAGAACCGCCGTATGCGGAACCGCACGTACGGTGGTGTGAGAGGTCGGAAAACGAAAGTAGGAAGAAAACTACTTCGTTTTCCTCCTACTCGATTATATTGATTTTTTTTTTGATATATTTGCAAAAAGGAAAATTTGACATGGGAAAGTTTACGTTCATAGACTTGTTTGCGGGAATAGGAGGTTTTCACCTTGCATTAAGCCACGCAGGTGGGGAACTTGTTGCTTTTAGCGAGATTGCCCCCGATGCGGTTCGTGCATATTGTGAAAATTTTAATGAAGCTGAAACTAAAAATTTGGGCGATATTACAAAACTTAAAGATTTACCACAACATGACTTTCTGACGGCAGGTGTACCTTGCCAGAGTTGGTCAATAGCGGGAAAGAAATTGGGGTTTGATGATGACCGCGGACAATTGTGGAATGATACATTGTATCTTCTCAATAAAGCTCGCCCTAAGGCGTTTATATTTGAAAATGTCAAAGGGCTTGCCGACCCGAGGAATAAGGAGGCTTTGACTTATATAATGGGAAGAATAAAGGAAACGGGATATTATGCACAACTCTTCGTCCTTAATGCAAATGATTACGGTTTGCCTCAAAGCAGGGTGCGTATGTATATAATAGGCTTTAAGGAAGAATCTTATTTTAACCGGTTTATATTGCCTTTCCCTTGTTTAAACAAGTTGAGTTTGGGTGCCTTCCTATCTAATAGCGAGGAGACTACTCCATGCTTGGGCAATGAGAGGAAGTTTGATGATTGTTTTTATTTTAACGATCTGCGTGACGGGAAAACAACCATTCACTCTTGGGATATTGAAGAAACAACAGAGACGGAAAAGAAAATCTGCAGGTTGCTTCTTAAGAATCGCAGGAAAAGAAAATATGGAATCCTTGATGGTAACGCCCTTTCGTTAGAGCATTTCAAAGACTTGGATAACAGTCTTACAGAGGAGAACTTAGAGACTCTTGTTGAAAAGAAGATTCTTAAACACGTGCCGTATTGTTATAGGAGGACGGGAAAAGATACGGAGTTTACTGAGACAGAAAGCAATGTATTGAAATTTTGTCGGAACGGTATTCTAACGGTTGATGAAGTGAAGATGGACAGGCATCTTAAAATTCTAAAGGTTAATGCCCAAGAAGTAATTGACGGGCTTATCAAAAAAGGTGTTCTTGAACTGTCAGAGTTAAGATATGATTTCAGAAACACAAAGATAAGCACAGGAATAAATGGGGTGACAAGAATTTTTCTGAAGACATCCGAGACCTTTCCCACGTTGGTTGCAAGCGATACGAACGACTATATAGCAACGGCGGATATTGCTGCAAACACCTTGTCAGAATACAAGAAGGTGTTTTTGGAAAAAATTTATTTTCCCAAAAAATATCGCAAGATAACAAAAGAAGAAGCTTGCTTGCTGCAGGGCTTTCCTGCTGATTTTATCTTGCCCGAGCCAAGGCATAAATGGATGAAATTGATTGGCAACAGCGTTGCTGTGCCTGTAGTTGAAATGTTGGTTAGGGCAGTTGTGAATACCGGTGTGTTTGCAGAATGAGGGAGGCTAAGCAATGAACGCAGGACTAATTGGAATTACAGTTATATTTGTGTTAGCTATGATAACATTGATATATGAGATATACCGAATAGCAACAGATACGGATACATATGATGATAATGTACTTGGTTTCTTGTGTATTCTAATTGCTTTATCTACGATTGTTATATTTTTTTTGACTGTATTTGATTGATTATGGCAAGAATAGTGTATAAAAAGGGGTTTGAGAATCAAAACAGACTCGAATGCATTGAAGGCATTGAAATTGAAATGCTGAATGGGCAGTGTGCCCTCATTTATCCGAAATATGCAGATTTACCACTCTTGGATTTTGATAAAATCAATGAATGGAAAGCAAAATCCATGACACAAATTGAGGCACTGAAGGCGGAAAACAGCGCAAGCGCTACAGATGAATTGCTTGCAATCGGCTCGCCTGCTGCGAAATTTGTTCGGCAATTCAAGAGCGATGTTCACGGACTTTTCAACTTGCCTACATTGCTTGCTGTTATGGAGATTATATACCAACGGGAAGACATTAATGCCTTCGCCAAAACTATCGAGGGGGCAGATTTGTTGAAAGAATATGCGAACGTATCAAGTTGGTCCCGTTATAGACGGGACTTTAGGTGGGTTGCGAATGGTCACCTAGGTGTTGCCTACTATAACGGCTTATATGGTCACTACACGTGCGTTCCCCTCGTGCTTTACCGTAAACCTTAAAATCAAAAACATTATGGATAAGTCAGTGTTGCGCAGTTTGGTAGATAGCTTCAACCAACTGCCCGAGGAAAAGAAGAAATCTGTAATTGAAGAGTTGAATACTATCGACTCTGAGACGGATAGTGTGGATAACTTGGATAACTTGATGGTTGAATTTAGGAACTATAAGAAGTTTTCGAATAATCAACCGTAGGATAGACAGGAGGTGTATAAAAAAAATAAAAGAAAATTATATATTTGAATTATGGAAGGAGTTATAATTTTATTTTTTTCTGTCGCGTTGTTTTTTACAGGCATATTTTGCGGAACGACTATTTTTGATGATTTGAAAAATAATACAAAAGAACTATTGTTGTATGTGCTGTGTGTTCTTGCAATGATTGTTGAAACCACATTGTTTTGCGAAAGTATCAACAAATGTTGTTCTGAAAGCAGCAAGGCGAAAATGGAATTTTCGTTGGATGAATACGATATGAGCAAAAAGACGATTGTTGTTGAGAAAGGAGATACAATCAAGACAAATACAATATATTTCTTTGAAGAGAAAAATAAACAAAAAAAGTAAA
>ERZ1034962.622-NODE-622-length-14867-cov-3.660748_pt1 | contig 14867 bp, 27 predicted proteins | sample MGYA00520696_ERZ1034962 | MGnify/ENA primary metagenome ERZ1034962 (study PRJEB33766, sample SAMN09781770) | gut metagenome | biome: gut microbiome | host: Homo sapiens | place: Madagascar | study: EMG produced TPA metagenomics assembly of the PRJNA485056 data set...
CACCACATCGAAGTGAATGGGCGGCTGATGGCGCTCGATGCGGAACTGGCAGATACGGTCGTTCTTGTGAATAACCGTATCCCTCACTGCCAGCGCAGGGAAACGCCAGATATCTTGGGCGCCGCAGTACCCTTCATCGATTAAGCCGAATGAGTTGGTCTGAAGCACACCGAAGTTTTTAAAGGTAGAACTCCGGGGAATCACATGAGCTTCGTAGCCCTCGGGTAGCTTCATACTGACACCGAGAGAGATGAGCCGGAACTCTCCGGCCTTCATCTCTACATCCTCGGCAACCCGCAGGTCGATCCAATCACTGCCGGGCTTCTGCTCAAGCTTGATGAGTTCAGGGTCATGGTATTTGATTTCAATTCGCATAGAATCTCCTTAGATATCGTCCCGGATGTCGTCCAGGTTTCTGATGTGAGACGCCATTTCATACTCGACGTCATCGTAAGTCGTGAGGGTTAGATTGGCTTCGTCGTAGTTTTCGGCGCAGGTCTCGCAGACAAAATCGCCGTTTTCTGTGGAGTAGAACAGCTCATAGAGCAACTCTCCACAGTCCTCGCAGTAGAGGTTTGGGTACGTATGCGTCACAGGGAACATAGGTCTTCCTCTCGGGCGTCCCGCTGTGACCAACAGTAGTCGATGAAGCGGTTCCAGTTCAGCATAAGCTGCTCGTAGATATCAACTTTGCGTTCGGCTTCACGGCCGCACCACTCCTTGATGATGACCTCATACTCGCTGCGGCACCAGAAGTGATATATCAGCTCGTGGCGCAGCTCCTCCGCAAAGGACTCACGGGTCAGTTTCTTGTCCTTGAAAAGCTTTCGCACAAATTGTTCCACTCCAAGGTGCTCGAAGACATTGATGACATCGATGGTGCCTTTGTTGGTGTTGTGGTAGTAGACGTTCCACTCCATGCTCTCACCCCTAATCAGTAGCTCTCAAGGGAGTCTACGTAGTCTTTGATATCGTTGAGGGTATCAGCAGGTCTTTGATTCGCCAACTTGAGAACGCCAGCCAGATCGTCCCGGATAGCGCTCTCGATGGACTTCTGGTAGTGCTCATCAGCAACCAGATTGACCTCAAAAGCGTATGTGTTCGGTTTGCTGACCGCTCCTCCGGTGACGTGGTCATAGACCTTTGGGACCTCCTGGAGCATAAAGTAATAGTCGGCCAATTCCCGTTGGACGGCATCCATATTGAGGGTGCCGTCCGGATTGCAGACGATATCTGTCCAAAAGTCTTTGAAGATTTTCTGGTAGTTAATCATGTGGTTCCCTCCCAGAGGACGACGTTGCCGCTGTTGACGATGGTTTTCTGAACGTCAATGACACGCTGGTTAGAGGAACCCCGCCATGCAAGCGAGAGGTCTTTCAGGTCCTTCTGGAAGGGGCCGTCGACGACGACATCGCAGGCACAGACAAGATGTAAACGAGCAACAGCTAATGCTGTATCTTGCAACGTGTCTGGAAAACAAGTAACAGAATCGGCGAGTGCCTCCCACGTAAAGCCGCTCCAGAGCCAAACCGTTTTGTCTAGGAGATGAACCTCATCTGCCAGTTTGTGGAGCTGTTCCATCCCTTCGACTGACTGCCACAAAGGGTCGCCGCCAAGGATGGAAAGACCGGCGCAGTAGGGCTTGGCGACGTTATCCAGGACCAGACGGGCGGCCCGTTCGGTGAACGGGCGCCCGTAAGTGAAGTCCTGTTGGTCTTGGTTGAAACAGTCGGGGCAATGGAAGTTGCAGCCTGAGACGAAGAGAGAGGTGCGGATGCCGGGGCCGTTAGCTAAATCAACTGGAATGATGCCGGCATAGTTCATGAGGCCACCACCTTGTCGTGCCGCACACGCATTTCGACCTCTTGTTGCTTGCCTTTGTTGAATGCGGTAGTGTAGTTGCCGGTAAGGTATCCTGTCACTCTGCGCAGTCTTTGAATGTGAGCTCCGCCGCAGACAGGGCAGGTCTCATTGATTTCGTCAGTGTACCCGCAATCCATACAGGTGTCGTTGGGAACATTGATGGCGAAGTACGGAATGTCCTTATCCATAGCGTAGTTAACCAGCGTCTCCAGGCCGTCGATGTTATGCTTAACACTGGCGTCCAGCTCTGTGTAAGTGATGCAGCCTGCGGAGCTATACCCGGTCAACTGGCTCTCGATGTCGATCTTTTCAATAGGATTGACTTCCTTCCAGACTGGGACGTGAATAGAGTTTGTGAAAAACTCCTTGTCGGACACATTGGGGATTTCACCGTAGGTAGTCTTGAACTTCTGCATAGCGGTGTAACAAAGGTTTTCCGCAGGTGTGAAGTAGACGCCGAAGTTCAAATGTTCCTCCTCTTTGAACTGTGCGCAACGATCCTTGAAGAGCTGCTCGATCCGCTTCGCCAACTCCATCCCCTTCGGTTCGGTATGATCACAGCCAACCAGGATTTGCAGCGTTTCTGCCAGGCCAAGCTGGCCGATGGCGAGGGTGCCGTGCTTCAAAGCGGAGCGAATTCCTTCCTCGGGGATGTAACCGGCCATCGTGCCGTTTTCATACATGAACTTTGCGGAATCCGGATTCTGGGAGCAAATCCAGTTGAAACGCTCAATGAGCATGTCACGGGCTTCATGAACCTTCTGATCGAGAAGTTTCATAAAGCACTCAATGACTAAGCCATCATCGAGATAATCGCCGTTCTCAAGGTTTTCTTTCGATGCCAACTCCGTAGCTTCCATAGCGAGAGTCGGCATGATAATGGTTACGGGGCAGATATTGCCACGGCCATCTTTGAGCTGGCCGAAGCCGTTGATGTCGTAGCCGTTAGCGGTCCTGCACCCCATCGTGGAAAAATAGGTTCTAGGGTCATTGCGGTCATATCCGGCGTTGCCGGACCAATCGACATTGGCATAGTTGGGGTACAGGCGGAGGCTAGTGGACTTTAGCGCCAGACGGAACAAATCATAGTTGGGATCGCCTGACTGTCGGTTGACACCCTTCATACACTGGAAGATGCCACACGGGAAGATGCTGGTTTTGTGCAACCGACCCATGCCTTTGATGGAGACGTCTAACAATGCTTTGATGACCATACGGCCTTCCGGCAGAGTACAGGTGCCGTAGTTGATTGAACTAAAAGGAAGCTGATTACCAGAGCGCGATTGTAATGTATTACCTGAGTGTTCAGCGAGGTTCGCTACGCCTCGCCCGAGGAATCACCTCGGCTATATGTTGCCATATAGAGCAGACTATATCTTCATCCTCTTTCGAGGAGGCTATCATTTCGAGCCGCTTGGCCCTACTCCACGTTTGATGTGGATAGTCGTTAGGCTTTTATTGTGTCGTCGTAGTATTTTAAGTGATAGCCGCCAGCCGATTTATGCCGGCCTTTACAGCAAGCGCACACAGCAGTCGGTTGCAGCCCCAACTCTCGTGCGCACGACTGTATAGAGGCGTAAACCGTATCAGTTTCTTCGCAATATACCGCCTTCTTGGTATGGCTATCGGAAATCTTTTTCCGAGTCTCATCAGACGGAGGAGCATGCGTCTTGCCTGCCTTGGCTGCCGACAATTTTGCTTTGTGCTCTTCTGTAAGATGGCGCCCCTTTTGTGCGTTGCTGATCTTTTGTTTCTTCTCTTCAGAGCAGGGATGTCCTAAGCCATTTTGATTTCCCCGCATCTTCTCCGACATTAGCATACGAATTTCATCTGGCTGAGACGGCGCCGAGCCGCCTTCCATAATGTTGTATCCGTATGATTTATCCTGCGTGTGAAATTTAGCAATCAGCTCAATCTCTTTGGCGCAAGCCTCTTCTCTGGTCAAACCATCGAGCAAAATTTCATGTAAAAAATTGTCCCATCCATACTTTTGAATTGCCGACCAAAAATGCGGAGTGCTCCGATACTTTTTGCCGTCGCATCCCCATCTAGCTTCGGGAGCTTGTTTAGTGATGCCAATATAGCGTTTCCCGTTGATCGTATTGACGTGCTGATATACACAATACACGTGCTCGCCTCCTTTCTTGTGAAATCAACGACACAAATTTAGCACGGTAGGTTATCCCATAGGGATTTTCCCCGTTTAGATAGCTATGTTCCAAACATTACTGCTTGGTCGCCCTAATCATTTAAGGTTGTGATACATCCCTTCGACTGCCTGATAACACTCCTTGATGGTCATATCCATAGCGTAGCGGTACGCTTCCGTCGCCACCTTGTAGATGTCTGAATCAATGGGCAGGTCTGGGTCAAACACGTCATCATGCGGACGAGGTTCGCCCTGGATGTATTCGAGGCCATCCTTGAAGTGTTTCCAAAAACTCTTCCGCACATAAGGCACCATCGTCCAGTCGAGGTGTGTGGCGCTGACACCACCGAACTGCTGAAGGCTTTGAAGCTGGAACAGCACAGCTACCAACTGAAACGCCGTATTCAAGCTCTGAGCGGGGCGCACATCTGTCTGGCGGGTATTGAAGCCATTCGCCAGCAGGTCGTCAAACGGAATCGACAAACAGTTGTGCATTCCAACCGCATAGCTGTCGAGGTCGTGAATGTAAATCTCATTGGCAAGGTGATTTCGCTTTGCCATCGGAGAGACCAAGAACTCCAAGGCATACTGTCGGTTCACCACGCTGCTGGCCTCGCCGATGCGGCCACCGAAGCTATGTTCGTCTACATTGGCGTTCTGATTCTTCACGTCCCGTGCTTCCAGCTTTTCAGCCACAGCATCCATCAGTTTGTTGTACTGGGTTCGAGCCATCGTGTGAAGATACCGATACTCTACATACTTTTGAGCGACGTCCTTGTACTTACTTGCCATCAGCTTACGGACGATAATGTCCTGGATCTCCTCGACGGCCATGTCCTGTTTGCGGGCCTCGATGTCGTCGGCAATCTTAGCACAGAAAGTGTATGTATCTGCGGGCAGTTCATCGGGGTACACCTCAACGAACGCCTTCGTAATGGCTTTGACGATTTTGCTGCGGTCAAACTCGACCTTGCGGCCATCTCTCTTGGTGACTGTCATTCCGCACCCTCCCCACAGTAGATATCGACACAGCACATGATCTCGTCAGCCGCCTTTTCAACGTCGGTGTTCTCGATCACGAAGGTGTATTCAAAGAGTTCGCCCAGCTCTTCCCTGCCGCCATCAAAGGCTTGCACGTCATGCGCCATACGGCTGGCGGCTTCCAGAGAACCGTCCCGCAGGAACATTCTCTGGCGGATGACCGCCGGATCACACTCGATCCAGAAAGCCATAGGGGCCTTATCTCCGTGGTAGGTCTGCCGGAATGTCCGGCAGCCTTCCAGGTCGATGACGTAGATGTCGTTCTCGTCCACCTGCTGTGCCGTGGCGCAGTAGCGGTGGCCGTTGAAATCGGTAAAGGCTACCTGGTCTTTGAGAGTGTCAAACTCCTCATCGGTCACGAAGGTATGGCCGGGTTCATGGGGAAAGCGGGGCTTTCTTGTGGTGTAGCTCTGGAGCTCCTTGAGGCCATACTTCTCATGGAGCTCACGGGAAATTGTACTCTTGCCGGAGCCGCTGGGCCCGACAAGGAGGATGATAGGTTTTTTGCTCATTCTTCCTCCTTTGGTATGGTTTGTTGGAGTTATCCTAAAATTTCCAGGCTAGTTACTCTAGGTCTTTGGACGTGCCATCTTTGCACGAAAGAAAGGTTTTATACAGTTCCTGCCGTGCATCGTCGATGATGGCGTCGATGATGGCTTTCGTCCGCTCTTCCGGCGGGCTGTGCAGCCACTTAGCCTTGAAGGCCCTCTTCGCCTTGAGCCAATCGTTCTCGCCGGTATCGCCGCTGACGTACCAATCGTAGTCGTGGATCAGGTCGAACACATCGAAGATGAGCTCAGAGATCTCTCGGTCCTCGAAGACGTTAGTCGGTTTGTCAGTCCAGCCGAAGATCTCGTTCTTAGCTTGGGAATCGGTGTAGTCAAAATGCCCGCCGCTCATAAAAATTCTCCTTCCTGAATCCGCCGCACACGGTCATCCCAGTATTCATCAGCGCCGACCTTGCGGCAATCGTTGCCGTAGTAAGCGATCCGTTCCGGGAGATTGGCGTTGACGGCGTCAAACTTCAGCCCCCAACTGGCACAGGCATCTACGGCAGCCCGAAGGTCATCCCCTTCCCGGCAGGTCCAGAGGATGAGCTTGGCGCCCGCCATTTGCTCCCAGATAGCGGAGCCGATCACACCCCAATAAGGAGCGCCGATAGCAGGATACCTGTCAGAACAGAGGCAACCGTCAAAGTCGATGGCGATGGCTTTGGGAAAATTGTGTGTGTCCATATGAGCCTCAGTTCTGGATGGCATTCAGTACATCTGGCGTGATCTGCGGCTGGTACTGCCGGATCAGGTTCGCGCACTCCTCGGCCAACATCTTGACCTCCGGATTTGCCGCGCTGTTTTGATTGCGATGCTGATAGACATGCGCGAAGTTCGCCAGATCACACCGGAAGATGAAGTTACTGGGAATGGACAGCATATACAGGCCACGCTTGACATCCTTATCGTCCTTCATATCCTTCCGAATATAACCATTGACAGTCCGGACATAGGTCACACCGTCTTTCTCGATGGTCTCCGGGAGCTGCATGTTCAGCAGATCGAGGGCTTCGTCCGTTGGAATGATCTTGCCTTTGTACCAGTCCGACATCTCGCCCTTCTTGAAGTCCGCCAACCGGGTAGAGCTGCGGATGATACGGTTGTGGTAGCGCTCCGCGTGTGCGTCCCAATCGTCCTGCCCGGCCCGGTGGATACCCTCGACCGTGAAGGAAAGGTCGATGAACTTCAGAAGCGTGATATGCTTCTGACCCCATTTCAGCAAAACTTTCATGCGCCGCTCGTAATCTGCGATGTCATTTTCGTCCGCCCAAAGCGGTGTGAATTCTCCGTCCGCATTATTGACTGAGCTATTCAGTCTTCGGATTTCTCTCTCTGCTTCCGGCGTCCATGAACGCTTCGACATCAGCAGCGAAGTCAAAGCATCAGGGATGCCGTTGATACTGTTCAGGTATACTTTCAATTGGTTTCCTCCTTTACGGGCTGCTGAAGCCAAGCCAAGGCGATACGACGACAGCACTCTACAGCGCTCATCTCCAAGCTCGGAAGAGCATTGCAGGTATCACCGCAGATACAGTCACAAAATTGACACGTCATGTCGTTGCAAACGTAGTCTGCAAACTCAGTGTCCGTCATCCGAGCGAAGCGGCCAGCGCAGTAGCGGAGGTCGTCGCCGTTGGTCACAACGGTGTTCTCCAACTCGTCAATGGTGTGCAGCATCATCCGCAGCTTCTCATTTTCTTGCCGCAGAGCTTCAATGACCTTGGCGTCGTTCTCTAACAGGTCTGCGACATTGGCATTGAATGACCCAGGGGCGGCATACGCCCGCAGGTCTTCGATCATACATTCTCGCTTCATTGCGCCTCCTTAATGAAAGTAATGGTTTCCGATTTTCATGTACTCGGCAGAGGACGGCTTCCGGGTGCTGAAGTACAGGGCGTCCCAGTTCAGGGTCGGTTCCGTCTCCGCCAGAACGGCGTCCACAGAGTCAAAGCACACAGATAGCGCCCCCAGCTCTTTGATACTGGCCGTGGTCAAAGCACCGGCGCAGGCAAACTGCGCCGGATTGCTCTGGTAGACCACGCCGTCAATAGTGTTAGGGAACAAAGGAGAACGCACACGGTTCAGAATCACCTCGACAACCGCACGACGCCCCTCCTCGGGCTCCCCTCTCGCTTCCCGGTAGACGACCATAGCGAGAAGGCCACGCTCGTAGCCTGTGAGCTCGAAATCCGCATAGATGGCGGGTTCCGGCTCGGGCTCCGGTTCTGACTCCGGAATGGTCAGCACAACGGGCATCTCAACGATAATCTCCGGCTCAGCGGTATCAGCAGCGCTGGCGTTTTGAATCAGGGTGATGAGGATTGTTGCCGTCAGCACCGCCGCCCAGAAGAGGACGGCGTATGTAAAAGGATTGTGTTTTCTTCGCATGTGTGTTCTCCTTTGCTATGGTTTAGTGGCTCAGGACTTCTGATGACCTCCTGAAAATGGGCGCAAAAAGCCCATGGATTTGCAAGTGCGTACAATCTGTGCTTCCTGCCGGGCCAACGGCAGGGTCACGTTAGTTGATGGCGTCATCCAGAACTTCGCCGGGGCGGAACTGAACGACCCACTTGGGCGGAATATCGATCTTCTCGCCTGTGGTGGCATTCCGGCCGACCTTGGCGGCACGCTTCTTTACGTAGAAGGCGCCGAAGCCACGGAACTCCAGGGACTTATGGTCAGCCCATGCCTCGAACATCTCGGCCAGGACGGCGTCCAGCACCTCGGTCGTCTTGGCCTGACTGTAACCAGACCTCTTTGCGACATTACGGATGAATTCTTTCTTGTTCATTAAACCTCCTTGTAGGATTCGATGGCTTGTGCGATATAATCCATCAGCTCCTGGTCGTCACCGCTGAAGTGCGGCTTCAGGAACCGGTAGATTTCGTGGAACAGGGCGGCAGCTTTGGCCTTCTTCCGGATTTCCGGATAAAATGTGCATTCTAAGCGGGAGTTGCCGCAATGACACTCTTCCATTTCCTTTGTGCCCCAGCACACAGGCACATATCCGTCGCAAGTTTCTCTAATATGATAGCTGTCACACGTCATTGGCATCCTCCTGTGTTTCGTAGCGGCCGTCGTAGCCTTCCAGCACGTCGTACTCGTCGAAAGTGAAGTAGAAAACATTGTTTGGAATCGGGCGGTCTGGAAGTAATTCAACGTGCTCACACAAGTTCTTTGTTTGTACATACACGGTATGCGTACTGCATGAGACATGCGCCACTACAGGGAGAATATCTCCTGGCTGACAAACATTGAAACACGTGGCACTCTCTCGTAATCTTATCCATTCCCCAACTTCTGCGGGGCGATGGACGAGGGGGACGACACCACGGGCAAGGAACTGATTACCCAAAGCCCATACCATATATTGTCCATACAAGGCGCTACGACCATCGTCGTATGTCATAGCATCTTTGTAGTGGTATGTGCGCCCTCTGGTGAAACCGCCACCAGTCTTCACACACACAACATCAAGCTCAGTCGCGCAAGCGATGTCGCTGGGCAAAGAGAATAGCTGCTTGACCTTGGCGTCATCTCTCATCTTCTTAGCGATTGTCTTCTCGGTCGCCGGCAGGGCTTTGGTCTTCTCCCGCACCTGAAGGACTTTGAGCTGCTTCAGGTCAACGGCACGGGCGACCATCAGGCCGACCAGACCATCCCGGAGGACGTTGTCGCCGTCCACGATGATCTGCCGGTCGAGGAGGCCGTACTTGCGGAAGAAAGCGTAGCATTCTTTGATCTTCTCCGTCTTCGGGAGACTATCAAACGGGACTTTGATGTCTGCAATGTCCATGACGACACTGCGGAAAGATAGGCTCATAGAACTCCTTTCTTACGGCAGCGCCCAGCCGGATTCCCGGAGTTGGAAGGCGTCGCCGTGCTGAATGATATCGGGGTAGTTGCTCATTGCAACCTTGATGGCATACGGGTCGATCTCGTAGGCATGGTACTCCATATTGGTGAAGCCCATCTTGTCGAGGCAGTAGCGGCCTGTGCCGATGCCATCGTACATGGAGAGGACAACCAGCTTTTCGTCTCTTGGGACATCCTTCAGAGCTCCATTCAGGATGTGGGTGATGACCTCCGCACACCAGCCATTGCCCAAGCCACGGAGGCGCTGGGTCGTGCTGACGGCACTGGTATAGCCGTCCGGCAGGGTCTGTAGCCGTTCCGCCTCCAGTGCCGTCAGCTTGCGGACCATGTAAGTGCCGTCCTCCAGGTTGATGAAGTACGGAACGCCGCCGACTTCAATGGTGTTATCCCGCACCTCATAGGTCTTGCGGCCTTCGGCGCGGTTCACGGGACAGAGATACAGGCCCGTTTTCGCGCCGACACCACCTCCCTCCCCGCAGAGCGTCACCGCTTTGTGAAGCGGAGAGTAGATGCGATACTGCTTGCTGTCGTGCTTGGCTTGATTCTTGGCCTTGTTCTCGATGGTCCCGATTCTCAATGCGCTCAATGAGTGTGTTGTACGGGACACCCTTACTCCAGTTGGCAAGGACGCAGCTCGACTTCTGTTTCCAAGATTTACAGGTAAAGAAGTCGAAGTGGTTCCTAACTCTCTCTCTCTCTCTCGATGAGACGACGGTCTCAGCATATAGACCATTTCGTTTTCAGAGAGGTCTTTGATGCTGTACCCGTCGCCGTCCGGCTCATCGACCAGGATGTCGGAGAGGGAGATACCACGGTCTGAGGGTTGTTCCACGGACCAGTTGAAGCCATAGACACGCTCCCGGTTCTGCGCACTGACAAGGGCGGCGTTGATCATCATCAAGTCTACGCCAAGCTCGGCGGAAATCTGCGATTTGATGGCAGGAGCGATAGAATTGTTGTTCTCGTACAGGAAGAAATCTGGTTGGAACTTCTCCTTGGCAATGAGATAGTTCAGGAATAACTCCCAGCCAATACCGCTGGGAACGACCTCACGGCCTTCGGAACGAGCGATTGACCAGCGAGCTAAGTGCATGGAGAGCCACCGATGAGGAGCTTTACCATGCAGCATCACCTCCCCGCCAAGCGGGGAGAGATAACAGAAACTTTTTCAGTATGTATACCTCCCACGTCTGGGAGGCTGGCGCCATTTAAAGATCTACCTCGGTTGTGTTACTTGTACTTTACCGGGAACATCCATCCCGTTTTGTCATTGATTTTTAAGGTGTCGTAGTCGAGTCGGTAGAGATCAAAGGCTTTGCCGCAGTGCTCACATGAGAAGGTCTGTCGGTCATACATCCCGATGGCTCCGCCGCACTCGCAGCGCAGAAGATGGTAATCGATCATAAAATTCTGCTTTCAGCAGAACATTAGAGCTGAGAAGTCGTTGCCTCGATGTCAGTCTTCCAGGATGCGTCGATCATGCCGGTAGAGCGGTAGTTGGAAATGGTGGCATTCAGGGAATCGTAGACGGCCTTGGTCCCCACAGAGTTGGCGGCGTAAGTGACAGACTGCGCGGCAGAGACACCGAAGGTTCCGGCCTCGGAAACAGCATCCATATTGGCGCCGAGAAACAGGAACTGCCAATCGTACTTAGCGGTCTGTTGCTGGATCATTTCTTTGATACGGGCCCGGTTGAACTCCACGCTTGCATTCTCATAGCCATCAGTCGTGATGACAAAAATCACCTTGTCGGGGCGATACTGCGCAGGCGTCTTCTGAAGCCGTGCGTCAACGGTAAGGATCGTGCGGCCAATGGCGTCCATCATGGCCGTCATGCCACGGGCGTAGTAATCCTTACGGGTCAGAGGCTTCACATCTTTCAGATTGACACCGTCATGCAGAATTTCGTACTGGTTGTCAAAGAGCGCGGTGGTGAGAATGGCATCGCCAGGCTCCTGCTTCTGCTTCTCGATGAAGGAATTGAAGCCGCCGATGGTCTCATCGGTCAGCGTCTGCATGGAACCGCTGCGGTCCAGGATAAAAACAATTTCGGTCAGGTTGTTATTCATCGAAATCTCCTTGTTCGTTATTTTTTGTGGTTGGCGGCAACATCGAAACCTTCCGCGTAGCCATCATCGTGGCCGTCCTGGTAGCCATTGTTGTAGCCGTCATCCCAACCACTCTGGTAGGCGTCTCCGGCCCGTTCGGCGTCGGCTTCTGCTTCTGCTTTGTCTCGCAGGGCCTCTTCCCTGCTCTCAATGAGCTCTGCGGTGAAGTCGGCGGCCTGGCGGCCAAGCTTCTGGTCGATCAGCGCCACGAAGTCATAATCGCTTTCCAGAAAGACATACTCTTTGCTGAAAGGGTTCGTGCCAATATGTAAAATCTGGGTCATGCTTCACCTCATGTTGTTACAGGGTCATACTTGACGGGGTCATCCTCGCTCCAATCATCGACCCAGGTTTGTTGTAGGTGGCGCTCATGGAATGAGTAGGTGATGCGACCTTCAGAATAGATGTTCACGCAGTCGACCCGAACGACATCGTTCGAGTCTTTGTACTTCACCATAGATCCTGGGGCGGCAGGCAAGAGCACCAAGGTCCCCTCATCGTACATCTGCGACCACGTCTGAGCGACCTGTGGAATAATGTTGGAATCCTCATAGGCGGCAAGACGCTCCAAAGCTGCGGTCAATCCGTGACCCGTCTGTTCCTTCAAGACAACATGACCGTCCGGATGATATTCTGTCAGTCTTCGCACGGCAAACCTCCATTCCATTCCTCGGCGGCCTCTTCAGCGGTATCGAAGATAATGCCACCCATGCTTTGATTCATATCGTCGGTACAGAGGATGCAATCGCCCCAACCTTCATGGTATAGGTAGTAGCCAAGTCCGCTCCACGGATCAGATTCGTATTCACAACCGATCTGACCGTGGTAGTTGCCCTCATCGTCGCACACGGCGATATGGACTGCGTTCTTATGGCAGAATGGACAGGTTTTCAGTTTAATCATGGTGTTCCTCCCATGCTCTGTGCAGAGCGTCGATATCGATAATTTTGTACTCGGCGCGTCTTGTTTCTGTCCTATATGACCCTTCCAATTTGATTATGGCGGTATGCGGGTTACATTTACTAACGACACCCTGCTCCAATTCTGCGGAAGTTCCCGCGTAGTTCAGGTACACCACAGCGTCTCCCGGCATGATTTCATGACCTAAAAAGTCAGTCGCCATTTTCAACCTCCGATTCCGCATCCGTCGTCAGCTCGCACTTACGCCACATTTCTTCGAGCATGTCCCGCTCCCAGCAAACCTGCCGGTATACCTCTGCGGACACCACATCCTCAAAAAGCTCGCCGTCATCCTGACAGGAGTCCATGATCGGCTTTGTATCAACGCCAAAACAGATGACGCGCTTCATATCGTTTGGAACACAGATATACCTATACATCGGCGTCTTCCTCCCAGAACCAATTCTCTTCCACATTGGCTTGCAGGCCGCACTGCTGGCACTGTACCTGATAGACCTCCGTTCGGATGTCCATGAAAGTATCGACTGTCGGTCTGGTGTGCGTGACGGCAGGAGAACCGCAGCGGGGGCAGAAGATGTAGGTGCCCCTAAGTTTCAAAATGTCTTTGAGTTTCATTGCGGTTCCTCCATATCGGCGTTGGCTCGAAAGCCACAGCAGGGACACTCTAAAGAGTAAGTCGTTGTCTGAGAGTCCAATCGATTGACCTGCTCGACGGCGATGCGGCCACAATCAGGGCAACGAACAAAAGTTTGCTTCACTCTGATCTGCCTACCAATTAACCGAACATTGCACTATCGCCGTTGGCGTCGGCCGCCTCGTGAGCGACAATGTAGGAAATGCCATACCCTTTGGCGCATTCATGCTCGATGCGGCACCCTCTGGCGTTCTGCCAGCCAGGAGCGAAGTAAGCGATATCCGCCGTGGACAGCAGCTCCATGGATTTACCCAGGAACCACAGCGGCCGTGCTTCCGTAGGAGCATCCTGGAAGAAGCTGTCGATGACCTCGACCTCTTCTCCGCACACCTCCTTGGCTGCGCAGATCGCATCATTGCGGGCAGTCAGAATCTCGGCGTCAGACTTGCCGCGCATGGGCTGGGAAATAAAAAGTTTCTTCATCGTTGTAGCCTCCGTTTATCAAAGAAGAGTTTTGTCAGTTATTGACGTACAGCATAATGCAGGGCGTCCAGTACGGGTCGTACTCGGCGACTTCGGCGTCCACCTTGGCGTCGAATTCCTTGTCGGTCAGCCCATCGGCGTCATCCGCAAGGGAATCCGCCATTGCTTCCCAGAACGCTCCTCGGTCTGTAAAGCAGCACTCGTCATCCACAGTCTGCCAGCAGTCCAAGAATTCACCCTTTTGGGCATTACAATAGGAACAGCAGGTGTAAGCGTAATCAGAGCCACCAACCTCTTCACCCGCAAACACCAGGAGAGGAAGTTCGGGATTGTCGAGGACCAACTGGCGCAGCTCGTCGGTTGCGTGGAGCAGTTTCGTGGAGCGTTTTTCAAGTTCTCTCATTTAGGGCCTCCCATGCGGATTCTTCGGTCAAGAACCAGCTCTCGCCCAGCTTATCCATGCGGTAGCGTGTCACGGTATGGCAGTTGCCGTAGCCGAGGCAGATTCCCCAGCCGAGGTCTTTGCCGTAGCGATTCTTCTTCCGGCTGATTTCCAAGACTTCCTTGGGGTAGACACAGGGTTTATCCGGGTCGATGACGTAGACGGTATCGCCGACTTTGCAAGGAAACTCTTTGAGTCTTCCATCGTAATGGGCTTGCGCCCAAGACCACAGCGTTGCGGCATTCGGCCATACGCCGCTATCTGCGTGTGCGGTGTCAACACCGCTCAGATAGCCACCATACGCAAATTCGTCGACGTATCCGCAATGCCCGCACGTATAGTACCGTTCAACCTCTCCGAACGGCTCTGAATAGCTTGTCAGCTCATTGACGATGCCGCAGATAGGGCACTTCACTTCTCGTTCCATGTCGGTTCCTTCCATCGGCAGCCGTCGCAGGCGCCTTCATGGGCCATGCGATACTTGTCACAGCGCCGGCAGAGTTCGTTCCGGATGGCATTCAGCTCTGCCAGCAGCTTTTCTGACTGGTTCATTGCATTCCTCCCTGTTTGAAAACTTGACGCTGGGGTTAAAATGATTTATCATGAAATTGCCTCACGGCAATGAATAAGAAAGGTGTTGTTCATATGGCAAAGATCAATCGTACTCCGGCTGAGCGTGCCGCTGAGATCGACAAGAAGATCAAGGCTCACCAGGACGCTATCGCTGTCCTGGAAGCCAAGAAGGAAGAGATCCTGCATCCGAAGAAGAAGCCCACCATGAAGACTGTCATGGAAGCGG
>ERZ1034962.624-NODE-624-length-14845-cov-24.149966_pt1 | contig 14845 bp, 9 predicted proteins | sample MGYA00520696_ERZ1034962 | MGnify/ENA primary metagenome ERZ1034962 (study PRJEB33766, sample SAMN09781770) | gut metagenome | biome: gut microbiome | host: Homo sapiens | place: Madagascar | study: EMG produced TPA metagenomics assembly of the PRJNA485056 data set...
AATCTATACCGCCCTGTCGTAGTTCTCCGACCCGGAAGGCCAGAGGTTCGAATCCCTTCGGGCGCACTTAAAAAAGCGCATTGCCATGTACTTTTGCAATGCGCTTTTTGGTTTGATGTTATTTTGGTTTCAGAATCACTTCCCGCTTTCAGGGAAGATGATTTTGTTGACAAAGAAGAAAATGACCATAGACACGCCGCCGTTCAAAACCGTCGTGCCGATGTTATAAATAAAGTCCGGCACCAGCAGCCCGGCTACGGCAACCCATACGCAGTTGATGGAGTTGACGATGCAGGTGATGACGCAGAAAGCCAGCACATACCACGCGATCTGCTTGCCTAAATTGCCCTTGCTGCGGAACACGAAATTGCGCTGGATCGGGAAGTTGATGCACTCGCCAATGACCATGGCGATCATATACGCGCAGAAGTACGGCAGACCGCCGTGGGCGGCATCGTAGCCGAGGATGTTCCACTTGAAGGTTTCCCCAAACAGGGTCACATCCACGCCGGGCCAGCCGAAATCCACCACCGGCAGACTGCTGAACGCAGCGGGCAGAAATTGCAGCAGCAGATACTTGAACACGGTAATCAGATTCGACACGATGACGAACAGACCGCCCTCGCGCACCCACTTGGCCGCGGCGGGGTGTTTTGCCGCAAAATTATTCCAAAACTGCATAATGCAACCTCCATCAAGCGCCGCGCAGACGCTTTTCCATCTGCGCATTCAGCACCACATTCTTAATCGCTTCATAAATCACCCGCACAAGACCCAGGATCCAGAAGCCCTGCAATTCCATGACAATGCCGTCCACCATGCCCATGCTGATGGCACCGTTCGTCATCTTTGCCAAGGCGCGAAGGGGCATATTGTACTGGAACAAGATGTTCAGGTCCGGCTTGCCGCGTTTATAGCTGACATCCAGCAGGATCGTCAGCACAAGCCAGACAAGCCAGCCCAGCGGGCTGCGTGCGTGGTTCAGTTCGCCCAAGGTCAGATTGCGGTCAATTTTGGTTTTGCCTTTCGGGATGGGATGCCCCAACAGCTTTTCAAAGTCCGCATCGGAAACGTGCAGCACATCGCCCTTATAATAGCAATCCAAGTCCCTATCCTCATACGGATGCACGGTAGCCGTTCCATGCACGGAGATTTTCTCGCACAGCCGGATGTCCTCCACGCTTGCGCCGACAAGCAGCTCGTACTCGCCGCCCTCGATTTCCCAGCGGTTCGCCTTGACATTCCAGAAACGGAACGCCTTATCGTCCAGCGTAATGGTGATGCGCTGTTTCTCACCGGGGGCAAGCGTTACGCGGGCAAAGCCTTTCAGTTCCTTTGCAGGGCGGAAAAGCTCACTGTTCTTTTTAGCAACATACAGCTGCACGATTTCCGTTCCTGCCACACTGCCGGTGTTCGTTACGGTAAGGCTGACCCCCTGTTCATCGGCAGCCAAATCGCTGTACGCAAACGTCGTGTAGCTCATGCCATAGCCAAACGGGAAGCGCACTGCTTTTTTCGCCGTGGTAAAGTAGCGGTAGCCGATGTACAGCCCCTCACGGTACTCCACAGTCTTGCGGCGGGTGGCAAAGTCGGCGGCGCTGGGGACGTCGGCGTAGGCCAACGGCCATGTTTCTGCCAGCTTGCCGCAGGGATTGACCTTGCCGGTCAGTGCATCCGCAACGGCGCCCGCCCCCGCCTGACCGCCTAAGGCGGCGTACAACAGGGCTTGGCAGTTGTCCAGCCACGGCGTTTCGACTACGCTGCCGCTGTACAATACCACGACAATTTTCGGGTTGACGGCCGCCACAGCCTGCAGCAGATCCACCTGATTTTGCGCAAGGTGCAGATTGCTGCGGTCAAGACCCTCACTCTCGGCGATTTCATCCAGACCCATGCACAAAATAACTGTATCCGCCTGTGTCGCCAGTTCGCAGGCAGATTTCTGCAAAGCAGCATCCGGCTTACCGTGGCGGTCAAAGCCCTGCTGATACCCGATAACGTTCAACGCGGAGTCAATCAGCTTATCCAGCAGCACATCCACCTGTGTCGAGTTCACCATACTGGAGCCTGCGCCCTGGTAGCGCGGATTTTTGGCAAAGTCGCCGATGACAGCCACCTTGGTACCCGCCGCCAACGGCAGCAAAGAGCCCTCGTTTTTCAGCAGCACAAGGCTTTCCTCGGCGGCGCGGCGGGCAAGCGCATGATGGGCTTCCGCATCAAACTCGCGCGGGGCAGCGTCCAGCGCAGCCTTGGTATCAAACACCAGCGGCAGCAACTCTGACAGGCGGGCGTCGATGTCGGATTCAGAGATTTTCCCGCTTTCCACCGCCGCCAGCAGTTCACGCACGCTGTCCCCGCCGGGCGCGGGCATTTCCAGCGTGGAGCCGTTTTTCACACCCAGCGCGTGGTCGTTGCTTCCGCCCCAGTCGGTGATGACCGCGCCGTCAAAGCCCCACTCACCGCGCAAAATCTCCATGAGCAGGTGCTTATTCTCGTTGGCATACGTACCGTTCACAAGATTGTAGGACGACATAATGCTGCGAGGATGCCCCTCTTTGACGGCAATTTCAAACCCGGTCAGGTAGATTTCCCGCAGGGTGCGCTCGTCCACGACGGAATCCGAAGCCATACGCCGCGTTTCCTGACTGTTGACGGCAAAGTGCTTCGGGCAGGCGGCTACGCCCTTGGACTGGATGCCGCGAATATATCCCGCCGCCAGCTTGCCCGCGAGATAAGGATCCTCGGAGAAATACTCAAAGCTGCGCCCGCACAGCGGGTTGCGCTTCATGTTAAGCCCCGGTCCCAACAACACCGACACTTCCTGCGCAGCGGCTTCCTCGCCCAAGGCTGCGCCGATTTCCTCGCCCAGCGCGGCATCCCAGCTGTTTGCAACAGCCGACGCCGTGGGGAAGCAGGTGGCGGGCACGCTGGGATTCAGCCCCAAGTGGTCGCTCTCCCCCGCCTGCTTGCGCAAGCCGTGGGGACCGTCCGACAGCCAGATCTGCGGGATGCCGTGTTTGGGCATACCCCGTGTTTTGAAGGTTTCCGCGCCGGAAAGCAGCGCGCATTTTTCTTCCAAGGTCAATTCTTTCAGCAAAAGTTCTGTATTTTGCATATATTTTCCCTTCTCATAAGAAAAGCCGCATCCAACGCCTGCAAGCAGACATCAGACGCGGCTTTCATTCAGCAAGTACCGTTATGTTTTATCAGGGGCAATGGACGCTTACTCTGCCGCCAGCGTGACCACAGCCTCGTTGATGGAGTAGGTGTTGCTGTAGCCCCAGCCGGAAACGATTTCGTCGTGGGCGGGGATGGTCAGCTGCTTGCTGCCGTCCTCACCCTCGGTGATGGGTACCGTCAGGGCATCGCTGCCGTTCAGGGTCATGGTAAGGGCATCGTCCTGCACATCCACCAGCGTGCCGGTGATGGAGGCAGAGCCGTCGGCGGCAGTCAGCGTGCAGACCTTGTGGGAGTAATCCACCAGCAGCACGGCATCCGTTGCGGTGGGCGTTTCGCCCTGCACCAGCTCATAGCTGCCCGTGTACTGCTCGGTGACAAGATCCTCGACCTGCACTTCAAACGTAGCGGTCGCACCCAGGAAGGAGGCCGTCACGGTCTTGGTGCCTGCGACGTCGCTGTCGTAACCAGTGAAGGTCAAGCGACCGCCCCAGATGGACTCCTCCGCACCGTTGGCGCGGGTAGCCGTCACAACCAGCTCGCCCGGGTTGAAGGTGTCACCCGTGTAGAAGGTGCGCAGGTTGGAGGCATCGATCGTCAGGCTCTTGGCAGGGGCATAGGGCTGACCGTAGATGTTGATGTTGCGGGTGAACGCACCGCCCATAACGCCATAGCTCAGGCTGGCTTCCATGCTGTATGCGCCGTGGTCGGTGTCAAAGATGAAGATATCCGCATCTGCGCCGCCATCCACATCGGTGGGGCGCACAGTGCCGTCGGCGTCCTGATTGCCCAGCAGATGAATGACGAAGTTCTTCTCGCCGTTTTCATCGCAGTTGTACCAGTAGCCGTAAACATGGGAGATAGAGTCGCCGCCCACGGAGGTGCTGGGACCGCTGAAGGAACCCCACATCGAACCGTCGGTGTAGCAGTACATATCCAGACAGGCCGGATCCACGATGGTGCTGAAGCCCTCGGTGTACTGACCCTCGAAGAAGTAGGCGACTTCCCCGTTCGGCTCCTTGGCTTCCCAGGTTTCCTGCGGGATGGCAACCAGGTCATCCAGCGTCTTGGATACGTACTCGTTGTCGTTGTAGTTCATAACGGGACCATCGGCAGAAGTCTGCGCCGCATCGGGGGCAATCTCCGCATTGTCGGCCGAGGGCAGGCTGCTGCTCTGCAGGGAGAAACCGCCCACGCAGACCGCAGCGGCCACGACCACCGCACCGGCGGCAGCAAACTGTTTTCCGGTGGCTTTTGCCTCGCCGGTTTTCGTCTGCTTGCAGAAGCAGGCGATCACGCTGAGCAGGCAGGCAATGAACGTGCCGACCATATAAAACACGCACAGACCGGCGTTGCCGCCCGCAAAGGTGACATGGTTGATGACGTCGGCAAAGACGAAATACAACTGCACAACGACAAGATACAGGGCAATATTATAAATGACCGCCTGAATCAGTGCGCTGAACGGAACGGAAACAAAGAAGAAAACGAGCGAAACGGCAGCACCGACCAGCAGCACCACGCCGGCCATCGTGCCGGAGTGACCCAGAGGGGCGGCTGTGGCCTGTGTGAGCAGGAATACAATGCCGGTGATCAGCGCGACCAGCGCTGCGGCAAGGCAGAACCAGCTGCCCAGCCCTTTATTTTTCAAGCCTTTATTCATCAGGTTCCACCTCCATCAATTCTTTTTGGCGGCACGATTCTTCCGCTTTTCCTCGGAGAAAACGTCCGTGTAGGTATGCAGCACATACATCACGACAGCGGCAACGGCCAGTGCGCAGAACACAACATCGAGGGCGCGCAGGGTCGTCTGCCACCACGGGGCTGCGTCGGAAACGACAACGTCCTCCGCGCCGGAGCCGCCCATAGAGGACTGCAGCATGATGTAGTACAGATAATGGTTGGAGTCAATGACCTTCTGCAGCAGGTCGCCGTCATCGGTGCTGGTGATCAGCTTCTCGATTTCGTTCGGGCGGGCGGTATCCAGGCAGAAGATGTTGTTGCCCGCCATCAGCATTTCGGGGGCAGAGGAATACTCGGATGCAGTCAGCGCATCGTCGATGATGTAGCCGCCGTAGTTCCACTCGTCGCGCAGGATGTGCTGGATGCCCTGGTTGGCGGCAGCGTACATAACGCCGATACGGTTGTAAGCGGTCATAACGCCGAGAGAATCGCCCTCAGCCAGAGAACCCTCAAAGGCGCGCATATAGATCTCGCGGATGGACTGCTCGTTCGCAAAGGTGGAGATGCCCTGACGACCGGCTTCCTGCTCGTTCAGGAAGAAGTGCTTGACCGTACCGATCAGACCCTTGTTGCGCATACCGTGGGAAACGGCCTTGGCAGCATAGTAGCTGAGAACGCCGTCCTCGGAGAAATACTCCGAGGTACGACCGGAGTAGGGAGAACGCAGGGTGTCCGCGCCGGGCGCGTAGGCGATGGGGATGGACGCATACAGCGCATCCTCGCCGTACATCTCGCCAAAGCGGGTCTGCACATCGTGGTTCCAGGTTGCGCCGACGATGGGCAGCGTAGCCCAGCCGGTGCAGTTGCGGCGGTCGCCGTACTTAAACTGACCGTTCATGCCCTCGGGACCATCGACGATGGTGCAGCCGGGCTTGTTGACAGCCTTGACAGCCTTGATGCCCTTGGAGTCGCCCATGTTGATGAGCAGATCGCTCAGCGTCAGCTGAGAAAGGAAGTCGTTCCACTTCGGGTCGTCGAAGGCGACGCCGATCATATCGCTGAAGTTGATCTTCTCATCCAGCTCCACGCCGAGGTTGAAGTCGGAAACGCTCTTGGCGTCGGCTGCCTTGACGTAGGTCTGCATATTCAGACCGTTGTACAGCTTATCGTTGACCGTCAGGGTCTCCAGCGTGGTGGGGTAGGTCGTATCCCACGCGCTGCGGGACAGGTAGGTGATTTTTTCGTCGTCGTTCGCCCAGTAGTTCACATCGGCGTCGTCGAAGGTGTTCGTGACTTCCACATCGCTGTTGTAACGGGAGTTGCGGTACTTTTGGGTATCGACCTCGGTGTTGGGGGCGGTCCAGGTGGCCACGGCGGCGGTGTTGCCGGTGACGACATTACCGTCCTGATCGATCAGCTTGCCCGCAACGGCGTCACCGCACTTGGCGGCCAGCACATTGTTCAGTGCCTCGTGTGCGCCGTTGCCGACGGCGAAGTAGTAATCGCCCGCATCGAGGATGTAGCCCTTCGCGCCGTTGGCGTCATAGGACGCGAGGAAGTAGCCGGGCACATCGACCGTGACAGTCTCGGATGCACCTGCGGCCACGTCGATCTTGTCATAGCCCAGCAGCTGGATCGAGGACTTTTCGACGTTGTTCTGCTTGTCGTAGTCGGTGTAGGGGGACTGTCCGTACAGCTCCACGGTAGCCTTGCCGTCCACGTCGCCGGTGTTGCTCACCGTGACGGTCGCCGTAAAGGTGTCGGTGTCGCTGTTGTAGTCCAGTTTGTCAAGGTTGTACTCATAGTTCGTGTAGGACAGACCGTAGCCGAAGGGGAAGCAGACTTCCTCGGCGTAGTTCCAGCCGTCGGTCGAGGCTTTGGTGCCAACCGTGGAATCGGCGTTGCCCTGACCGAGGATGGTGTCCTCGTAGCGGGTCTCGTAGTAGCGGTAGCCGACGTAGATGCCCTCGTTATAGCTGACAAAGCTGTCGCCAGCGGCGCGGGGCGTTTTGCTGCCGTAGTTGTAGGCGTGCAGACCGAAGTTTTCGGCGCTGGGCGCGGACAGGGAGTTGGCGGCAAAAGTGGCGGTGGTGTGACCGGAGGGGTTGACCTCACCGGTCACAACGCGGATGGCGCCGGGCATACCGTAGAAGCCGGGGTTGCCGACCCACAGCACGGCGTCAACATTGTACTCGTCCAGCCAGTCCATCTCCATCGCAAAGACGGAGTTCAGCAGGACGACGGTTTTCTTGAATTTGCCGGAGTCCTTGATTTTCTGGAAGATCGCCTTCTCGTTGTCGTCCAGCTCCAGCATACGCTTGCCCTCGTCGTTGACCATCGCAAGGTCGTTGCCCTCGGTGGCAAAGCGGGACAGCGTAACAAACGCGACATCGCCGTAGGACGCAAACGAGTCGGTGACGCTGCCGGTGAACAGCGCCGGGTCATATTCTCCCACGCTGGAAACGCTTCTTGCTTTCGGCGCTTCGGCGGAAGCGTAGGCGTCCAGCACGGTCTGGTTCACGTTGAAGCCGGCATCCTGCAGGGCGTCAACGGGGGTTTTCTGGTAATCCGGGTTCGTGGAGGAACCGCCTGCGGTGCTGCGGAACACCGGGTCGATGCTGCCGCGGCCAAAGACCGTGACGTTGCGCTCAGACTCGGAAAGCGGCAGGGCATTGTTGCGGTTGTAAAGCAGCACGCTGCCCTCTTCCTCCTCCTGCTCGCAGAACTGATAAGCGGCTTCGATGTACTTTGCGTAGCTTGCATCAGACAGGGTGCCGTCAGCGGAGAACTCCGTGCCGCCGTAAGATGCGTCAGCGCCTTCGATGCCGAGTGCGTGGTTGACTTCGCCTTCCTGCTGGAACGCAATGGTCGTTCCGGTCAGGACAAGGTTTGCCACCAGCACAGCCGCGCCGGACAAGCCCAGCCAACGGCGGGACTTGCTTGAGGTTTCCTTTTGTGCCATAGGTTTTTCTCCTTCCTAAACTGTCACAGATGAATGATACGATGCGCTTGCTGCCAAGGGCTGCGCACTTCCCCTTTGCAGAAACCTTTCGTATCTTTTTCACAAAACTATCATAAAGGGAAGCGTTGACCGGGTCAATGGAGTTGGCGTAAACGTCAAAAAACACGGCACAAATGACAGAAAAGCAAAGCGACCGCCTTTCGGCAGTCGCTTTTGGGTTATGCAGTTTCTTTTTGGCTTTTCCCGCAGGGGAAGGTGACCACCAGGTAAAAAATCGAGTCCTCCACAAAGCAGTCTGCCGTACCGCCGTACAGCTCGGCAATGCTTTTGATGCTTTTAATGCCGTAGCCATGCTCCTCGGTATCCTGTTTGGTTGTGACGATAGCGCCGTCCCGCAGCGTCGGCGGTGCGGGGGTGTAGTTCTGCACGCGGATGACCGCCATGTCACGGCAGCGGCTGATGTCCAGTGTGATGACCCGCTTAGACGCATCGCTTACCTGCGTCAGACACTCAATGGCATTGTCCAGCGCATTGCCCAGCAGGGAGTAAATGTGGTAGTGCTTCATATTCTCCAGACAGCTGCCGTCTGCCGAGCAGACCAGCTGAATACCTGCCTGCCCGCAGAGTGCCGACTTTTGGGTCAGTGTGATGTCCAGCGCCTTATTCCCGGTGAGATAGCGCAGGTTCAGGTTGTTCATCTCTTCTTCCAGACGGGCGCGTTCCTCATCTGTGGCGCGGGAATACTGCTGTTTCAGGTCATGGTAGCGGATGTTGATTTTTTCCATGTCTTTTTTTGCCTGCTCATACTGCTGCTTGTCACATTCCAGCAGCTGCGCCAGCATTTCATTCTCGTGTTCCAGACTTTTGATGCTGCAATTTGAAAATTCCAGCGCCAGAATCGTGATGGCAAACAGGATGCAGAACGCATTCAGCGCCAGATAGGCGGTCAGGTAGGACTCTGCGCTGCTGTCCAGGACATCCTCCAGCACAACGCTCAGGTAGACCGCGGCAATCAGGAAAAAGCCGGAGTAAAGCACAGTCTTGACATTGTCAAACAGCAGGCACCCACGCCGGATGCGCAGAGTGAGCAGCCGGTAGATGACCAGACAGACCACAAGGTTGCTGAAAAGCAGAATGATAAAGGTATCGAGCCTGTCCGTGCGCCCATGCTGAATCAGCCAAATAATAGGCATATAGGCCAGCTTACTGGCAATGTGCTGCACCGCGTAGGCACAGGTTGTATAAAACAGGGCGTGCAGCGGGCTGCAGTCAAAGCTGAACCATATCAGACCAAACAGCAGCGTCGTATACAGCAGCAATTTTGCCCAAAGCGGCAGAAATGTCAGGGCATCCGTCAGTGTGAGAAAGACCCCTACACCCGCCGCCAGCCGCGGAACGAAGCAGCTGCGGCGCTGCCCCCACGGGACAAACAGGCAGGCGCATAGAATCATACCCAGCTGGATTTGCTGGTTCAGCATCCAATTTATGACCGGCATGGGTCTTCCCACTCCTTTTTTGCCATGTATCGGGAGAATGCCTCAGTGAAGGCGTCCTTGTAGGTGCGCCCGATGGGCAGTGCCGCCCCGCCGATATAGACATTCATACGGCTTACCGCCGTGATACAGCGCAGGTTCACAAGATAACTGGCGCTGCATCGTACAAAGCCGTAGGGCGTCAGCTGCGCCGCGATTTCCTGCATCGAACCGCGGTTTTTGATGATCTCGGTCTTACCGTCCCCGCCGCACAGGTTGTACAGCAGGTCGTGCTGGCGCACCTCCACATAGGCGATTTCCGCTGCATCCAGCAGCCGCGTCACGGTGCCGTCCTTGACGACAATGTGCGGCGGCGCAGTCTTTTGACCGGCGCGCTTTTGCAGCACCTTCAGCGCCCGCGTCAGATACATATGGAAGGAGTACCACTGTATCGGCTTTACAATAAAGCCAAGCGCCTCGACGCTGTACCCGTTCAGCGCGAATTGCTGCAAATTCGTGCAAAAAATGAGGATGACGTCTTGATCTGTCTCCCGGATTTTTTCGGCCAGTTCCATGCCGGACATCTGCGGCATATCAATGTCCAGATATAAAATGTCAAAATCACGGTCTTGCGCCGCCAGATAGACCGCCGCACAGTCGAACTCCTCTACGTTCAGTTCTGTGCCGTTCTCCGCGCCAAACCGCGCCAGCGCCTGTTTCAGTTGGTCTCTTTCTTGTTTTTCATCGTCCACAATGCCGATTCGGATCATCGTGCGTTCCTCCCTCCGCGCAAGGATCTATACAAATATGATATACCCCCGAACGCAGCCGCGTCAACCTTTTACGAGCGAATCGTCCAATTTTTCCAAGATATTTCAGGTGGCAGTTGCCGCAGTTGCAGCCGCCGTAGATGGGATCATTACCCGTACCGTCTATCCCGAAGTGCCGCCGCGGGTGGAATACGCTCTCTCCGACTTAGGCGAATCCATGCGTCCCATCATGGATGCAATGGAGATTTGGGGGACGGCAAAAAAAATCGAAGGAATAAAAAAGCAGCACAGCCCCCGCCAGAAACGCATAGAGCTTAGCGGGGGCTGTACTATTTTAATCAGCCAATATTTAAATCAGGCCCATCAGGCTGGGCAGGCCCAGAGACAGAGCCGGGATGTAGGTGACGGCCAGCAGGGCGGCAACCAGTGCCACAAAGTAGGGGATCAGCTTGGACGTGACCTGCTCGATGGAGACATGGCCGATACCGCAGCCGACGAACAGAACCGAGCCGACCGGCGGGGTGATGTTGCCCAGGCACATATTGAAGATCAGCATAACGCCGAACTGAATCTCCGTCATGCCAAAGCTGGTGGCGATGGGCAGGAAGATCGGGGTGAAAATCAGGATGGCCGGGGTGATGTCCATGAACATGCCGATGACCAGCAGGATGATGTTCATGAGCAGGAAGATGATGTACTTGTTTTCAGTCAGGCTCATCAGGCCGTTGGAGATGGCTGCCGGGATGCCGGAGTAGGCCATAACGAAGGACATGGCGGAGGAGGCAGAAATCAGGAACAGGATGATGCCGGACGTTTTGGCGGAGTTGAGCAGGATGCCAAGGAAGCCTTTGAAGTCGATGCTCTTATAGATGATGGAGAGAATCAGGCAGTAGAGAACCGCGACACCTGCGCCCTCAGTGGCGGTGAAGATACCGGAGACGATGCCGCCGATGACAATGACGATCAGCAGCAGAGACGGCACGGCGTCCCAGACGGTCTTGGCAATGCTCTGGCTGTGGTCAATGCCGGTGGCTTTCATGCCGGCCTTTTTTGCGCCGATGAACGCAACGACCATGCAGCACAGGCCCATCAGGATGCCGGGAATGTAACCGGCCATGAACAGCGTGGAGATGGAGACACCGCCCGCGACGGTGGAGTAGACAATGAAGGCAGACGTCGGGGGAATCAGCAGGCCGGTGGGGGCGGAGGCAATGTTGGCGGCGGCGGAGTAGGCGGGGTCGTAGCCGTTTTCTTCCTCAATGGGGCTGATGCAGCCGCCCATGGCGGATGCGGCAGCAACGGAGGAGCCGGACAGCGCGCCGAACAGCATGTTGCCCAGGATGTTGGCCTGCGCCATGGAGCCGGGGATCTTGCCGACGAACAGCTGGGCAAAATTGACCAGGCGCTTGGCAATACCGCCGTTGTTCATGATGTTGCCGGCCAGAATGAACAGGGGCACAGCAAGCAGAGAGAAGCTCTCCACGCCGGAGTTCATCTTCTGCATCGTGATAAAGGTGATCTGGTCCCAGGACAGGGTGGACATGGCGGTCACGATAGACGACGCCACAATGCTGATGGAGATAGGCACGCCGAGGAACAGCAGCACGCCGAACACGGCGAACAGGATAACGGTGGTCATGGTGATACTCATTTGTCTGCACCCTCCTTGGATTCAACTTTTTCGCCGGTGACGTCCTCATAGATGTTGATGATCTGCGCCAGGACGATGAACACGCCGGAAATCGGGGCGATGGAGTAAACCAGGCTGCGGGGAATACCCAGCAGGGCCGAGAACTCGCGGCTGGCAGAGACAGCCAGCTTAAAGCCGCCGATCGTGAATACGAAGATGGCCATCAGCAGAATCAGACCATCGATGGCCACCAGCAGGGCGGTGTGCGCCTTGCCGGTGAATTTGTCGCGGATGAGGGTCAGGGACATGTGCTCCCGGGTGGAGAAGGCGTAGGCCGCGCCGATGAAGCCGGTCCAGATCAGGCTGTAGCGGACAAGCTCCTCAGTGAAAGCCACGGGGCTGTTGAGGACATAGCGGGAGAAAACCTGGATCAGAACCAGCACCGTCATAAAGGTAAGCAGCACGGCGCAGGCAATGCTCAGAATTTTGTCCATCCAGAATTTGATGGCAGCAAAGGTGTTTTTCATGGCTTACTCCTCCCCTCTTGCGGCGTCGATGGTATCCAGCAGCGTCTTGACGCCGGGATACTGCTCCTCGTAGGCTTCGATCATGGGCTGGGTCGCCTCGCGGAAGGCCTCCTTGTCGACGTCATAGACGAACTCAACGCCCATCGTCTCCTGTGCTTCCTTGACGGCCTCCTCCACAGCGGTGTCCCACATGACCTTGTGGGCATCGGTGGAATCGTGGGCGGCCTCCAGAATGATCTCCTGATCCTCGGGGCTGATGGTCTCCCAGACCTTCTCGCTCATGATGAGGACGTCGGGGATCATGGCGTGCTGGTCCACCGAGTAGACCTTGCAGACCTCGCCGTGCTTGCCGGTGGTCAGGGCGGTCTCGTTGTTCTCGGTGCCGTCAATGATGCCGGTCTGCAGCGAGGTGTAAACATCGCCGTAGGACATGGCAACAGGGATACCGCCGAGGTAGCTCATCATATCGGTCTGGCTCTTCATATCCTGCACGCGGATCTTCAGGCCCTTCAGGTCGGCAGGCGTGCGGATGGCGCGGTCCTTCGTGTAGAAGGAGCGGGCGCCGGAGGTGTAGTAGGTCAGCGTGACAAAGCCGTCGTCACCGGTGGAGAGGAAGAAGTCCTGCATCTCCTGCGAGTCCATGACATGGTAGAAGTCCTCGGTATCGTTGAAGATGTAGGGCAGGCCGAAGGCGTTGTACGCCTCGTTGTAGGTTGCCAGACCGGGCGCAGAGACCTTGGTCATGGCGATAACGCCGGCCTGCAGCTGCTCGAGGTTCTCGTTCTCGCTGCCGAGCTGGCCGTTGGGGAAGATCTTGACCTGAATGCGGCCATCGGTCTTTTCCGCAACCTCATCGGCAAACTGGGTCATGGCGATGTGGACGGTGTGGGTCTCGGACAGGCCGTGGGCCAGGGTCAGCACCAGCGGGTTCTCGGCGCTGTAGCCGGTGGAGTCGGCGGTGGTGCCGGACGCGCCGCAGCCGGTCATAACACCCAGGCTGAGCGCAGCCGCAGCAGCCAATGCTGCGAATTTTTTGAACATGGTATTTCTCCTTCTGATAAATGGTGGCATCAGGGGCAAGCGCGGCACCTTGCGGCGGCCTGGGGTCAGGCCACCCTACATCCCACCAAACAAGGGTACGTAGGGCGGGGTGACCTCACCCCGCCGCAGGGCCGCTTCCCACTTGCCGTATTACATCCCGATCAAATCAAACTGCTCGAACGAGACAAGCACCTCGTGATCCTTCTTGGGGTTGGGGTACTTGATCTGGACGCTCTTGAGGCGCTGGCTGTAGTACCAGCCGCTCTCGGCTTCCTCAAACTTGCGGCGGTGCAGGAAGTGCGGCAGCTCTTTGCCGTCCACCTGCACATAGAACGGGGACTTCTCGCGATGGATCATATCAAGGTACATGCTCTCGACGGCGGTCTCGTAGCTGCCCTCATTCGTGAAGGTCACGACGGTCTTGACGCCCGCCTTGACAGCGATCTTCGTCTTGAGATACGCGCCGTTGCGGTAGTCGTTCGTGCGGCCATCGTCCTCATACAGCGTGAACTCGGAATCAATGTCCGGGGCCATCAGGATGTCCAGCGCGGTGGTCTTTTCGGTCATCAGGTTGTGCAGGGCGTTGCCGCTCATCGGGATGATGGCACCGCTGCGCACAAACAGCGGGATGCTGGCAATATCAACCGGCACCTCAACGGTCTGGCCGGGGGCGTATTCCTTGCGGGTGTAGAAGTCGTAGAACCGCTCGTTTTCGTTCTCGGTCCGGGGCAGGTAGACCGGGCGGACGGTCTGGCCCTTTTCCACGACGTTCGCAACCAGCAGAGAATCACCGAACATGAAGTCCACGCCCTCATCGTAGGTGGCCGGGTCGTTCTGGAAAACGCTGAACGTCGGCTGCCAGATGGGCAGGCCGTTCTCATGCGCGCGCTCCATCAGTGAATAGAGCAGCGGGCTGAGCTTATAGCGGAAGTCGATGGCGTCCTTGATGTACTTCTTTTTGTCGCTGTACATCCACGGCTCGGTGACGGTGTTGTCGGTGTTCGTGGAGTGGATGGAGAAGCGCGGCTGGAAGATGCCGTTCTGCACCCAGCGCACGAACAGCTCGCCCTCCGGCGCGGGGCCGAAGAAGCCGCCGATGTCGCAGCCGTGGTTGGACACGCCGCAGAGCGCCATGCCCAGAATCGTGGCGATGTTGTATTTCAGGGTATCCCAGTGGGTCAGGTTGTCACCGGCCCAGACCTGCGCATAGCGCTGGATGCCCGCATGGCCGGAGCGGCAGACCGAGAACGGGCGGCAGTCGGGGTCATACTCCTCGATCGCCTCGTTGGACAGCTGGCACATCAGGTTGCTCATGACCGGCTTCATCGTGCCGATGGTGCTGCCCTTGCCCTCAAAGTAAACCTTTGCATCCTTGTCAACGAGGGAGTCATACTCGCAGTTGTCGTTCCAGATGGAGCGGCAGCCGTATTTCAGCAGCGCGTCCTTGATGTACTGCTTCCAGTGCAGGCGGGTGGATTCCTTCGTGTAGTCCACAAACAAGCCGGGGCCGCCCCACCAGGTACCGACGGCCAGACCGTCAAGACCTGCATTGTCGTCGGAGGCGGGCAGGAACATGCCCTTCT
>ERZ1034962.630-NODE-630-length-14799-cov-17.073318_pt1 | contig 14799 bp, 9 predicted proteins | sample MGYA00520696_ERZ1034962 | MGnify/ENA primary metagenome ERZ1034962 (study PRJEB33766, sample SAMN09781770) | gut metagenome | biome: gut microbiome | host: Homo sapiens | place: Madagascar | study: EMG produced TPA metagenomics assembly of the PRJNA485056 data set...
CAATTATATAATTAGTTATAACGCTAAATATGCTAGATTCAGAGTTATAAAACCCGATGGAACAAAATTTTTTACAGAAAAAAGAGAAGTAGAAAACGGATATGCAAAATTTTCTGTTACAGAAGACTTAATAGATGAAAGAGCAGAAGTTGGTACATACGTTTTTCAAATAGACTTATATGACGGAAGTAATGGATTTATTACTATCCCTCCTGTTTATAATCAATTTCATGTTTTAGAACCATTATTTGACGAAGACGAATCAGGAGCAGGACAAGTAGACATATCTAGTGTGGATATAGCGTACATAGGAGATACGCTAGAACAGGTTACGATTTTTGATGAAAATGGTGTATATATTAAAACGTTTTGGAAACCAAAAGAGATAATTTCGTCTGTAAGAATGAATAAAATAGAAGAAGGAATATATTCTTTAAGTCAAAAAGTCGCAGATTTAACATTCAAGCCGATATCTATTACTTCTTTTAAGAGTAATTTATCTAAAACAGTATATGAAAAAGATAAGGAAACTATAAATAGTTGTAAGTTTACATGGAGTACGAGTATGACTCCAAAATCAATTAGTTTGACTGATTGTACTGTTAAGACTAGCGATACAAGTTATACATACAATAAGACAATTTCAGATACAAAGACCTTTACGCTATCAGTCACTGATAGTAAAAATAATATAAGAAGTTCTAGTATTACTTTTTCATTTGTTTATCCTTTTTATTATGGAACATTTACCAACTCACTAACAGAAGAAACTATAAAAAACAAAGTTAAATTAGTTGAGTTAAAAAACAACAAAACATTAACTTTAACATATAATGACATGAAAGTTTTTTATGCTTATCCTAAGGCTTATGGAGAATTAAAAAGTATAAAAGATGGAAACGGGTTTGAATATTTAAATGATTTTAACAAAGAAGAGATGAATATTAATAGTATTCCTTATTATGTTTATAAAATAAAAAATAAAGCAAGTGTATCTCAAATAAAATATACATTTAGCTTTTAGAAAGGAGAGATATAAATGATTATTGGTAGTAATTTTGATTTGTCCTCAAGGCTATATTTAGACTCGAGACAGTTATGTGATAGCTATGCGGACCTTATAGAGAACAAAAATAATATCTTATATCCTCCCGGATTTGAAGTTTATTGTTTTAAGGAAAAAACAAAGTATTATAATGCTTGTGAAAATATAGAAGATAAACCAGTATGGGAAGCAGTAGCACGAGGTAGCATTGCAGAAGTCTTTATAGAAAGCGATACTGCCCCAAATAATAAAGATGTTTATTGGATTGATACAGGAACGGTAGATACTTTAGAAAATCAATCCGCTCACGAAGGAATAATTAAAGAGCTTTTAGAAACAGTTAAAAATCTTCAAAAAAGAATATTAGTTTTAGAAGAAAAAGTTGGCTCAGGAATAATTTCTCCAACAAAAGGAGACTATTTACAATTAGCAGATGGAACAAATTTACAATTAGCAGATGGAACATTCTTAGAATTATCTTCAGGGGATTCTTCGAGTAAAAAATATTTACAATTAGCAGATGGAACATTTTTAGAATTAGCAAATAATACTTTCTTAGAAATAAATTAGAGGTGATAAGATGACTAAATTTAATGAACTTAATAAAACTATTGTCATTAATGACACAGATTATTTATTATTGGGAACAAATTTAGATAGTGGGTTTGAAAATAAAATAGCTAGTATAGAAACTTTAAAAAAAGCATTATTAGGAGATACTTCCAATCAATATTTAAATTTATTATCTTCTGATGGGAAGAAAGAATTTAGATTAACATTAGACGGAAATGGCAAAATACATATTTTCCCTATAGAAGCTTATACTAGCACTCCTTATACAGAAGGACAGAATTTAGAATCCCCTTTAAAAATAGTCCCAAGTAACAAAATAGATTCGGCAAATAATAGTGGTTTAGTTATTCAACAAATATATGGTGGTGGTTCATTAACCACAAAAGAAACAGCAGTAAGCCATAATTTTGTTGAGTTATATAATTGTAATACCGTTGATATAAATTTAAATGGTTTATATCTTTGGTATAAATCTAATGGTGGAAGTTGGAGTTCTTTAGCTTTAAGAGGAATAGTTCCTGCCGGACATTCTTTTTTAATTAGAGGTAATGCACTTTACAATATAAATAGTGATATAGTTAGATGTAAAATAAAAGAATATGACCAAGAATGGAATATATCTTTTTCAGAAAATGGATTCACAATATATTTATGTGTAGGAGAAAAAGAACCCGAGGCAACGCCAGTTAAATATATAAAAAATGAATTAGGAGCAGTAACATCTACTAACCAAAGATGGGTTGATATGCTTGGCGGTGGTGGGACAGAAGATTCTCACACTATCGCAGTATACGAAGGCGGATATTATAATATGGGAATGAGTAGATATTGTTCTTTAAGAAGAATGAATTTTAATAATGGTAAAAATAATAGAGACGATGCAAAGATTATAAATTATCAAACTTGTGAAGTTGAAAAATTTAGACCAAGAAGTTTAGTAGACGGATATTGGAACTCAAGTGCAGAAACAATACAATTTAATAAATATAGTCCTTCAATGGTCAATATGTGTTATGGGGAAGATGGTAATACTTCAAGAACTTTCACTTTTGAAACTCCAGTAACAGATTATGATGGAATTATTAAATATAGAAAACAAGGAGACGCAAAGTGGATAAAGAAAAAAACAACTAAAGATATTGTAAATCTTTATGACCAAGTAGTCAATATCCATAGAGTAATCATACATGATTTAACTTATGGAACTTACGAATATCAGCTAGGTGTAGAAGGTATGCTTACAGATATAGAAACATTTGAAGTAAAACAATATAACCAATCCAACAACTTAAAGATGATATGGACTACTGACGAACAAGGATTTACAGAATATGAATATAATGCAGTAAGAACAGCTTGTGATGCTATTGAGCATTATGAATATTCAAATGGCACTCCTAACTTCGATTGTCATTTAAATACAGGAGTAATAAATAGCTCCCTATGTTAAGTAATTAGCATAGAAAACCCTTTGAATTGCTTGTAAACCCTAAAGCCAACTAAACTACAACGTAACTTGAAAAGGTAAGCGTGAATGTTGCGAAAGCAGAAAAAATTAGTTGGATAGCATATGGTTAAATCCTAAGTGCCTTATAATGGGAGTCTAGCAGGTAAGATTCTAAATTAAATTATTTTAAATTAAGTTAACAACAATATTAAAATGGGTATACTAAGAAAGAGAGGTGATAAAATGGGAAGAAAAGAAAAAAGATTAAAGATATTAAAAGACAAGTGCAGAGAAATAAATTATACATTATTAACAGAAGAATATGTAAATAATAAAACAAAATTAGATATAATATGCGATAAAGGACATGAATGGCATCCTACTTTTGATAATTTTATAAATAAAGATAGAAGATGTAGAAAATGTGCAGATATACAGAATGGCATAAATCAAACATTGCCATGGGAAGAGGTGTTAAACAGAGTAGAACCGTATGGTTACAAAATGATTAGCACAGAAAAAGATTACATAAATCAAGATAGCAAACTTAAAGCATATTGCCCAAATGGTCATATTTATAGTTTTTCTTTAACTAATTTTCAACAAGGCAAAAGATGTTCGGAGTGTTTGAAATCAAGTGGAGAACAAGAAATATCAAGAATATTGGATAAATATTCAATAAAATATATTTATAACTATAGATTTAGCGATAACATAGTTAAAAATAAGCCATTTGATTTTTTATTAGTTAATAAGAATATATGCATCGAATATGATGGAGAGCAACATTATCATGTTCAGTTTAATAAAACTCTTTCAGAATTAGAAAATCAACACCGTATAGATGACATTAAAACAAAGTATTGTAAAGATAAAAATATAAAACTTATTAGAATACCATATTGGGATTTTAAAAATATTGAAGATATACTTATAAAAGAACTTAATTTAAAATAACTTAATACGAATAAACTTCAACGACTAAGTATCCTAGTAGTCTAGGGAGTGGAGGGATACCAATTTAAAATTGGTATATGATATAGTCTTCTCTTATAGAGAAATCTATAAGCAGTTCATAAGAGAACGATATAAGCCTAACGAACTTATATGAAAAATAGGATGTGTCACAAAATGCAAACAGACCGCAGGAATGGCGATACTATTATAAATATCATGGAGATAATCTTAAAACTATGCCACATATACTTAACTGTGGAAATAACGATTTAATAGACAAAAAATTTGGTACAGCTTTTGAATATTATGGCACTTTTGAAAATCAACCATTACTAAATACCTACGAGCCTCATAGAGAAGGAGAAAGAGCAGTTCCAATGGTTTCTAGTTATAGTTTTGATGTTGGTTTTGTACATTTTGTAGTGATTAATTCTAATACGGAATATATGTACCCGGAAGTAAATACAGATGAATTTTTAAGAAAACAAATAGAATTTTTAGATGATGATTTAACTAAAGTAGAAACTAGAGCAGTTAAGCCTAGATGGACAGTAGTTACTTGTCATTTAAGTCCTTTTACAATAGTTAGAACTAAGAGATTACAACAATGGATTCCTTATATAGAAAAACATAAAGTGGACTTTGTATTATGCGGCCATAACCACACTTATTCAAGAAGTATTCCACTATACACAGGATATAAGGGAGCGACATATGATTCTTCTACTAGAAAATTCACACTTGCACCATATAACAATTATGTAGATGTTGTGTCTACTGGTTCTACTCAATTAAAAATAGTAGATGAAAATATAATAAGAACAGCTAATAAAGCTAATGGAACATATTACATAATGTGCCAAGCGACAGGGTATAAGCAAAGTGGTAAGGAAAAAGCTATTAACTTACCTAGTGGACAAAATTTATTAAAAACTGAAAATCCAAGTTCTATACATGACAATGGTAATGGTCAGCCTTGGTGGTACGCTTATACAGGTACTCTACCAGTACAACCAACATATGTTATGGTGGACTTCGGATATGATAAAGTCACATTTAATATGTATTATATTAAAGATGTACTTACTAAAGATTTAGAAGGAAAAATTACAGTAAATGATTTTGATTCTACTAAGAATGAAAGAGTTTTATTTGATACGCTTACTGTTAATTATTCAGACAGAAATAAATAAGAGGTGATTAAATGCCTACAATAAGAAAATATAATAAAGAAACAAAGAAATATGAAAACAGAGCTACCTCCGATGCATTGGAGGTGGCTATTTTAGATGCAGAAGGGAATTTTGAATCTGATAATGTAGAAGGTGCTTTAAGAGAATTAGGAGACGCTAAGGGGCAAATAGGAGTTAATAGAGGTATTATAGACGCTGTTAATTCTACTCTTACTGACCATATTAAAAATCACCCAAGTGGTGGGGGTGGTGGTGGCACAATGCCTACTATAAGCACCGACTGGAGTGAGACTTCTATTGATGGAGATAAAGATTTTACAATTCCTATTTATTTTACATCTCCAAACTTAGGAGAAGGAACTTTATATGTTTTAATCAATAATGTAGAAACATCTATACAGACAATCTCTCAAGGTAATAATACTATTAAAATACCTGCTTTAGGTAGTGGTAAAAAAAGACTTTCTATTTATGTAAGAGATAGAGGGCAACTTATGTCTAATCAATTAACATGGGATATTGTTTGTGGTGGTATTAAACTAACTGTAACAATGAATACAGATATAGATTATACTCTTAAAGATAGAATATTATTAACTTATAATATAGAGTGTGATTTACAAACTGATATAAATACAATTATTACTATTGACGGAACAGAATATACAGTTAAATCCAATAAAGGGTATAACTCTTATGAGATTAAGGGTTTAGCGGTAGGGGTTCATAAAATCGAAATATACGCAACTGCTGATATTTATTCTACTCCTTCGCAAGTATTTAATATTATAGTTGTTGCTACAGACCAATTATTTATAACCTCAACATTTGATACAACTATACAATATGAAAAAGGTCAGCCTATAAATGTTAATTACAGAGTCTCTATAGCTAATACAGATTATTACACTATCAATATGTATGTTGATGATTTTGAAAAACCTATTAAGACATTATCTCAACAACCCGGAAACTACTATTGGACTTTTACTCCTGAATTTGAGTTAGGGGCACATACTTTAAGAATAGAAGCTTATAACTCTGATAAGAGCAAAACTGCCACATTAGATTTGCCTTTTGAATTAGTTGCTTCTAGTTATCAAGCTATGGAATATGTTAGTGCGGGATTAATTGCTTCTTTTACGGCAAAAAATAGAACTAATTCAGATGTTGACAGAGGGTATTGGGTAGATGATATAAATGGATATATAGGAAGATTATATAATTCAAATTATGGTACTAACGGTTGGATAGACGGAGAGTTGGTATTAAATGGTAATACATATGTAGAGATTGATATGACTCCTTTTAGTGAAAATGTAACTAGAGGATTTACTTTAGACATGGTATTTAGCGTAGAGGATATCGGTAATCCTTTAGCTAGAGTTATAGACTGTACAAGTCTTTCTGCTCCTTATCCGGGGTTATACATTAATCCTTATAAAGCTAACTTGTCTACTGTATCTCATAAGACAGAATTGGATATAGGACAAGGAGAAGACATACAGATTACTTTTATGATTGATAGGGTTTCTAAATTTGGTAAGATATTCATCAACGGAGTATGTTGTGACCCATTCCAATTATCAGATTCATCTTCTGGTAGCCAAATAATATATGAACAAATTAAACACGCAGAAAAAATATATTTAAATAGCGAAAAGGGAACAAGTAATTTTGGCTCTTGTAAAATAAAGAGAATAATGATGTATGAAAGGGAATTATCAGACGAAGAGGTTCTTCAAAATAGAATAGCGGATATGCCAATAGAGCAGCAAGAAGAAGAGTATAATAAAAATTATAACGATGCCTATATGCCTTGTATGTATGTTTATGGAGATATAAACAATATGACTTTAACAAATAAAAAAGAAGTTCGAATAAAATATGTCTCACCTAATGCTGACTTATATGGGTCATCTTTTGAATATCCTAGATGTAAAATGTATTGGCAAGGGACTTCTTCTATTCAATATGCCAATAAGAATTTTAATATAGAATTAGGAGATAGTGACGGAAATCAAGTATTTTATACTCCTTTTAAGAATGGTATTTTAGAATATTTATTCTGTTTAAAATGTAATCAAATGGAATCTTCTAATGTTATGAATACAGGGTCTGCTATGTTTGTTAATGATAATTTATATGTAGAAAAAAATCCTGCTCAATTAAAAAACAGTAAAGTTAGACAAGCCATAGAAGGTTTCCCTATACTTTTATATATAAATGATGAATTTGTCGGACTGTATGATTTCAACTTAGATAGATATAGTTATCGTTCTTATGGATATAACTTGTTTGATAAGTGTTTAGCTTATGAAGTATCAGCCAACTCTGACACAACAGCAGGTGCTTTTAATTCTTGGACTTCTTCTAGTGGTAAGACAGAACAAAATTATTATGCTTCTGACTTTGAATGTTTGTATCCTCCAAGTAGACAAAATGGTAATGATAACTTCGCAGAATTAAAAACATTAATTGATTTCGTAAGCGGTGCAGATGAAGATTTATTTAAAAGTCAATTTGATACTTATTTTGATAGACAGTCTGTATTTAGATATTATTTATTTGTACAAGTATTCGGAGGCGTCGATTCGCTCGGGAAGAATCTTAAAATAGTTACATTCGATGGTGTAAAATGGTACTTGCAAGTCTATGATTTGGATACACTTTTGGGGTTAGATAATACTGGGGCATTAACGTTTGATGTTGACATAGAAGTTGAAAGTGGAGTATTTAATACGTCTAACTCTAAACTATGGAGCAAAATTAGACTTTATTTTGCTAATGAATTAAAACAAGAATATATTAATATGAGAAATGGCGTATTTACACTTGAAAATATGTATAAATATTTCTACGATAATCAAATGGATAAAATACCTGTAAGATACTATAATAAATCTACTGAATATAAATATTTAAGATTTGGAGCAAAATATTTATATGCTTGTCATGGTAATAGATATTTCCAAATAAAAAGATGGTTAAAAGAAAGATTGTTGTATTGTGATACTTTATTCGGATATGAACCTTCTACTTCTAACTTTGTTACTGTTCGTTGTAATAAGCAAGGTAAGGTTTCAATGGACATATCAACTTATAGTCCTATGTATTTATCTGTAAAATGGAGAGATGAAGCAGATGGCAGCGGAACACAAACCTTAAAAATACCTAGAAATAAATCGGTGAAATTTAGTTATACGATTCCTACTGCTACAGATCAGGAAGTTATTATATATGGAGCAGAATATATTAAATCTTTAGGGGATTTAAGTACCTGCAATCCAACTCACTTACTTTTATCAAATGCTACGAGAATAAATGAGGTAATATGTAGAAACAGTTCAAAATTAGTAAATGCAGAAATAAACGGTTGTGACTATTTACAAAAAATAGATTTTAACGGCTGCTCTAATTTGGGTAGTTTAACCAGTTATCAAGTTATGGAATTAGCTACCTGTCAAAATTTGAAATATTTAGATATAAGAGGAACAAAAATGACAGGGGTAAACTTTGATAATAATGGTGGTAACTTAGAGGAAATATATCTTCCTAAAACAATAACATCATTATACTTGAGAAACCAATATGCTTTGAGAATTGTAGGTTTGACAACTGTTAGTTGGTATTCTCCGTATCATACAGAAGCTTTAAGTGGAGCAAGTGATATAACATCATTTACATTAATTAATTGTCCTTTAGTAGAAAGACTTACTGCTCGTACAGATGTATCTATGAACGGTTGGAATCAAACATTTTATGATTTTAATGGGAATAAGAGGAGTGCAGATACATTAGGAGACTATGAAGATGCTACTAAGTATAGACGAATGGCACTCTTTGGGTTAGGACTATGTAATGCAACCTCAATTCATATAGAAAATAGTATGTTATCTACTAAATATATGTCTTTTAGATTTAATTATAGGTTAGAAGAGTTAACCTTAAAATATTTACCTAATCTTCAAGAATTAACTATTGGTGAAACTCAAACAGGTCATAGATGGAATGCAACAGATGATATGTGTGGCTCTTTTGATTTTAATAATATTAATGTCACAGAATGTCCTAATATAAAAACGTTTAGAATACATCAATATGATGAGAGACAAGATAAGTGGTTTAATAGTGGAGCTAATGTAATAGATTTAACTAAGTTTGAAAATCTTGAAACATTTACTTGTAATATTACAACTCAAGACCTAGATACAATAATTCTTCCTTCTACATTAAAAACAATATGGATTAAACTTATGTGCGGATTTACTACTAGCGGATATACAAATGCATGTTCAAAAGCAAAATGCACTTTAAAAAATATATATTTTAAAGAAGACCACCCAAATGGATACGAAGGGATAGATTTTGGTAATAGGGAATTAACAGAATTATGTTTATCTGGAGTAGTGCAGTCAACAGGAACAATAACTGGGGTAAATACTAAAAATGTATATGTAAGTCCTTCTTTTAATAATATGAATGAAAAAGAAAGAGGCTCTGAATTATATCCTCAAGTAAAAGTTCAGGGTAAAATAGACTTATCTAATTATGATTGGACGGAAGCATACTGGTGGTTTACAAATGTTGATTTTACTTCTGATAATTTAGAATTTGTTATGCCTAATGACTGGGATTATCTAATAGATACTCGTTTGAAAAGAGTAAGGGGCATGTTCTTTGATTGTAAGAATTCTGATTTTACTTGGGAATTTGCAGGTAGATTCTTTAAGTTATTACAAAATAGAGATGATTTAGGAAGAACTTATAAATATGCAATACTTCAAGAACAATCTTCTTATGAAGAACAGGCGGTTACAATAGAAAATAATTATGATATAGCAGATTATAACTATGGAGATACACCTTTTGTTGGTTCTAACCTTAAATACATTAGAGAATGTAATTTTAAAGGAAATGCTATAGCATATGGTACTTTCAGAAGTTCAAATCTTATAAAGGTTGGAACAATTACTTGTAGTGGGTCAAATGTATGGTGGAGTTCCGAAAGTTTATTCCAAAATAGTAAAAACCTAGAAGAAGTAGAGTGCGTAAATATGACTGGAGCAAATAGTACTACAAATTGGTTTGCTAGTTGTCCTAAATTAAAAAGAGTTGGAAAAGTAAATGTAAATGCTAAGAACATAAATCAAATGTATGCTTATTGTCCTCAGCTAACAGAATTGGCATTACCTACTTTAACTAATTTAGAGAGAATGAGTGGGTTTGTTAGAGGTTGTACTTCTTTAACTGAATTACATCTTAATGAAATAACAGAAAACACTCCTTTAGAATATATGGACTGGGCATTTAGAGATTGCCCTAATTTAACTTCTGTAACTATTGGAGGAACTACTCTACCTCCAACATTGGTAACAATGGAAGGAGCATATTATGAGGATAAAATGCTTACAAAGGTAATTCCTTTACCTAATGATTTCAACAATAAATGTAATATGCGTTCTTGTTGTTATGGTTGCACTTCATTAACAGACGATAATATATATAAAACTCTTCCATATAATGTAAGTAATATGGATTATATTTATTATGGCTGCCATGGATTAGTAAATCCTTCTATAGTAGTCAATTCTGATAGAACAAGTTCTCAATATTGTTTTGAAGGTTGTAATAGTATGAAATCTATCAGAGCAGAATTTAATGGTACATATTCTTATGGATTTAATAATTTCTGTAATAACTGTGGAGAACTTACAGATGCTTATATTAAATTCCCTTATTCATTATATTTTAACGATGATGCACAAACTTGCTCTGAAAATAGGAATATATTTGCTTATTGTAGAAAACTAATTAATGTTGAATTGGATATGACGAAGTTAGAAAGCAAAGCAGATTTTGGTGCTATGTTTAGACAAGATAAATATATAGAATCTATAAAAGGTATAGATTTAAGCAATCTCCATTTAGATGATAGAAGTCCTCAATATATTTGGTATTTAACTTATGATACATCTTTTGAGTTTGTAAAAAATTGGGTATTCGCCACTGATGAAAATGGAAACACTAAAAAGTTAACAAATTCATATAGAATGTATAATTTAGAATTAACTCCTACTGCAACTATAGAATCTCTTATGAATGGTTTAGGAACAGTACAAGCAGAAACATTAACATTAGGTCAAGCAACTTTAAATAGATTATCCGAAGAACAAAAAGCTAATGCAGTAGCAAATGGTTGGACTTTAGCGTAGGTGATTATATGAATAATATAGAAATAATAGAAAAAAAAGGTTATAGAATATTAAGACCAAAAGAGGGTTATATCCTTTATAAAGATGGAGAAATCTTTGAAGGAGATGTGATACTAGGAGTCAATGCGGCTCCTAGTGCTTATTCTACTATAGAGGATGTAAACTATAAAGAAATACAAAAGAAAATTGAAGAGTTAGACCCTCTTAAAGAATTAAAAGAACAGAGAATTGAATTAAGTAAAAATAATTTAGCACAATATCTTAAAGATAATCCATTATTTTCTACTGTTAAATATGAAGAAGGAAGATATTATAATGTGACAATGGAAAAACAACAGTTGTTAACAAGTACGTTGCTTTCATACCAGTTAGATAATATCTTTGGAGAAGAATCTAATTTAAAGTGGAATGATACAAAGAATGTTTGTGAGAGTTATACTTTTAAACAATTAGGTATGTTATCTAAGCAGATAAAGATGTATGTTGAGCCATTAGTAGAAAAACAGCAACAAATGGAAATCAAGATTAGAAATTGTAAAACAGAAGAAGAAGTGTTTAGTATTAAATTAGACTTTGAAGGAGTTGATTAGATGAAAGATACATTAAAAATGCAAGGCGTAACACGCCCTTTAGTAGGTATAAAGAGATTAATTGATTATTATAATGAAAATTATACTAAAAAGAAAGAATATATATGTAAAGATTTAAAACCTATTAAATTATTAGATGTCGATGAATATAATGATTTTAGAGAAAAAGCAGGGATGCATTCTTCAGAAGTAACACATTTTCCATTATTTAAATTGCCAAAAACAATAGAGGTAGATACGTTAAATTATATATTTAAATTAAATGAAACAGAATTTAAAGGTACTATACACACACATGATAAAGGCATTTTTTACAAAGATGATTATATTGGGATAATTACAAATAAAAATAAATGTGTTTTAAATTTATACCAACAACAAATAAGTACAAAAAATGTAAGCTGTTCTTTAACATTATATATAAATTCTCTTGAATTACCTAAACTAGAATATCCAAAAAATAAAATGGATATGTATAGAGCATATAATTTTATAAATACAATAGCTGATTCCCTTAATGATGACCTTTTCTTTAGCCTTATAGAAGGTATAGAACCCCCGTATCCTAGCAATATAGATGAAATTAATTTATATTTTGATGATATATGGAATTGTAATAAGTTTAATCTTATGGGTAATGCTTATTTTATAAATCCTGATAAAGATAATTATTATACGGTATTAAATGCAATCAAAGAAGGAAAAACAATATATAGAGACTTATACAACCCTCTTGTTAATTGGAGTATAAATAAAGAAGAAAAAATAATAAAATTTAATAAGAACATTGCAATAGCCAATGAAACAGGTTGGGTAGATTCAGAAAAACAGAAAGGAATTTAAAATGAACGAATTAATTAAATTATATAATAACAAATATTCTAAAATAGAATACCCAAAAGCTAAATTAGATTTTTACTATGTTTATTTATTTTTGCAAAATAAAATAAACGAATATGATGATAATGAATTAAGAATGTTATTTGAAAAAATAGAAGTTCCAAAACCAAAAACTTTAAGAGAATTAGATATTTATAGAGAATGTGTTGATTTTATTGGAGATATTAGAATATCTAAAACAGGAAATAAGAGCGTGTCTCAACTTGGTAACACCCTTAAAAAGTTAGGATTCCATGAAGTCTATGAAGAAAATGGATATTTATATTATTATCTCGAAGGGAGGGAAGACCAATGAAAAAAATAATAGATAAATATAAGGAAAAGAAATTTTCACCATCCCCATTGCCATATCCAAAAACAGATTTACAAATATTAAAAACATATAAATTTTTATCTATGATTCAAAATGAAGAGATACAAGAAATGTTAAAAGATGTTAAATTGCCTAAAATAGATTCATGGAAAGATTATTTTTCTTTAAATGAAGATGGGAATGAGTATTATACAATAGATTTGACTATAACTCCTAGTAATTGGAATATAGACGAAATAGAGGAAGCTATAAGAAAAGGTAAAATTATTCTGGCAGAAAATGATGAGGGGATAATTGAAACTGTTGCTTCTATAAGTATAGATTTAAAAAATAGAATAATTAGTGTTAATGTTATGGATAATGTCTATACTAATGATGTTGTACCAGCATAATTAATATTTTAATGAAAAACAAAGAATTAGTAATAACAATAAATGATATAACTAAAATACTTATATCGAAATCAGAGTAGGATTTATCCTACTCTTTTTTATTTTAAGGAGATGATTTTATGGTATCAAAACCAAAAATGATAGAAAGTTTTATTACAAAAAATAAATATAGTAGACCCGGAACAAAACGTTCAAGAACTACTAAAATAGCATGGCATTATACTGGTGCACATGATGTATCTGCTAAAGCAACTATGAATTACTTTAAAAACTTAGCAACAACACATACAACTTATGCAAGTTCTCACTTTGTATGTGGACTTGAGGGAGAAATATATTATATAGTTCCTATGAGCGAAATAGCATATACAACTAATAGTGCAAACTATTATTCTATTGGTATAGAATGTGCAACTACTGGAACTGACGACCATTATTCAGATAAAGAATATGTGTCTATGGTTAAATTAGGAGCTTGGTTGGCTCAATATTACGGATTAGACCCTAGAAAAGACTTTATAAGACATTATGATGTAACTAGAAAGATATGCCCAAGATATTTTGTTAATCATAAAGATAAATGGAATCAATTTAAATTGGATTGCTACAATCTTAAAGAAGGTAAAATAAAAGTATCTGATATTGTGAATTGTACTAATGGGAAAAACCATACTTCTAAAACACCTAGTACTGCAACTAAAAAACAATATTTAAAAGTACTTCAAGATGTTAATGTACACAGCACTCCTGATTTTAATTCTAGTTCTGTTTGTGGTAAAGCAGAAAAAGGAGAAGCACTTACTATTGTTAAAAAGATAGAGAGATCAGGAACAGATATGTATTTAGTAAAGGCAGGTTATTATATAACTGCTAGTAGTAAATATGTAGAAGTATTTGAGAGATAGGTGATTAAATGAATGAATTAATTAAATACTTTAATGAAAATTATAGTAAAAATAATTATATAATAAAAAATAAGAAGTTAGATAGATATTATCTTTGGGGCGATATAAACGATTTTAAGGAAACAGGAATATTAAAATCAGAGGGATTAAAAGAATATGGTAATGATGATTATTTAAAATATTGTATGATTAAAATAGATGGCGAACTTCCTAACACAATGTATTTAAATTTATTAGCAGACAACGACATATATAACGGAATTTTTTAT
>ERZ1034962.640-NODE-640-length-14674-cov-12.426637_pt1 | contig 14674 bp, 33 predicted proteins | sample MGYA00520696_ERZ1034962 | MGnify/ENA primary metagenome ERZ1034962 (study PRJEB33766, sample SAMN09781770) | gut metagenome | biome: gut microbiome | host: Homo sapiens | place: Madagascar | study: EMG produced TPA metagenomics assembly of the PRJNA485056 data...
TTGGCAACGGTGGAATGTGGATTTTCGCCCTGCTGATTCTGATGATGATGGGCGGAGGCTATTGGAACAGGGGCAACAATCAGTCTGAACCAGTTACGGAAGCGGGATTGTGTAACGCAATGAACTTCAACGGCCTTGAGAATTCGGTCGGTAGGCTTAATGATAGCCTTCAGAACGATTACATGGGCTTGCAGAACGGGATCTCTAATCTCGGTTATGAGACTTTGAGAAACTTCAATGAGACTCAGAATCGAATTTCTGATTGTTGTTGTATCACTCAGCGAGGTATTGATGGCGTTAATTATAACGGCGCAATCAATACGGCGAACATCAATGCGAACACTACAGCACAGACTCAGAAGATTCTGGACGCATTATCTCAGAATAAGATTGAGGCATTGCAGGCACAGGTTACACAGCTTCAGATGCAGAACGCAATGTGCGGTGTCGTAAGATACCCTAGCGCTACTACTTATTGTAGTGGTGCTAATCCGTTCGGTGCCTGCGGTTGTGGAAGCGCCATCTAATTATTTGTAAGGCATGGAGCCAAGGAGGAAGTTATGAGTTGTAAAAGTGCGATTTATGCAGTGAATACTAGCACGGCGACGATTCCGGAAGGTGGAACATATCAGCCGAATACAATCATTAGAAGGTTTGGTCAATGCTGTCAAATGGCAAACAATGCCATGGAGCTGAACGGTCAAGGCTACTATGATGTTGCTGTCACAGCTACGGTGGTAGGAACTGCGGTAGGAAATGTGACAATGGCGGTTTATCAGGACGGTACAGCCGTTCCGGGAATGAATGCTTCACAGACTGTAAAAGCAATCGGTGATACCGTCACGCTGGGAACAAGTGGTATCGTGCGGTTGTACTGCGGAAAGAACAGCTCTACACTTACTGTTGTAATCGGCGGTCAAGCCGTAACTGGAAGCAATCTTGCTATCGACATTACAAAGCAGTAAGAGAACAAATGTTCTTGAAATGTGATGATTGGAGGTGTACAATAAACCTGTACATAATAGCGTTCAGAGTCATTATTGAGCGCCTCCTTTCTCATTTAACAATACGGTATTCAGAGAAAAGAGTCGGAGAAATCCGACTCTTTTTTCATGTTACAACAGATAATGACTCAACGTATACAGCAGTTCTATTCACGTATCCCTGAACGGTATTGACAAGGAATCCTTTGATTTCCACGAAAGAGAAAAGCGGAATATATGCCGTATCTGCGCCAATACAGCGGATAAATACGCCATCGCAATTTACGATAAAAAAATTCGGGCAACGATGAGATAACAAGCCAATAATATTTACGCAATTAGTCATACACACATACTCCTTTCACAATTCCAAATAAGATGTGGCGATTTTACACCTTACATTAAAAAAGCACAAACCATTTCTGTGGTGGAAAATACGACAAAAAAGCCCTTTTTGTTACCTATTAATAAGTGATAGAATACAATCGAATGGAGGTGTTTAAGATGAAGGTAGAAATTCATGAAATATTGAAGTTCGTTAGGCAAAAGTCGAAGAAGTCACAAGAAGAACTGGCATTTCTGTTGGGTGTTGACGTGAAGACGATTCGAAAGTGGGAGACCGGAAAGAGTGAGCCGCCGTGTTCCAAGGTTATAGAGTGGTTCCGCGGCGTTGGCATGAATCCGATACCCTACCTACTGGTATACGCATATCCGAATGACTTCAAGATGGATGAAATGCAGGATGCCGATAAGATGGCAAAGCTATATGAAATCATCACCGAAAATCTGACAATCGAAGACAAGAAGGCATTGGTTCAGATTTATTCCGGTATGCACGGATCAAGCCCATCATCGGTGATTCAGTTAACACTGGCACACCTGAGCAATCCATTGTTGGAGAGAATTTATGTTGCAGAATTTATACTGGAACAGTACAGATTTAACCATATGAACGATGAAGAAGGTTATCATCCAAATATAGAAATGCTGGAACGGGCAGTACAAGCAGCCAAAGAAGCCGTCGAGAAGGGCGATGAAGGCTACATCAATACTATGGATGATATGTAACGGGAGTGTAACATTATTTTCCTATGCACCAGTATGCACTGGTAGACGGCGGTTGCAACAACTGTTGAAAAGTAAGGGTTTTTTGCAACCGACGCCTACTTATGCATCATAGGACGTCGGGTTCGAGTCCCATGTCCTCCGCCACTGAAAACCTTGAAGCTTAATTGTTTCAAGGTTTTTTTATTTTGATTTGTAACACGCATGTAACATTTTGAAATTTTTCGCCTATTTTTCCACAGATTTTGTGAGCATGTCGCCTAGTGCAGATGCTAGTTTATCTTCTTCTTCCTTCTTCTCGAAGAGGTGTGTATATATTCCGAGGGTCGTTGATACGTTAGCATGACCCATGCGCTTTGATACGGTGGCAGGGTCAGCGCCAATAGAAATACAGATAGAGGCGTACGTGTGCCTTAGGGCATGAAATGTAATAGGCTCAAGACCGATGCGCTCCATGTAACGCCTTAATCGTCTGGCGCACTCTCCAGGGTGGAATGCTTCACCATTTTGTTCTTTAATTAGATAATCAGAATCAGTCCACAACGGACCGAGCTTCAATTTCTGCTCTATGTGATGTTTCCGGAGTGCCTTTACATCACGAATAACTGGCGCTGGAAGGATGCACAAGCGTTCACCGGAGGATGTTTTGGTATCTTTCACGAATTCGTTTCCTATTCTATGCATGTATCTAGTTCGCCGAATATAGAACCGTCCATCGCCCGGTATTTCATTTTCTAATATTCCCATTATCTCCCCCCGCCGGAGCGATCCGAAAAGCGCCAGTTCGAAGCAGACCCTTTGGTCAAGTGGGATTTCGTCAAGGTGGGAACAGAACACGGTGAAGTCTTCCGGCGAAAGTATCTGGATCTCCTTTTTCTTGTTTGATGGAAGTATAACGTCGTGACATGGATTGCTTTTCAAGAGTTCCCAGTTAACCGCAATCGAACAACAAAGGCGAAGGATGGAATAGGTATCTTTCACGGTTTTCGGGGACAAGCTCATTGATAAGTCATCTATCCACGCCTGAATGGTCCTAGGTGTCAATTTCGGCAAATCCAGCGTTCCAATGGTGGTATTGATTCTCTTAAGCGCAGCGTTATAGCCGTACACGGTATTTTGTGATTTATTGTTGATGACTTGATTCCATACGGCACTACACATATCCGACACTGTTTTACATTTTGAGGATATGCCGGAGATTGATTCAACCCAATCATTTATTTGAGCATTGAGGTTCTTTTTTGATGTGGCGTGAAACACCTTTGATTTCTGCTTTCTTTTCCCGGTATAGTCCGGCTCTAAGTCTACCCATACCCTATATTTATTCCGCTCTAACTGCTTGATATGCATAACATCACTTCCTTTGACCGACTATAAAATCAAGCTGCTTATCCATGTAATCAACCTCCGAATCGTTCAGGTCGGATGCCTTTATCTTGATACAGAGGTCATCGGATGGTGTGCCTTCAATGGCAGCTAGGAAGTCGGGATTTTTTGAATCGTGAACATAGTTGATAAAAAGTTCTTTATTAAGCCCGTCTGGAATATCTTCTGGTGTGAATCCGATAAGATAGGCGGGCGTTACATCTAATACTTGAGCGATTTTGTCGAGTTTCTTTAACGGCATGTCGGTTTTTCCATTCTCAACCCTACTAAGAGTTGACTTGTCCGAATATCCAACTTTAGAAGCTAATTCATCGAGAGTCAATCCAAGTTCAAGTCTTCTATCCTTTATCCGGCTTCCCACAAATTCATTAATTTCCATAACAGAATCATCCTTTCAAAGCTTGTATGTGTCAACATAGTATCACACAGCGCAAAAAAATTAAACAAAAAAACGAAATAAAGTTGACATGAGGTGCAAGGCGTGCTATTATAGTTGCATGAGATACAACCGAAAGGAGGTAAAAATGACTGATAGAGAATTGCTTGATAAGCGGATTGAGGCGTGCGGATACCGGTACGATTATATTGCGGAACAATTGGGAATCACTCGCGAAACCTTGCGCCGTAAGCGTATCGGCAAGTCAGAGTTTACCGCTTCTGAAATCAGAATCCTATCTTCTTTGTTGCACATAGATTCAAGCGAAGAAATGCGCCAAATTTTTTTAAATTAAAAGTTGTATGAAATGCAACTTTTGAAGGGAGGGCAATATGTACGGATTTGTAACGGTGCCGGAATTCAGCGTGCTAATGGGAATCAGCACTGACACGGTATACAGGCTGGTTAAAAAGGATGCAATCCCATATTACAAGGTCGGAAAGAACATCCGACTCAAGGTAGAGGATTTCAGGAAGGGGTGTGGAACAGATTATGAAGAATTTCAGATTTTGGAAGAAGTTTAGAAAGTTCCTCGAAGAGGAATCGGCTGATGAGTACAACGGCGACACCGCTGGAATGTACATCGGAGGCACAATCGGAACACTGATGATGGTAGCAATGATTTTGTGGGGAGGTATGTAGAATGGATTTCATGATTACAAGCGTTGATGATGTTAGCAGACAGGTGCATTACAGCATTAACAAGGTCGGAAACAAGTATGCGGTGAGAGCGTACAACGACAAGAACGGGAGAAGCGTTAGCAGAAGGTTTGACGAGCTGATGGAGGCTTACAAGGTGTTCGAGAAGATTGTTTCCTGGGTGGTCTTCGGTCTGTATGCAGACAACGACAGAATGGACTTTATCGAGAAGGGAACTATGAAATAGGAGGCATGTAGATGATTAAGACAGATGAGTTTGGAATGGTAACCGTTGGAGGAATGATTGATAGCCTGTTCGCTGAGTATGCAGCCGCTGGAAAGGCGATTGCTAGAGGTGCAATTGACACGGGGCGTGATGAAACCTTGGTGAGAGCGGCGTTTGAACTCTGTTTCAGCATGGTTATGGAAGTATTGGAAGAGGAGAAAAAGTAATGAAAACTCACATGGAAATAGTATGGCACTACGAGGGAAACCCAACGGAAGATGGAAAGTATCTTGTGGCATATGGAATGTCGTGTATCTATTACATTACGACAGATGACTACACGGTGAAATACGGATGGGGAACATGCCCGTTTCTCGAAATGGAAGTGAAGGGTCAGCACCCCGAAGATATGAGAGCTTGGGCGGAGTTTCCGTTCTAAGGAGGTAAAAGAAATGAAAATTCACAAGGAAATCGTATGGAACAAGGGGTTTAACCCGAAGAAGGATGGAGAGTATCTGTTTATTCAGTTCTGGCATGACGGTTCGGTCACGTTTGCGGGAAAGATTGGCTACACATGCCTGTTTGGATGGAACACACACTCCGGCGAATACGCACATTCATTTGGGAGGTGTCCGAACAACGGAGATTATGTGTGGGCAGAACTGCCGTTCTAAGCGAAAAGCCCATGCCGGAGCATGGACTAATCGAAAGTACAACTTGATTGTAACAACTTAATTGTAACACAAGGAGAACAAAAATGAAATACGAATGCGAAAATTGCGGAGCGTTCTATTCCGATGAGGACGTCACAGAAGAGGGCGAAATGAGAGAAGACTACCTCGGAGTCAGATTTTGGGCAACATTCCATTACTGCCCTTGCTGTGGCGAGGAAGTAATCACGGATGAGGACTACGAAGGCACTGAGACGATTGAGGACGTTAACAGAGCACTTTATAGCGAATGGATGAGACAAGCACTTTAGGAAGGAGAAAAATATGGAACTGAAATTCCGAAAACTCAAGGCAGACGAAATCGACTGCCGTGTACAGCAGATTAAGCCTAACGGCTTAACGCTGCTGCTGTACAAGGATGCACGATGCGACCAGAACATCCTCGACGAGACAGTCGGGGCGATGAACTGGCAGCGACACCACAACAGGGACAACGCCAACTGCATCGTGTCAATTTGGGATAACGAAAAGAACCAGTGGGTCGAGAAGGAGGACACCGGGACCGAAAGCCGGACCGAAAAAGAGAAGGGGCTGGCATCCGACAGCTTCAAACGGGCTTGCTTCAACTGGGGCATCGGACGTGAGCTGTACACGGCGCCGTTCATCTGGATTCAAGACAAAGACTGCAACATCACCAGAGACGGAAAGTGCTACGACCGCTTCGAGGTCCAAAACATTGGCTACACCGGCGACAGAATCACGGCGCTGGAAATCTACAACACGAAGACACGGGCGGTTTGCTTCCGAATGGGTAACCCGACAAATGAGCCGAGCGAACCGGAAGAACCGAGCATTGCGAACGAACGTATCAAGCCTCATGAGGCAAGAGTGATTAAGCGGATGCTTGAAGAGTCCGAAACGGACATTTACAGCTTCATAGGCTACTACAACGTGGAAAAGGTAGAGGACATGACCGAGGCTGATTATGTGGATGCCAGCCGGAAGCTCAACAAGAAGCTGGAGTGGCAGAAGCGATGAAGTCAATCATGCAGGGGCAGAAGCGATGTTTGATATGCGGAAGTCCATACGTGGAGAAGCATCACGTGTTCGGAGCTGCTAATCGGCAAAACTCCGAGAAGTATGGATTGACGGTTTGGCTATGTCACAAGCATCACAATGAGCCGCCGGAAGGAGTTCACTTCAACCGGCGGTTCATGGACGAATTGCACGAATGGGGGCAGAAGCAGTTTGAAACCTATTATCCTACGGAAAACTTTACCGCCATATTCGGTAAGAATTATGTGAGGGCTGCCGATGAAGATTAAAGATATCAAACTAGAGAATTCGCTATGGGCTGCGCAACTAACCATAGTAAGCGACGACCGGCAGGAATTAGAACGAATATTCGAGAACGCCGGAAAGGTTGACCCAGAAAAAGAGTATACGGTGAAAATCGAACCGAGAAGGAAGAAGCGTACATTGGATGCCAACGCTTACATGTGGCAGCTTCTGAACAAACTCGCCGAGAAGGTCCAAAATAGCCCCGTAGAGCTATACAAATTCTTCGTTCGACAATATGGTCAATACTACGTAATTCCGGTCAGAGCGGATGCGAAAAGCGCCTTTTCGGACGTGTGGAGTAGCCACGGGATAGCGTGGTTCTGTGATGATATCGGACCATGTAAGAAAACATTGGGATATCACAACCTAAGAGCTTTTTACGGAACGAGCGAATACGACACAAAAGCGATGGCACGGCTGATAGACGAAGTCGTGGAGGAATGCAAAGCTCAAGGCATCGAAACCATGAGCAAGAAGGAAATCGATAACTTGATAGGAGGTCAAAAAAATGAATAACGTAGTACTTATCGGAAGGCTCACAAAGGACCCGGAGCTTGCCTACGGCGGTCAGAACAGCGACATTGCAGTATGCCGCTTCACGCTGGCGGTGGACAGACCTACACAGGACAAGGCGGCTGATTTCATCCGAATCGTCGTATTCCGGAAGCAGGCAGAGAACGCCCACCAGTACCTTGCAAAGGGAAGACAGTGCGCCGTCGAAGGGCGAATTCAGACCGGAAGCTATAAGGACCGGGAAGGAAAGACGGTGTACACAACCGACGTTGTCGCAAACAGGGTGCAGTTCCTTGGTTCGAACGGTTCCAGCGGTCAGCAGAAGCCACAGGGACAGCCAGAATTCGAACCGGTCCCGGATGCATTCGTTAACTGCGATGATGATATCCCATTCTAGGAGGTAGACCATGGCAGAAAGACGAATGTTTTCGAAACGAATAATCGGAAGCGCTAGATTCCTTAAGATGCCAATCTCAACTCAGTGTCTATACTTCCACCTTGGGCTTAACGCTGACGACGACGGAATCGTGGAAGCGTATACAACAATCAAGCAGATTGGAGCGACGGAAGACGACTTGAAGGTCTTGGTGGCTAAGGGATTCTGCACGGTGCTGAACGAGGACCTTGTGACCTACATCACCGACTGGCGAGAAAATAACAAGCTGCGAGCAGACCGGAAGATAGATAGCATTTACAAAGACTTGCTGCTGCAGATGGTACCGGATGTGGATGTACAGCAGATGGCAAATAGAGCAGACAGAAAACCACGTGTTAAATCACGGGACGTCCCGGGGACGTCCCCGGGACCGCATAGGTTAGGTGAGGTGAGGATAGGTGAGGATAGGTTAGGTAAGGATAATACACACACAACAGGCGGAAAGCTGGAATGTGGAAAACTCAATAATGTCTACCTAACACAAGAGCAACTGGACGAACTGTATAGATTGATACCGTCACAAGCGGAAAGATATATCGAGAGGTTCGGACGGTACAAGGCAATTAAAAACGTCGAAAGCCACGACGATTACGCTTGGATTCGTGGCTGGATGGACGAAGACGAAGCAATAGCCAAGGAACGCCAGAAGCAAGAAGCAGAACGATGGGCTGCCATCGTCGAGGAGGAAGCCAATGAAAAGCTATAACCCGACCTACGGACTGTGGAACGATGGCGAGGACGAAGTCAAAAGCAGCAAAAAGTACGGCGCTAGAGCCCTCGACACGAGCGTGGAAGAAGCAGGCAGAGCGAACAGGGTGCACGAGTGCATCACCTATCATGCCGATAAGGAGCTGCTCAAAAAGGGAATCATCCGAAAGGTGGATGAATAAATCAGTATAAGTTATTTCTACATAAAACAAAAAATCGGTTATTTTTCAAAGGTTAACAAGTCCCGCCCTTCATGGGCGGGCAAAGGAGGAAGATGTGATTACAATACTGACAGATGACGACTTGAAGAAGTTGAGTCCGGAAGATACTGCATTCTTGGCAGGCTTTTGTGCTGCTACCGATAGCGCCACAAGTTTTCTGTACAACTTGGACGTGTACCAGAACAACTTTGACGTTGACGGCGTGGATATCAACCTAGCACGGTTCTTAGAGAATCACGAGGATGTACGAGAAGCGCTGGAGGTGAGCTTGCTACACTGGTTGGAAACGGAAAAGACGGAATACATCACACAGATGATTGACTCGGAACGGGAATAGCCATAGAACGGATTTTAAGGCACCTAGGACGGCCAAAAGTACAGAACCGATAAATTAACCAAAGACGAAAAAACGAACGAAATAGGAGCAATTATGAACGATAGAGAAAAGTGTCTGAGAGAGGCGTGTGAGATTGTGAACGGAGCACGGAATCAAGCCTATGGAAACGTGGAAGATAACTTTGATAGAATCGCTTCCTTGTGGAGCATCTACCTTGACACCGCCGTAACGCCAATTGACGTTGCAATGATGATGGTGCTCCTCAAGGCGGCAAGAGTAAGCACTGGTGGAGTTAGCCACTACGACAACTACGTGGACGTTGCAGGATATGCAGCGTGCGCATATGAGATTACAAAAGAATGGAACGGTGAAAGCGATGAGAGCAACAGAGAAAACCTTGTCAGAGCTAATTAAGACAATGAGAGCGGCAGAGGGCTTGAAGCAATCGGAGCTTGCTATGGAGGTGTATTCGGACACAAGCTCAATTTGCCGATGGGAACACGGCGAGAACATTTCATGGTTCAAGTTCTTAGAGATTGCGACGGCGCTTGGCTACACGGTGAATATCGAAGTGAAGGGCGGTGCAGAGTAATGTTCCGGAATTACGAACTTATGTGGGACGAGCTGAAAGCACAGATGGAAGATTTACAAAATGAGAAGGATTCTATCGACATTGAAGTATTGCTTGCGGTTATGGATAACATCGAGTTCCTTGAAGATGATGGTGATTTGGAGTTGAGATGGTAAGGAGGGGATAGATGAAGAACATAATGATTAGGTATTATATGGTTGCTATGTTTATAATACCAACTCTGCCAATTCGTGCGGTTTTCAGGATTGCACTTATGTTTGTGGCATGTTCGGTTTTTGTTCTGCTGGGAGTAAAGGGGAAGATGTGAAAACTATAATTGCAAGCCTGATAATTGGTTGGGTAATTATAACCCACTATGTGTCAATACTTGCCGTGATTGCGTTGTCAACGGCAAGTATATTCGGAAAGATTATGATGGGTATTATGGAAACAATATTAATTATGGTATTTATAAATTGCTTGAAGGAGTTAGAATGAAAAATAGAGAAAAATATATCGATGAAATTATAACAACAGCAGTAAACGGAACATGCTGTGGATTCATGCTAGACAAGGTAATGCCGAACTTAATTGACAGTAGCGTGAATGCAAATAATTTATGCGAGGACGGTAGATGTACTGAATGCTCAATGTTGTTCGCCTTATGGCTTGACGAAGAGTACACCGAACCACCGAAGCCCGAAGTCGACTGGGATAATGTTCCGGTTGACACGCTGGTGAGAGTGCGTGACAACGATAATGAAGAATGGGTATTGCAATATTTCAAAGGAATTGATAAAAACCGTGAGAACATTAAATATATGGCGTGGTCGTATGGAGCGACAAGCGCAACGGCGCAAGGGAACAGCGTACACTGGCAGTACTGCGAATTAGTGGAGGACGAAGACGATGAAGAATACGAAGAGCCGCCGAAACCCGAAGTTGACTGGAACAAAGTACCCGTCGATACGCTGGTGAGGGTGCGGAACAGAGAAAGTGAAGATTGGAGATTAATGTACTTTAAGGAGCTCCGCACAGATTACGTATTCAAAAGGCACATAACATGGAAGGACGGCAAAACAAGCAAAACAGCCGAAGGTGACTGCGTAGGTTGGCAGTACTGCGAATTAGTGGAGGACGAAGACGATGAAGAATAGAGAAAAATACAGAGATGAGATTGTGGGATATCAGGTAAGAGACTTGTGTGATTTCAGGATAAAGAAAGTGTTTCCGAAGCTCGGCAAAAAAGGCTGTAGTGGCATTAGCTGTCCTTGGTGTGACAGCTTGTTTTCCCTGTGGCTGGACGAAGAATACGAAGAGTCAGAAGTGGACTGGAACAATGTTCCGGTTGACACACTGGTGCGGGTGCGGAACGACGAAAACGACGAGTGGTTACTGCGGTATTTCTGCGAATGGAACGGGGACACGGACCATAAGTACAGCACGTTCCCTAATGGAAGGACAAGTAAAACAGCAACATACTACATCGAAAACTGGAGGTTCTGCGAATTAGTGGAGGTTGAAGATGAATAGGAAAGAATGTATTGACGATTTGAATTATACCAAAAAGGCGCTCACAGAAGGCACGCTAACTCGGTATGATGCAATCATTTTCCTTATCGACACGCTGACTGAATACTTGGAAAAAGACGAATTAGACCGAGAGTGCAGCAGAATTGAAGGGAGATACCATGAATAGAAAACTTATTGAACAGTGGCAAAAAGATTTTCATGAAGTAGTAGAAAGCTTGGATGTTGAAAGATTCAAGACGTTCTACCGGATGTATCAGGATAACGTTTACGGCGGTAGACCAATGCCGACAAGCGATAAGGTAATCATGGCTTCGATGTGCAAGGTAGCGCTTACGCTCACGACAATCTCGGAACGGACAAAGGAAAGAGCTGATGAATGGCTTGAAGCGAACAATTTCACGAAGGGAATATGGAGATGAGAAGATATAGAATCAGCACCGACAAGGTCCGGAAGCGATTAGATGGTTCGTTCATCTATTCGTTAGACGATGGCGATGTTACGATTGCCTGCCGTGACAGGGAGGTAGCAATATTTCAAAAAGGAAATGCGGTCCGGATGCCGCTCGGTCAGCTAAAGTGGCTGCTGGATATGTGCGATGAACACTACGACAATATCAAATTTGCGGTTGAAATGTACATGCGGGCGAATCGTGATGAGATAGGAACGATAGAATAGGAGGGAACGAATGACAGAATATGCACAAATTGCGGATGCAAGGCTCCGGAAGTTGGGCGAGGCGGAATGGGAAATCAAATCTTGTATGCAGCGGATAGAAGAACTGGAGAATGTAGCTCAATGTTGTGGGTCTTTGAACATCACAGACAAGGTGCAGAATTCTGTCACCGGTAACAAGATGGAGGAGGCTGTTGTTGAACTACTGGAAGAGCAGGAGCGATTAAGAACAGTTGCTTCTAACTGGGTGCAGCTCAAAAGAGCTATAATATCCGAGCTTGAATCAATCGAGCCAACTTATAGGGACGTCTTGACACGAAGATACATTCTTAAGCAAAGCACGGAAGAGGCGGCGAAAGAGTTAAACTACTCGGAATCGCACACCAAACGTCTTAAGAGGCAAGCGTTGGAAAGGTTCGGAAGAGCAATTAAAAATCATGATACCAAATGATACTCCCCTTTATGCTATTATGTATGTGTAAATACAAGACCTTTCTCCAAAATTATAAGGAATAGTCGAGAGCGACCGCCGGAAGGCGGTTGTTTTCGTGTGCGGAATTCCAAAAAACATGTGGCAATCCAAAGCAATCATTGGTATAATCACATTGAACATTTCTTTTATAATCGAAAGGAGAAAGCAATGAGAAAGAGAATTGTTGCGCTGATTATGGTTGCTATGGTTGCAACGTTAGCCGGATGCGGTTCTTCCGGAACGAAGGAAACAAAGAAGGCGGAAGAAAAAAAGCCAACCTATGAATCCGTCTATAAGGAGTACAGCCAGAAGATGAAGGATGCTACACCGGGTCTGATTGAAGAGTACAAGAAAGATGCTGAGGGTGTATCTGACATGAACAAACTTGCAAACATAAGTGCCAAGAAAACGGAAAAGCTTGCAAACATTTGTGCAAAGGGCGGAAAGAGACTTGCTGCAATCCACACAAAAGAAAACGACGATGAAGAAAAGTACAATGAGTGGATGAACAAACTTACTGATGTATATCAGGATGAAGCACAAAAAATAACAGATGCATATCAAGATAGTGTACTGGGATAGACCGAAAAATAGCCGGGGCGTTAAATCGTTCCGGCTATTTTATTTAGGACCGCCGGAAGGCGGATTTTTTTATGCAAAAATGGAGGGCATATGAATATTGAATATGTCAAGACCGGAAGCGTGAAACCGTACGATAAAAACCCTCGAAGAAACGATGATTCGGTGGAGTTTGTGGCAAATTCGATTAAGGAATTCGGCTTCCAGCAGCCTATTGTTGTTGACAAGGATATGGTTGTTATCGCCGGGCACACAAGACTTAAGGCGGCGAAAAAATTAAAGTTGAAAGAAGTCCCGGTGATAGTAGCTGACAACCTAACAGACGAACAAGCAAAAGCCTATAGGCTTGCGGATAACAAGGTTTCGGAAACATCGGAATGGGACTTTGAGCTGCTGGATGATGAGCTGAACCAGATTCTCAATATCGATATGGATGATTTCGGATTCGACTTCACGGAAGATGAAGAACCGGAAGAAAAACACAACGAAAGAGAACGGACCGGGAACGCTTACAACCTATCGGAATACGACCGAGTCAATGCGGTTGGTGACTATGATATTCCACGGCTGGACCCGGTAGATTACGTCCCAAAGGACTTGATACCGTTCAATTACATGTTAACAAGCAATGAATACGACAGCGGGGTTCACTTTTACGTTGATGATTATCAATTCGAACGCATATGGAATTGTCCGGATGAGTACCTAGATAAGATATCCGAGTTCGACTGTATGTTAACACCGGATTTCAGTTTGTATATGGAAATGCCTATTGCGATGCAGATATGGAACACGTACCGGAGCAGGCTGATTGGTCAGATGGCACAACGGCGGGGGATAACGGTTATCCCAACGGTCAGTTGGTGCAGAGACAACAGTTTTGACTTCTGCTTTGACGGGCTGCCGGAGAGAGCTACACTGTCCGTCTCGACCATCGGAATCAAGAAAGAAGATTATAACTTTGGAGTGTGGAAGGATGGAATGGATGAAATGCTGCTGAGGTTGCAGCCGAAAAGGTTGTTGGTGTACGGTGGCAAAGTTCCATATGATTATGGCGATACGGAAGTAATTTATTATAAAAACAAGACGACCGAACGAATGAAACAGAAGGGAGATGTGGTATAATATGGGTGGTAGAGGAGCATCTGGAGGCGGAAGATTAGCCGGTGGTGGTTTGAATGCTGGCGACATAACGGGGCTAGAAGACCTTGTCAGCATGAGAGAGGGAAAACCACGAGAAATCGACGAAGTGTTATCTGTTGGTAAGGACGTGCACGACAAGTACGGAGAAGACATTGACAACTTGAGCGCAGCAACACTCAAAGAAAGCAAATCCGGCGTGCTCGGATTCTTTGATGGTGGCGGTGGAATCGCTCTTAACAAGAGATATTTGGATTCAAAGAAAATGGATAAAGTAATAGACGAAGCGATAAGTGATGGGTATCATCCACCAAGAGGCAAGAAAACAGGCTTACAGTCAGTCGCAGCCCATGAATACGGTCACAAGCTGACGGAAGCGGCAGGAAGGCGGCACGGAAAGTCACTGGATGCCATGGCGGATGAAATTGTTAAAGAAGCAAGACAGACGACGGGGCATAGAGGTGTCGTAAAAATGGCATCCAAAATCAGTAAGTATGCAACGGTGAGCAATGCGGAGGCAGTCGCAGAAGCGTTCACGGATGTTTACTGCAACGGCGGAAGAGCCAAAAGGGAAAGTATCGCCATTGTAAACGCATTGGACAAGCGTTTTGGATTATAAGGAGGTAAGAAATGAAAAAGAACAGAGAAGTCACGTATTCGGAGCCGGTAGATTACATTCCGAAAGAATTGCGGAAGAAATACAAGCTCGGAGAATTTGCCGATGAAGAGGACGACGAAGAAGAG
>ERZ1034962.641-NODE-641-length-14673-cov-7.699412_pt1 | contig 14673 bp, 12 predicted proteins | sample MGYA00520696_ERZ1034962 | MGnify/ENA primary metagenome ERZ1034962 (study PRJEB33766, sample SAMN09781770) | gut metagenome | biome: gut microbiome | host: Homo sapiens | place: Madagascar | study: EMG produced TPA metagenomics assembly of the PRJNA485056 data set...
AATTTTATCTTCTTGGTGGTTCTGAAGTTTCTTCAGTAGAAACATTTACACAATCGACTGTTTTGCAACAAAATCATTTATTTCTACAAGCAGACTTTGGTTTTGACAATCCATTCACAGTCGTAAAAGGTCAAAAATCCGAATTTGAAGCCTACTTACGAAATGCTTACATCGGAGATTCAAACAACATCGCTCAACTCACAAATGCTTATATTTACGATACAACTACAAATCAGTGGAAAACACTTTCTGGCGAAAGTTATATCCTTGATACACTTAATGCTCTTAACATTATGGGGGTGAACTAATGGGCTATTACACAGAAAAAGCCAAAGAAGTAAAAGCAAAGCAGGAAGCAGAGCTGGAACATCTGAAAGCAGCTCTTCAAACCCTCGGCGTAGAAACCGAAGAAAAGGAGGAAGCAGCCAATGCGGAATGACATCTTAGAGCAGGCGCAGGAGATTCGGACGAGCATTGACAGCGTGACTGGTGCCATGGCTGACGCTGATGCAGCAAAGAACCCCATACTGTTCCTACCATGGGAAACTGGCACCAAGTATGCGGTGGGTGACCGCAGACGACACGGTGGCAAGGTATACAAGTGCTTGCAGGCCCATACCTCACAGGCGGACTGGGAACCCCAAGTTGTTCCTGCGCTGTGGGTGGTCGTTAATATCAGCTCTCCTGGCACTATTGATGACCCAATCCCGGCATCGAAGGGTATGGAATACGAGTACGGCAAGTATTACCTCGACCCGGAGGACAGCAAAACCTACCTCTGCAAGCGTTTGAATGAAACAGGCACCATCGTGCTGTATTACCTGCCGCATGAGCTTATAGGCCAGTATTTTGAGGAGGCATAACCCATGGAAATTGCACTGGCCCTCCTCGGCTCCGGCGCATTGGCTACCGTCATTAGCTGGCTGCTGCATCGTATTGACCGCAAGCAGGACAAGCAGGATCAGATTATCTCCGGTATGGCAGCCTTGGACAATAAGCTGCAACAGCATATTGATTCTGACGAACGCTACCGGGCAGATATGTGCCGCATCCGCATCCTGCGCTTTTCGGACGAGCTGCGCCGTGGGGCGAACCACAGCGAAGAATCCTTCAACAATGTGCTGGAGGATATCGACAACTACACAGAGTACTGTGTGGAGCACGAAGATGTCTACATCAATTCCAAAGCGGATGCAGCGATCCGCAACATTAAGAGCGTCCACGACCGCTGTATTCGTGGAGAACTCAAATTCCTTTAAGGAGGACATAAAATGAACGAATTTGTAACCTGGACAACCCTTGGTACTTACGCAGGCGCTGTAATGATGGTCACAATCATTACCCAGTTCCTCAAGCAGACCCCCCTCAAGAACATCAACACCCAGCTGCTTGCTTACATCATCTCTGTGGCCATCCTCATCGGAGCCGAAGCCTTTAACGGCTCTGCTCTGACGGTACAGGGCGTGGTGCTGTGCCTGCTCAATGCGGTTATCGTGGCCTTGGCTGCCGGTGGTACTTATGATGCTGCTACGACCGGCATGGTCAAACACACTGATGCGGCTATTTTGGATGCCGAAGGAAAGGGGGAAGCCTAATGGCTTTCCTCTCTCCCGATAATGTACGCTATGATAACGGCGTAAAAATCTGTGAAAAGCTTATTCCTGATAGCGCCGTATGGAACCGAGACTATACCGAGGCCGGTTATACATACCGCAAAGGTACGCAGTACAAGGCAAACCGGGCGTTATCCGCTATTAACGGTGTGACTATTCACAATACTGGTCGGATTAAAGTCCCCAACGGTACCACAATGGCCGAGCAGTACACCCGTGCAACTTATCCCAACTGCAATATGGGGTCTGTCCGTGTCCACTACTATGTGGACGAGAACGAAGCATGGCAGAACCTTGACGAAAGCGAGGTTGGCTGGCACGCTGCCGATGGAAACTATGGCCCCGGCAACAGCACTACCATCGCCATCGAGATCATCATGGACGGAACTGATGCCGAGTATAACCGGATTGCCGAAGATAACGGTGCAAGACTTTGCGCTGCTATTCTAAAACGGCATGGCTTGGACGAAGCCGCAGTCTACCAGCACCATGACTGGTACGCAAGGAAAGATTGCCCTGCCTATATCAGACCGCACTGGAGCGCGTTTTTGGCGTTGGTGCGGCAGTATCTCAATGACGATACGCAGGTGCCGACCGATTATGATAAGCTGGTCGCCGAGCTGGAAGACATCAAAGAAAAATACAGAACCGAACACGCCAGCGCGCAGGCGCTGCGCGGGAGAATTTTAGCCGCTGTGGAGCAGTATGACACAGCGGCATATGACAAGGAGGGGTAATTTTGGCACTGAGAAAGAACACAACCCTTGCAAATGATGGCGGCAGCAACCGCACAATAAAACCGATTGGGTACGATGTAGGTAGAGCAGCAACCGCTGCTGCGGATTCTGTTGGTAGACCCGGCAGGGGCGCTGTAGATGCAGCGATAAAGGGCGGAGCTCTTGCTTCGGCAAAGGCTAACCTGGCTGGAGTTTCCCCGACAATTTCCTCCACCGTGACGGACACCTCCGAGCGGGACGCATACCTTGAGAGCCTGAAAGCGCAGCTGGATGCGCAGACCGCTGCCTATGACCAGCTGCTTGCCTACAACCAGCAGATGTATGAGGCCCAGCAGAAACAGGCGGCCCAGCAGCGGGAGGACAATGCACGCAGGGCGTACATTGCCAAAGAGATGGCGCTAAAGAACCTCCCCGGGCAGCTGGCCCGTGAGGGCATCAATGGCGGCCTTGCGGAAAGCTCCTATGTCCGGCTGAACAACCGCTATAACAGCAGCCTTGCCGATGCGGATAACGCCTATTCCGATGCGGTGAATCAGGCATACCTTGACATGATTCAGGCGAACCGGGAGCCGCAGAGCGGTAAGATGAGCGCGCAGGCAAGCTATTCCGCCGGGCTGGCAAAGGCCCCGAAGGCAAAGACAAAAACCACCAAAAAGGACAACCCAAATTACAATGCCGCCTTGCAGGACTCCTACAACATGTTGCGTCGGGCCGGTTATTCTGATGCAATGGCGGCAAGACTTCTCGGACTTGAATAACAGGAGGAAAAATGGATAGAAAAACGCTGGAACAAAACTATCAAAAATCTATCGGTGCATCGCCTGCCGCGGAGCTTGAGCAGAACTACCAGCGGAGCGGCATTGACTCTCTTGTTCAATCTGTGAAGAAAGCTACCCAATATAATCCCTCTGCCCCCAGCACGCAGCCTACACAGGCTGCGCCTGCTGGGGCTTCTTCTCGTAAACAGAGCGACGCCATGAAGGAGCATCTGGATACGATTAAGAAACAGAGGGACGACGCGGCAATTAAGGCCGGGGCCTATATGCGAGCTGGGAATATGCAGCAGCAGGCCAAGGAGCAGCAGAAGATTGCCAACAAGGCTGCCATTGAGTACGAGAACGCCTATACCCAGTGGAAGAACCAGCGAAATGCGGAAGCGGTAGAGGACTACAACCCGGACGAGAATAAATTCAAGGCAGGCGATGCTGCCCTTGCTGGCGTGCAGAATGCATTCCAAAGCATGAGGCAGTATGCCGCTGCAGCATCTTCGTATCTTTCCGGTAATCCGGAAGCGCAGGCATGGGAAGCCAAGCGGCTGATGGAAAGCGGCGTAAGCGGTACAGAAGCCGTAAAGCGGGCCGGGCTTGCCGATAAGAGAGAAATCCCCATCACAGACTATAAGACGCAGGCAGAACTGCGCCACGAGAAGAATGTAGCCAGCGTTGGTGCTGTTGAGGGCGGAGCGCTGCAGCTGGTCAATACGATCTCGAACATGGTGCCGTCCCTTGTTGCAAACGCAGTCCTCCCCGGCTCCGGTTTGCCCGTGATGGCTGCATCCGCCGCGGGCAATAAATATGCAGATGCCTATGAGAAGTATGGGAATACGGATACAGCATTCGTACTCGGCTCCGCTGCCGGTGGCGCTTCCATGCTTACCGAACAGTTTGGCGGTTTGTATGGCTCGCTGGGCAAGTCTGCCGCCGGGCAGGCCGTGGCCAAGAAACTGATTGCGGAAGCCCCCGGCCTGTATAACCTCGCCAATTCCGTGGGTGGCAAGTGGCTGCGGGACGCTCTCTCCGAAGGCATTGAGGAGGGCGCAGAGGATGTTATCAACTACGCCATTGAAAAGGCCCTCACCGGCGACAGTGACGAGATGGACGACTTCGGCTATGATATCCTGCTGGGCGCTCTTGCAGGCGGTGTATTGGGCGGCGGCAACGCTGCGATGCGTTCCGTCACCTATAGCCGTGTAGGCAAGGCACTGAATGCTTCCCCTGCTGCCGTAGCACAGCAGGTGCAGGAGGGCATGGAGAAAGGCGCAGGCACCGCACCTGCCATTTATGCGGCGGAGGTGCAGAAGAACCCCAGCAACCAAATGGTGGGCAGACTGTATGAAGCAAACCTCACCTATGATGCCGAGAGCGGCCTTTCCAAAATCCAGAACGATATTACCCAGGTCTCCATCAATGAGATCAAGGCGATGGTCTCCAAAGCGGATGCGCTGGCGCAGGCAGCCCAAAAGCTGAATGTGGAAGCTACTCCGCAAGCCGTAGCAACAGCTATTACCGATGCCCAGCGCACACAATCCATTAAAACAGCCGAGGACAGCGTAGGGCAGGCTTTTGCGCCCACAGTTGATAATCCTGCCAACGCAGGAGAGAAAGCCTATAACAGCGCCCTTGCCGGTGTAGCAGCTAACCAAGGCGTAGCTGCTCGCATCAATAACGACCCTGCCGCAAGACAGGCATTCTCCCAGTTGACCGGCGTACAGTTCAGCGGAAACACAGCACAGGATATTGCCGCTATCGAAGTGGCTACGCAGAACATTGCGAAGTCCGGTAAACAGGCGATCTCCCAGGCGGAATATGCCCAGCGTGTCGCTGCTGCAGGAGAACAGGCTGCTGCCCAGTTCGATGCCGATATGCAGGCGCAGGCGGAGCAGATGCAGCGGGAATCCGATGAAAGATGGCTTTCCGTTGAGCAAAACACCATTACCGATGTAGACGGCAAGCGCCGCATCAAGGAGATCACCAATACCGATGTGCGCGGCAATACCGAGATCGGCTATAAGAAAGCTGAAATTCTCGGCAGTAAAAAGAAAGCTGTTGCCGAGGTGAACAATGCAGCGAAATACCTTGGCAAGACTATCGTGTGGTTTGAGGGTGCGGTGCAGGTCAATGGGCAGTACCGACTGACCAATGGCTATCGCGCACCGGATGGCACCATTTATGTCAACATCAATTCCCGCGATCCGCTGATGGTTACTTTCGGGCATGAGATGTTTCACGACCTTGTAGCTGATAGCAAGTATTCCGGGCTGATTGATACGCTGGTAGAGAACCCAGACTATGCCGATATGGTAAAGGGCATGATGAATGCCAAAACCGAACTGTACGAGCGCAATGGAATTGAGCTTGACCCGAATGCAGCTGCGGAGGAAGTCGCTGCCGATATCAGCGGTGATCTTTTGGGCAGCCGGGATATGCTGGAGTACATCGGCGCAAGAAATACGGAAGCCGCCACCGGCATTAAAGGTTTCTTGAACCGTATCCTCAAAAAGCTAAAAGGAAAGCCCTCTGCACAGGAAGCCTACAACAGGCTGTCCGAATCGCAGAAGGCTTTGCTTGATGGGATGGAGGGTAAAGCAGAAACCGGCGTGAATGGGTCGGAATCGTTTTCTCTGATCGATGTTGCTCCTAACGGGATGGAGATATACGAAACAAGCCTTGCAACACAGCAGCTTTCGGAATCTCAAAAGAAAAAGCGGTATCTCGCCCTTATCAAAAACCAGTACAGAGGGAGAACAGCCCGGCTGGAAAGAAACGGCCATGTCGTTTATGTAAGACCCGACATTCAGGAAGCTGGGAAACCGATATATGGTGACCGGAGATCAACGGCCAATGGCGCAAAAGCGCTGCGCAACTCTCTGGCCGAGGGCGATGTATTTGACCTGCTGGAGAACGCAGAATACGACCGCAGTAGCAGGGACACGAAGAACCATAAAAATGCGGATTACTTCGATTACTATGTAAAAACGGTTCAGATCGATGGAAAAGTGTATGATCTTGTTGCCGATGTAAAAAGAGCATATGGCAATTCTGATGGTCTTTACTATACGCTGTATTTGGTTGACAACACAACCAAAAAAGCTGTTGTCTCCCAAAGGCCTCAGACCCTCGGTTCTTCCGAACCGATTACTGCCTCTGAAATGGGGAGCAACAGCTTTTCTGCTGACATGGTACCACAATCCGATACCGCTGTCAATAACTATTCTATGCAGAATAGCGCAGAAGATGCAAGCGGGAAACATTCCCTTATGGATATCCCGGCAATGGACAGCGAGTATTCCGCGGCGGTAGAAAGTGGCAATATGCAGGAAGCCCAGCGGCTTGTTGACGAGGCTGCGAAGGCGGCTGGCTTTAATTCGGAACCGCTTTACCACGGCACAAAGTCTTTTGGTTTCACGAAGATCGACACGGCGCAAGCTGACGATAAGATGTCTTTCTTTGCGACCTCCAATCCCGACATGGCGCAGACCTACAGCGGCAAAAAAGGAAATAAGGCTATAAATAATGCGGCAGGGAACACCCGCGCCATGCCTATAGAGGATGTTGTCAATCGGCTTAAGGAGGAAGCGAGTAATGATGGGTATGAGGTTGGAAGCTCCTATCGTATTATGAAGCGAGCGGATGTTAAATCGTTCCTTGCAGACCTCGACCGTAGAATTGAAAGCCTTAACGATGTTATAGCCCGAAAGGTCGATGAGTACGCAGATAGGCTTGCGGAGGATTTTAGCCAAAATAATATTACAGCCCATGACACGCTTGTTAGGCTACTGGAAGCTACCGAAAATTACAGATACAGTGGTATGTCAACGCCCCTTTGGATGCTCTCGAAGCATACAGATGTTTTTAATGAGAGTGAAAAGAAACTGGTTGGGGAGATTGAAGCGGATGTAAGGCTGCGGAATAGGCTTGAGGCAAGAGGAGGATCTGATGATGTCGTTGTAAGAGAAGACCTTGATCGGTATTCGATCAGCGTTATGTCCTTTGCGGAAGCAAGAGAAGAACTTGCTAAATTATCTGCGTCGGGGAACTATTCTTTGCGCGGCAGAACCGACAATTTCCTTGATGTTGACGGAAACAACCATAACTGGAACGAGATATTCACAACCCTTGAGCCAAAGGGCGGCAACAATTTCCTGGCGGAATACGACCAGGACACCGGCTCTGTTATAATGAGCGACAAAGATGGGCGATTTGCAGAAGTTCATGCGAGTACATTATCGGACGCACTTCCGGGGATGGCGAGAGCCATAACGAAAAAGTTTGGCAGTTATTTTGCACCGCAGATACTTAGCAGCGCCAAAGACCAGCTAAGGAACGGCGCAACTGCGGAGGTTGCAGTAAAATCGACTGGGAAAATGTCCACGCGAGACATCGCGAAGTTCGCAAAAGAACAAGGCTATCGCGGCGTTAAAATCTCCAACATCTATGATAATGGCGGCGGGGGCAAGGACGCGGGAGCCGGTGATGTTTATATTTTCTTTTACCCGGAAGAAGATGTTAAATCCGCGGACCCTGTTACCTACGATGACGCTGGGAATGTGATCCCCCTCTCCGAGCGTTTCAATAACTCCAACAGTGATATCCGCTATTCCCTCATGGACACCGACAGCACCGGCAGAAAGCTCTCGCAGCAGCAGCAGGAGTATTTTAAGGATAGTAAGGTGATAGACGGGAACGGTAACCTTCTTGTTATGTATCACGGTACAACTGCGTTTGGATATATTACGAAATTTAAGAGGGGGAAGAAGGGGTGGCTTGGCCCCGGCATTTATCTTACCAGCAAGAGATCCGATGCGCAGCGATACGCAGACGCCATGGGCGAGGGGAATGGCAGACTGTATGAGATGTATGCGAATATTACGAAGCCGCTTGTTGTGACAGATGGGAACCCTGTCCCGGGAATTCTCAAAGCCGCATATGGCAGGGATAGCGTATATAAATCCCGATCCGAAAAACAGGCAAGCGATCCAAGCATCGTTACGCAAGCCGACATAAACAAGCTCCGTACAAAAGGGTATGACGGGATTGTGTGGGACTATGGCGGGGACAAAGAGGTTTCGGTATTCTCCCCCGAACAGGTCAAACTTGCAGATAATGTTGACCCGACCTCCAGCCAAGACATCCGTTACTCCCTCATGGAAGATGCCCAGTACATGGCCGACATCGACAGGGTTGTTTCCGAAGCAACCGAGAAAGCAACCGATGAGCTAAAGGCTGCACAAGCCGAGGTGAAGAACATCCGTCAACAGCTTTCTGACTATCGCCAGCAGGCAACTGCGGAAGCGAAGATGAATGACCGCTGGCGTGATGCAGAGACGAAACTCCTCACCGAAATAGCAGCGGCTAAAGAGCGAGAGAAGGCAGCAAAGGCCCGTGCAGAATTCATGGCGAAGTATGATGCACTTGCCAAGCAGTACCGCGCTGACCTGCGGGCTAACAACCAGCAGGCACAGGAAAAGTATAACGAAAAACTGACCGAAGCCAAGGACGAATTCAACCGGCGGAGGACGCAGGACCGCATTGACCGAGTGGTGCGGGAGGATCGGGCAAAGAGCAAAGCCCGATTGAGGACGGCGGAACAGAAATCCACCACTACGGAAGATGTTGCCAAGGTTCTGACCGAAATGCCGAAGAAGGACAAGGAAACCTTTAAGGCGAAAGCCGCCAAAGACTGGCGCACCTTTAAGCGCCAGTGGATCAACACTAAGGATGAGCTGGAGCGATTCGGGAACGAAGTCGGCGACAGCAGAATCATGTATGCAGCGAACAATGTCGGGCAGGCATCTGCGGCGGCGCAGTATTCCATTGGCGGCGCCGGGCAGTATGACCTTAACGGCAAGAAGATCGGCGATAAGAACCTTATGCAGGTATTTGAACCGGCGAAAAAGGCTGGCTTGACCGATGAGTTTTACACCTACCTGCTGCACGAGCACAATGTAGACCGCATGAGTGTACGCGAAAAGGCGCAGCGGCAGCTTGCAGAACTTCGGGCGAAACTGAACAGGGAAGTCAACGGCTTTTCGGAAATGACAGATGAGAACATCGCCACAGCCGCAGGCAAGGATACTACCCTTACAAAAGCCTACACCGAGGCACAGATTGCCTCCGCCAAGCAATATAAGCAGTTCCAGGCGTGGGCAGAAAAACAGTTTGACAAGCCTGTATTCGGCAGCAGCGTGACCGCAGACGATAGCCGTGCCGCCGCAGCTGACCTGCTGGATGCACACCCTGAATTTGAGAAGTGGGCAAAGGATGTGTATGCCTACCTTGACGGATTGATGGAGGTGCGAAAGCAGGGCGGACTCGTGAGCGCTGATATGGCACAGTACATGAAGGAACTGTATCCGCACTATGTCCCCACCTACCGCGATATGCCCAGCACCTCCGGCGGCTACTCCAACCCAAACAGCGTTGCGGTGAACAGCACCATCAAGTCCGCAAAAGGTGGCAACCAGGATATCATGCCGCTGATCGACAGTATTGCCAGGCAGACCTTGCAGACCTTCTCCGCAGCCAAAAAGAACATTCTGGGCAATATGCTGTATGAAGATGCAATGGATACTACCCGTGATATCTCGGAATACATTCAGAGTGTTACAGAGGAAGGCGATCTTGTTGACCTTGATGCGGATTCCGCAGAGAACCTCAAGAACACGCTGCGCATTTGGGTGGATGGCAAACCGGTTACTCTGCACATGAGTGAAGCAATGGCCGATGGGTTTAGGCCCATTGAGCAATCCAATTCCTTTGGAATGAAAGCATTGCGCTCCATCAACAGCACATTCAAGAAGCTGGTCACGCAATGGAACCCTGTATTCATCGTGCGAAATTTCGTCCGTGATGCACAGTCTGCATTGTACTTTACCCATTACAGCAATGCCACATTCGTTAAGAACTACGGCAAGGCCGTAAAGGAAATCGCAACGAACGGGAAGTATTGGCAGCTCTATCAGGCGATGGGCGGAAAAGGAACCACCTATTATGACCCAAAGACGGGGCTTTCCGACCGCTACCATTTCAAGAACGGTGCAGTCGATAAAGTGGCTGGCGGGTTGAATAGAGTAATCGACATCCTCTCCTTTGCCAATGAAGCGGTCGAGCAGTACCCCCGACTTGCTGAATTTATCAGCACGATGGAGGACACAGGCGATGTTCAGCAGGCGCTCTATAACGCAGCGGACATCACAACGAACTTCGGTCGTGGCGGCTTCGCTGCCCGCAAGCTGAATGCGTCCCTTGTGCCTTTCTTCAACCCCGGTATGCAGGGCCTTTCCAAGAACATTCGCAATGTCATTGACCGGCGCGGCTGGAAAGAGATTGGACAGCTGATCTCCCGCTTGCTTATCAACGGCGTTGCACCCGGTATCATTATGGGCCTGCTGTATGATGGGCTGAAAGAGGACGATGACTACAAGGAGCTTTCCAACTACATCAAGGATAGCAACATCCTCATCAAAATCGGCGACAATAAGTTTATCAAGGTTCCGATGGGCCGTGAACCTTCCGTTATTACGGCGTTCACTAACCGTATGTGGCGTTGGCTGAAAGGGGAACCTGCGAGCAGCGCGTTTGCCGGTTATCCGTCTTTCGCTATTGAGCAGATTGCGCCGAACAATCCGCTGACCAACAACATCTTCGCCGGTATTACTGCGATGAGCACCAATAAGACCTGGTACGGCGGCGACATCGTTTCCAGCTACATGGAGGAAAAGCCTGACTACCTGCAATACGATGAAAGCACCGATGCGTTCTCCATTTGGCTCGGTGAGATCACACGGCACGGGAAGAACGGCATCGAGGGGCTTTCCCCGAAGAAGGTCAATTACCTGATCGACCAGTATTCCGGCTTTATTGGTGACTGGGTGCTTCCGGCGCTTTCCAAGAAAGCTGATGTCCCTGCGGTGGTAAAGGCTTTCGTTGTAGATAGCGTTCGGCAGAACCGTCTCGGCAGCGACTTCTATGATGCGCTGGACGAAGCCAAGCAGGTAAAGGAGACCGAGTTTGCGACAGCAGCCGATGATGCAACCTTCTCCTACTTGTATAAGCAGAGCAAGGCTGCATCCGAAATCACGAAGCAGCTCAAGGAAATCTACAACAGCGGCGAAAAGACCCGCAAGGAGAAGCGGGAGGAAGCCCGTGACCTCTTAGAGCTGCGTAACGAGATTTATAGAAAAGCCCTGTTGACCGTCGGCACCTACGAGGAAACCGCAAAGAGCATAGGCAGCGCAGACAGCGATGTGGTGAAGCGCGAAGCAAACCGCAAGGCGTTCGGCGCAGAGTACGCACTAAAGACATACAAAAAGGATGTCGGAGAAAAGGCAGCCGAGTATGTCGCACAGGGCGTTACCTACGACCAGTACTATGCGGCATACTTTGCAGCCCGTGGTATCACCGGCGACAAGGACGAGAACGGTAAGGCGATTACCAACTCTGCAAGCCGCAAAAAGAAAGAAGCTATCGACAAGGCCGTTCCCAATGCGACCACAAAGCAGAAGCACCTTTTGTACGAGGCACTCGGAGTGTCAGAGAAGGTGTGGTAAAGAGATGCCCCCTCCAATTACGGAGGGGGTATTTTACTGTGCAACGCATACGCAAAACACCGAGGATAAGAGACAGCGGTGTGTAAAAGTGATGTACTAATGGAGAAACATCTGTTGAACACTATGTTTATTTATAGTTCGAATCTCTCCATCTCCGCCAAAAGAAAACCCGCAGAAATGCGGGTTTTTCCTTTGTTTATGCGGCTTTTCTCCATTTCGGCACTTTGCGTTTATTGCTGTTTATTGCTTTGTATTTGCATCCGTGTGATGTAAAAGTGATGTAGTAAATTTGGCCTGTGCATCCTCCAACATTTTGTCACGCAGATGGGTGTACTTTTCCGTCACTATGTAGGAGGAATGCCCCATCATCCCTTGGACAACGGCTTTGTCAATCCCTACCTCGCAGCAAGATGTTGCGAAGCTATGCCGAAGCTGGTGGAATGTACAGCATATTCCGTAATTTTTGCACCATTTCCTCCAATTGCGGGACGATTCATTGCTTCGAAGGATTTCTCCCTTTTCATTCGTGAAGATGTAACCATTCTTCCCATTGAATCGTTCTGCGACATCCGGCAGAAGGAACACCGTTCTGACCCCTGCATCCGTCTTTGGCTCTTTTATGTGCGGGGCAGTGCCGACATAGTATACGCTTTTCGTAACATGGATTTGGTTTTTATCCCTGTCGATATCCTCGTATCGCAGAGCAAGTGCTTCTCCCACACGAAGCCCGGTCAGCATAATGAAGTAACCAAGTCGTGATACGGCGCAATCGTCCCAATGGGCTGCGATCTTCTCCCTATCCTCCTGCGATGCTTCTTCCCGCCCGCTTGTTTTCTTCCCGGTCGCTTTTATGTTTGCGACCGGGTTTACTTGTATGTCCCCGGCGAGGATGGCGAGGTCGAACACTTGGCTCGTTATGTTCTTCTGCGTGTTCACGGTTTTTTGTGAGAATGTCTTTCCAACCTTATCGAGGAAACCCTTCACCTGCATCGGCGTGATGTCTGCGACAGGCGTTTTCCCGAAAGTAGTGACACATCGCACGAGCGCAGGCTTGTACCCTCGAAGGGAATTGTATGCGAGGTTGTCCCAAGACTGCTCCAGCGCTTCGGCATAGACGGCAAATGCAGCAGACCGCTTATCCTCCGCCTCCCTGCTGAATTCTGCAATCTTCTTTATGACATCCTTTTCTGATCTCCCGTAAAAATACTTGCGCTTCCCATCAATTGTGATTGCTTTTTGGTATGTCCCGTCTTTTCGCTGCGATATCGCTCTGCGTGAGTCTTTTTGTGCGTTCAAACCGCACCAAGGGCAGTAGAGCCAATCATCCTGTAATTCCTTTTTGCACTTCTTACAGAGCATCCTTAAACTTCTCCTCCAATGCCTTCAATTCAGCTTCGGCTTCTGCGATGTCTACTACGAGTTTCTCACTTGTGCTGTTCATTTCAGCTTCGGTGATTATGCCGGATTCGCAATAGGTTTTTAGTTTCCCTTGCATCACGACCAAGTCGTGCAATTTTCTCCTCGCATCTTCGACTGCCTTTACCTTTGCCTCCTTCTCTCTTTGCATATTTCTTTGCGCTTTCTCCTCTTCAAGGTTGGCGACAAACTTTACCTTGCTTTTGACTGTAATGCTGATGATTTTACAAACAGAAAAGATGATTGAAATCCCCGCGAAGGCTGCTACCCCCATCATCATGTCGTATGCTATTCCGCTTTTTGCGACAAAGACCATAATGCTAAAACTGACAACGAGACCGATAACGGAAATGCCGATCAACTTCAGATTCCCCTTTACAGTCTTTGCTGTTGTAACCCCGGAAGAACCTTTCTCGTACTCTTGGCTGTTCCCCTTTGCCTTTTCGTTTTCCATCATTGCTTTCTCCTCCTCTTATTATTAGCCGCCCTCGTTGCCGGGGGCGGTATTTTACTTAATTCTCTTTATTCTGGTTTTCGATAGTATGTACCAAGTACCTATAATCCTCTTTGTATTTCTCCAATTCATGCTGGACTCGGTGGTAATCTTCCATAGCCTCCTTGTAGTAGCTGGATACCCTGATATTACTTATAACCTACAGCACCCCAATTACGAATGCGATAGTTATAAAGATAAGAGCCATGCTGTCAAGATGTTGCGCGCCTTAAAAAGCCGAATAACTCGCTTGCAATGCTGGCTGCCATGATCCCAAGTGCAATCTCGGCAACGATAGACTCGCGCATTATGACAATGCAAAGCACAACACAAACAACCGCACAAATAAAACTGATTTTATCGGTTACCCATTCTCCAAGGCTCCCTAACAATGTTACAGCAGCGCATAAATAGAATATTGTCGCACTCCATCCACAGAAAAATGCTGCTATCCCAACGGCTGGAATTGCCACAAGCAGGAGAAGTGATGCCAAAGGAATTACACGGTTTCGTTTCATATGTATCAGTCCTTTCTATTGTACGCAAAACGGTGTACGATTATATTCGGAAAGAACATCTGTTCTTAATCCCGAATTAAACCGTAGTTAAGGTTATTTGCATCGATTAGGACGAGGTATAAAATCATCATCGCCAGCAGGACAAAAATAACTGCGAAGAGTGTTTTGGACAGCTTCCTGCGCTGGCGCACCTGCTCTTTCAGAACCTCTATCATTTCTTCGCTGCTCTGGCTGTCGGCTTTGTTGTAGACTTCCTTCACAAAATGCTTGTCGAGAGATATGTGCAGCGCTTGGCAGATGGAAGCAACGAGAAAAAGGCTCGGATTCTTGGTCGGCTCCGAAAGCAGCCGGGAGATCGTCCTCTCAACCGTCCCGGCGTTATCGGCCAAATCCTTGTGGGTCATTCCATGCTCCTGCCGTTTTGTGGCTACCTCCAATAAAAAGTTATCCCAATTCCTTTCTTCGTCTGAATTCACAAACTCATCTCCTGCTTTTTGTTACCGGACACTTTTGCCCGAAAAACATGACAGATTTTGCGCCGAAACCGCCGAATTTGGCGGTTCAGATT
>ERZ1034962.642-NODE-642-length-14645-cov-6.284030_pt1 | contig 14645 bp, 21 predicted proteins | sample MGYA00520696_ERZ1034962 | MGnify/ENA primary metagenome ERZ1034962 (study PRJEB33766, sample SAMN09781770) | gut metagenome | biome: gut microbiome | host: Homo sapiens | place: Madagascar | study: EMG produced TPA metagenomics assembly of the PRJNA485056 data set...
TGATTGTAATTATTATCATTATTGTCTTCAGCTTAGTACTTATGCTTATATAATAGAATCTTATAATCCTGATTTTACTATAGAAGAATTAGTATTGGTTCATTTTGACCATCAAGATAACATGACTGTTTATAAACTACCATACCTTAAAAAGGAAGTAGAAAGAATGTTATCCTTTTATGAGAAAGAACATTTATTAATGGAACGGAGATTAAAAAATAAACGAATTGAATATTAATATAATAAATGTCTAATTATATGGAAGAATATATTACTAAGCGTACTAAAATATGTAGAGCATGCCCTATATGTGATCAAGAAAATGAAATTTGTAATGCTCATCTTTATTTAAATCCTATTAATAATGATGTAAGTACAGAACCTAAAGCAGGTTATCTTAAAGGATGTGGCTGTCACTTAAAATGGAAGATAAATAATAAGAATAGTCACTGTCCTTGTAATAAATGGAGTTCTGAAAATTAAATATGAACATACTAATTAAATGGTTACATGGTATTTTAACTAAACCATTAACTATATTAAAAAGCATTTACTTTAATATAAAAAATAAACATCAAGATTTAGCAGATTATAGATTATCTGTATGTAATCAATGTGAACATAAACTAACTATCAAATTTGGAGATATATGTGATCAATGTGGTTGTATATTAGAAAATAAGACTAGATTAAAGGAAGAAAAATGTGATTTATGTAAATGGTAAATTACAGTAATTTATTAATTAAGTAATTTGAATGATTATGGATTTTAGAAATGAATTAAATGGTAATGAGAAAGTAGCACAAAGTCTTGTAGGAATGGAAAGTACAGGAACACCTATAGTAGTTAATGGACAAAGAGCAGATATTATTTTAGCTAATGAAAAGAAAGCTAAGTTTAATACACAAGTAGATGAATATGTGGATAAGTTTGAAAAACACAATAAAGCTCTTGAAGAATATGCTAAGGAAATCTCAAAAGACATCAATGGTTTAGAGATATTACCAATGGGTTCTTATGCATTGATTAAACCTTTTGATGAGAATCCCTTTCAAAAAGTAACCGTGGAGAGTGGTATTATTACTGACCTTGGTGGTTTCACTCCACAGTACAAAAGTGAGGAAGATGGTCAAATACATGAATGTGAACAATTTATTAAAGTTGGAACAGTCATTGAAACAGGTTATAAATGTGAATTTGTAAAAGAAGGTGATGTAGTATTCTATACTAAAGCCAGTGAAGCTATTGTTCCATTCTTTAAGCAAGGTTTTGTAGTAGTGAATGAGTCTCGTATCATGGCTATAGTTAATGAGAAATTAACAGAAAGAAGAAATAATATACAAAAGAAATAATGGAAAACAAGATTTATTTTAGTCCTGGGGATGTTGTAATCTTGCGTTAGCATGACAAGATGCACTCCCCAGCAATGCTTGTTCTTAGAAAAGAGCAATCATTATTTAAAGATAGTCCTGAATTAAAAGGATTAAGATGTAGATGGTTTACAGACTCTGGCTTAATGTAGGAAGCTGTATTTAATACTAAGGATTTAATACTTATATAATTATGCGAAACTAGAAACCTGCATCTAATTCATGGATTAATAGGGCTAGAGGAATATGGAATTATAATGGAGTGTCTCAAGCAGATGTAGCAAATGCCTATAAGACAGGAGATTTCAGTAAAGTAGGAAATTACTTATCTCAACATAGAGATTTAGCTAGTTATTTAAATAATATTTATAGTAAGAGAGGAGGTAACTAGTTTAATTCGTCCATATTTACAAATCCAACTAAGTAGGCAACTCCTATTTAGGGAACTCCAGGATATGGTATTCATGTTGGAAATAATGGAGTTACTTATACTGATAAATAGGGCAATACTACAGATGTAACTAACTCTCATAATCTCTCAGAAATTATATTGGGTTCAAATTATACTTCAGAACCTACTGTAAATACCCAGTTCTTAGAACAAACTGCTTCTAATTTAATTAGTCCAAATTAGTCACATTTTGGAAGAAAAGGAACTAAAGACTTTATGAGGTAGAATCTAGTAAATCCTGAAGATTATTCTGCTTCAGAAAGAAGAGCTTTTAGACATAGTATTAATAATGATAAAGGTGATTGGTCTGGAGCTAATAGAATAATGTCAGATGCAAGAATAAATAATAAATTAGGATAGGCTACGGGTTTAAATAATTACTAGTTATAGAAACCATAGTTAAATATGCCTAATTAGTTAAATAATAACTTAGTTAGTTTAAAATTTAAACAAGGAGGACAAATGTATAAATATCAACAAGGAGGTCAAATGCAATAGGCTAATAGTCAAGGTATAGAGAAACAAGCTATTGCTTTAGTTCAAGCAGCAATGCAAGGAGACCAACAAGCTAATTAGACTATTTAGTAGATTATGTAGGCTGCACAACAAGGTGACCAACAAGCTGTGCAAGTAGCACAATTGCTTCAAGCAGTTATTCAAAAAATGCAAGGTTCTCGTAAAGCAAGATTAGGAGCCAAACTTAATTATTTTAAATAGACTGGCGAATGTCCAGAAGGTTAGGAATTGGTGTACTTTAAGAAAGGTGGAGAAATCTGTAAAGTATGTGCAGGTAAAAAGATACAAAATGGAGGAAAGTCTGACCCTATTAAAGAATTTAAGAAAAAGAGAGTAAATAAACATCAATAGGGTGGAACATTTAAACAAGCATTTAATAACGCCTATGGCAAACAAAGATACTTTACATGGAATGGAAAAGTGTATGCTGCTTATAAAGGAGATAAAGCTACTGACTAGGGATTTCAAGGAGCAATAGATAATCTTTAGGAGTAGGCTAACGCTTTAAAAGACTATGGTGCAGGGTCTCACTTAGGATGGAATCCAGGAGCAAATAAAACTACTGCAATTAAGCATAATAATAATGGTAATATGCAAGGAGTAGTTAATGATGTTATAATTACTGGGAAAAGATTACCTAAAAGATCTTAGAATGCTATTAGAAATAAATCTAATGGTTGGACAACTACTGCAGGGCAATCAAAAATGGCTTCATTAGCCGCTGGTCAATAGAGATTAAATGAAGCTTCAAAGAACGGATATGGAATGGGAGGTTCTACCAATGCTTTTGAAAGGATGGCTGTTACAGAGCACGGTGTTTTAAAAGGTGGAGATTGGAGGAAAGATATTAAAACTTGGAGAGACCCTAGAACAGGAAAATCCTATTAGTATATAACTGTAGATGGTATAAATTATTTAAATAATGGAAGATATTGGAATCCAACCACTAAAAGAGGTGGAAACTATACATGGAAACCTGGATGGAGTATATTTGGTGGAGGATTTCGTAGAAATTAATGAGATTATTAATGTTAATGATTTATGAATGTATTTAATTATGATAGCGATCATCTTTAGCTAGAAATAAATGAGCCTGAGATTCTTTTAATTAAAGAGTTTAAAGCTCTTCTAGATAGAGATAAAACTAAAACTAAAACTAGAGTAACTAAAGAACTTACTTATATATACTTAGCTCTTGATTGGAAATCTTAGTATGCTAACTATTCTGAATAGGAAAGACATGAAGAAGCTCTTGCTGATAGTGGTTTAACAGAAGAACAATTTAATGACCCCATATTTAGAGAAGCTTGTCGTAAATATAGAAAATTACAAGACTCTAATAAATCTATTTAGTTACTAGGGGCAGCTAAAAAGGCTGCAGACTAGTTAATTGATTACTTTGATGTTATAGTAGATTTAAATGAGCGAGATGTTAATGGTAAACCTGTATTCTCTGCTGAGAAATTTATGAAGGAAGTAGCTTAGTTAAGTAATGTGCATGAACAATTAGTTACTTTGGAGAAAGAAGTAAAAGAATCAGTATCACAAGAATCTACTACTAGAGGTGGTGTTAATACTGGTTATGACCCAGGTGATATTTAATAATTAATTATTATGGCAAAGAAGAAAATATTACCTACTGAGTTATAGTTAATAGTTGATGACATTAAAAAAAGATAGCAAGAGGAAGACTATCAAGAAGTACAAGAATTAATAGACAATGTTAGATTAGAAAGATCTAACGATAAATCTTATTGGGATGTTCCTATTAACTAGGAAATAACTTGTTTTGATCCAACTCTTAGTTATGAAATAACTGGATATAGACCTATTGATGAAACTCATAGCTTAGATTTTAATCCCGATTGGTTTACAGAGGTGCGAGAAGTATTTAAAAGGACTGGTAGATACTGCTCTTATTTACCTAGAAGTAAACGTTGGGATACATTTTGGAAGGAATAGTATAAAAGATGTAAGTATGGTATGACTTCACATGGTTATACTATTACAGGTGATAACTATTTCTTCCTTAATTTTTATTAGTTACCTGTTGTAGATTAGGATGAGGCTGCAGGTAGTGGTACTGAAGATAACTTCCCTAATTTTATGGCTTCTTAGTATATGTTCTTTCATTATTTATAGATGTGTAGAGTATTAAGACGAAATGCTTGTCTTATGAAAGCACGTTCTATTGGATTTAGTGAAATTATGGCATCTCTTGCTGCTAGAATGTATACAGCTATTAAAAAGAGTAGAACTCTTATTACTTGTTTTAAAGATGTATATCTAAAAGGTACTTTTAGTAAAGTTGACCATGCTCTTACTTTTCTTAATATGAATGCAGATGGCTTCTTTAGACCAAGACTTAAAGATACAGCATTGGAAATTAAATCTGGATTCTAGGTAAAGAAAGATGGTTAGTTTGTTGATGATGGTTGGCAATCAGTAGTTAAAGGAATATTAGCTGATAAACCTTCTAAGATTCGTGGAGACCGTGTTGATTTACTTATATATGATGAAGCAGGTTCTTGGAATGATTTAACTACTGCAGTTGTACAAGGCAGAGCACTCTGTGAAGTTCAGGGTATTATTCGAGGTATTTAGGTCTATGGTGGAACTGGCGGTGATATTGGTGCTGCTCTTGAGGGACTAAAAAAGATATATTATAATCCTAAAAGCTATAAGGTGTTACCTTTTAGACACTCTTGGACACAAGATGGGGCTGTTGCAGAAACAGGATTCTTCATACCATATTTCTTACAATCTCTTAATCCTGAATACATGGATTCTAGAGGAGTATGTAACTAGACTGAATATAAGAAAATGCTAACTAAGGAGAGAAATGAGTTACTTTCTGTACCTGATGATTATGTAAAGCATTGTGCTGAGTATTGTTGGAATGCAGAAGAAGCATTTACTCTTGAAGGTTAGAATAAATTTAATAAAACTATAATAGCTAATTAGTTAGCTAATATAAGACTCCACAAAATAGGACCTAGACCACAAGTAGGATTATTAGACTATACTTATAAGAATAATAAGCACACATTAGATAATGTGGATGGCTTTAGATGGATTCCTGGTGCTGGTAAAGTTCAAATTTTAGAACATCCTGTATGGTCTCCTTTATATCAAGAATAGGTTGATAAGTAGAAAAAGGAAGCTGAAGAACAAGGATTAGAATTTACACCTTAGACGTATCAAGAAATGAATGATATGTATGTTGCAGGAATTGATGGTATTGATATAGGTGCCAATTAGACTTCTAAAGAAACTAGAGATCCTTCTGATTTTTGTATAGTTATTAAAAAGAGGGTATTTGGTATGAATGAACCTTAGTATGTAGCTATGTATAAAGATAGACCTGCTAATATTAGAGAAGCTTATAAAATAGCTATGTGTATGTGTCGTTACTATAATTGTAAGATAAATATAGAAGCTACTCGTATGGGAATGGTCACTTGGGCGAGAGAAAATAAATGTCTTTAGTATTTTATGAAGAGACCTAGAGCAACTCTTACTGATATTAAATATGGTACTACTAAATAGTATGGTACTCCTGCTACTAAAGCAATTATAGAACAGCAAACAGACTTAGTAGCTGCTTTCGTAGAGGATTATGGACATACTATTTGGTTTGAAGAAATGTTAGAATAGTTAAATAACTATAATGATGAAAATAAAACGAAATTTGATATTATAGCCAGTTTAGGTATGGTAGAGTTAGCTGACCAAGAACTATCCGGTAGACAGCCCACTAAAGTAGACAAAGAAGTAGAAGAGTTCCAAGACATAGGATACTATATAGATGAAAAGGGGTACAGACGTTTTGGAGCTATACCTAAGAAACCTATATAGTAGGTATTAATTAATTAGGAAAAATAGGATGACCCATACAGAATTGAAACAAGTGATCCGAGATTATTATAGAACACAGTTCTAGGTGGATTTTATAGGAGATATTCAAATTACTGATTTAGACCCAGTAGGATATAAAGTTGCTTTAAATCTTAATCATGCTGAGAATCCAGTAGTTTATATAGCAGATTTACCAGATGAAGAATTTATACCATATATAAAGGAGGAACTTAGAAGAAGTAAATTACATGAAGTAAAATTCTTTAAAGCTATTAAAATACAACCTCCTAAACCAGTTTTATGTTATGACAGAGAACGAATTAATAGATAAAACTAATGAAATAATCTCTGAATTAGTAGTTAATAAAACTAAATTATAGAAGGCATTTAACTACTATAATGGTAAAAGAGATAAAGAATAGTTTAGATATTTAGAAGAAAACTGTGGTATAGGAAGCCCGACTTCTGTAAAGTTTACTCCATTACTAAAGAAACATGTAGATGCTTTAGTAGGAGAATTTTTAGGAACACCTATACTTCCAAAGGTATCTTGTAAAGATAGTAGGACTATATCTAATATAGGTAGAGAAAAGCAGTTAGAGCTTACTGCCAGAATTACTACCTTTTTAAAGACTCATTTAAATAAATCATTACTTAGACTTATAGGGGGTAAAGATATTGTTGATAAAACTATTAAATAGTAGTTAGATAAAATAATAGATGAACTTGATTAGTCTTTTACTTCACAATATGAAATAGCAGCATAGAATATACTCTAGTATATAATGCAATCTACTGAAACTGATTTCGTAACTAAACTTAGAGAGTTATTTATTGATTTATTAGTTACAGGTTATTGCTATTTCAGAATTAAACCTTCTTTAAGTGGAACTAATATAGAAATAGAAGTACTTAATCCTTTAAATACTTTTGTTGATAAGAATCCAGAATCTCCTTATGTAAAAAACTCTAATAGAAGTGTTGTTAGACAATGGCTTACTAAGAGTTAGATAATAGCTAAATATGGTAAGGAACTATCTAAAGAGGACATATAGAAAATGAAAGATGATTGGACTGATGATAGTATAGCTAGATATAGAAGAGTTTATGGTCCAGTTGTTTCTATTGATGAGGATAGAGAAGATGACGAAGATATAGACTTACTTCCAGGTTATCCAGATGATGACTCTTATAAATATAATTATATTCCTGTTTATGATGTAGAATGGATTGAAACAGATTCTAATTATGTAATGCAAAGATATAATTGTATTAGAATAGGTGAAGAGTTCTATATATTAAGAGGATAGGATAATAATGTAATTAGATGTTAGGATAATCCTAATTATTGTACTCTTACAGTAAATGGTGTTTATTTTCTTAATAGAGCACGTCAACCTTATAGTCTAATCCTTAAGTGTGCACATTTACAAGACTAGTATGATGTCTTAAATTATTATAGAGATGCTATTCTTGCTAATAGTGGAGTAAAAGGAAGCATTATTGATATTTCTATGATTCCTACTTTTTTAGGAACTGAATATGCAGCTAGACTATAGAAGTGGATTGCATATAAAAAGTAGGGAACTATGCTTATAGACACAGCTCAAGAAGGTAGAAATGAAAACGGTAATGCTCCTTTAAATACTATATTTAATGGCTACGATGAATCTCTTCCTGCACAAGTTATTCAAGCAATTGATTTAACTATTTAGTCTATTGAAAACACTGTGTCTTCTATCACCGGAGTATTTAGAGAAAGACTTAATGGTATTGAACAACATGATGCCGTAACTAATATTAAATAGGGAGTAACTAATTCTTTCACCATAACTAAACCAATCTTTCAATAGATGGATTTAGTAGTTAATTAGTTATTAACTGACAGTCTTAATGAAGCTAAGATAGTTTATAAAAAAGGTATTACAGGAACTCTTATATTAGGTGAAAAATACTAGAAAATATTTACAGCACTTCCAGAACACTATACTTTAACAGATTATGATATTCATATAATATCTAGTACTGATATTATGTAGGATATGTAGACTATTAAATCTACACTTCCTGACTTAATTAAATCTGGTTTGGTTAGTGCAGATATTATATTTGAAGCTCTTACAGCTAAAAGTCTTACTGACCTTAAATATAAAGTATAGAAAGCTATTGAGAAATAGAAAGAAGAAAATAACTAGATGCAATAGTTATAGTCTAAGTTAGAAGAGACTAGTTAGTAGTTATAGCAAGCTCAATAGGAATTACAGAAAGCATAGTAGAAGATTCAATAGTTAAATGAGTAGAAGATGTAGTTAGACCAATCTAAGATATAGTTGGAATATCAAGTTAATTGGTATAAAGCTCAAACTGATAGAACTTATAGAACTAGACAATTAGATATAGAGGATGAAAGAACTAAAATAGAACTTTCTTAGTTAAATGATGGAAATCCTTATAATGATAAAATTAAATAGATGTAATGGCAACCCAATTATATGATTCAGAGAGTCACGCTATTTATCCTAATACATAGGCAGAGGCAGTATCAGTAAATACTAGTAAAACAAATATAAATAATGTACAATTAGCTATTTCAGATTTATATCAATAGATAGCTAAAGTAAATGGAGATTAGGCAGCTATATCTAATCTTACATTTGAAATATCATATACAGTGTCTAATATTTCAGATGCTGAATAGATAAAAAATGAAACATAGTGGAGTAATACTTTTTAGTTACCAACTACTGATAAACCTTATGCTTGGAAACGTACTATTATAGGATATACAGGAATTGCAGAAGCAGATAAGAAATCTGTATATGAAATAGTAATTGCAGATATAGCTGAAATTAATTAGTCTTTATATATAGCTATGGATAATACAAAAACTCCTAGAATATATTATCCACAGGCATATAAGGAGGATAATACTCCTTATGATAATTTACAAGCTTCTATAACTAATATTATAGATGAAACTAAAAAGAAAGATAATTCCATGATATGGAGTGAATCTCCTGTAAGTATTAGTGCTTCTGCTCCTTATGGATATGTGGCTACTAGAATTAGAAAAAATGGTATTTGGACTGAATTTGTCATAGGTTTAAATTCTAAATGGTCTTATGATAGTAAAATGATAGTTAAATATACATATACTTCGTCGAGTTCATCACCTTCTATAGATAGGACTAAGGATAATCCTGGAGATATATGGAAAGATCAAGTTACAGGTACTGGTTATCTTTGGATGATTACAGCTACTAGAGTAAGTACTAATTATGCACAAGATGATTCAGGTAATATTTGGAGCGAACCACAATTAATATCAGTAATTCAATAATGGAATTTAATATTGATATTTGTAATACTGTTTAGGGAGGTATAACTATATTAGATTTATCTAAAGAATATAATTAGTATCTTCCTGAAAATAGTATTGATTCCAGTGTTTATGAAGATACCTTATTATTTAAATATAGTGATACAGTTACAGTAAATTCACTATTACATGTAACTACTAAGAATATTAAATATGTAGATGCTTTAATTCATGAACACATTAAATTAGACAATGGTATTTTCAAAGATGATTCATGTACTTTTAATCTCTTGGAAGATGGTTATTATACGATTGACCATTTTATATTTCCAAATATTAATTGGTATAATTGGTATAAAACAAAAGCTTCTGAAGAGTATAAATAGAAAGTAAATAGAATCTATATAATAGATAAAGGAGTTATTAAAAAGGAAGTAGATGGAGAATTAATAGAAACTACTTTAAAGGAAGTACTTGAAATGAATCTAGAAGGTACTCCTATTTAGAAAGAAAGAATAGATACCTTCTATACAGGTAATCTTTAGCAATGTTATATTAATTATTGCAAAAGAATATTTGACCATTTACTTAATAAGTGTAGAGTTTCTACTTATAATGATGATTTATATGCGAGGGACTTTATCTGGATGACTCTAAATATTATAGATTATTTAATAGAATTTGGATAGTTCATGGATGCAGAAAGAATTATAGAAGAGTTTAATACTTGTGGAGGATTCTGCACTGGAAATCCTGAACATATAAAATCTCATGGTTGTGGATGTTCTAAAGCATAAAGCAATAAAACTATATAGAGACTTATTAAAGCGAGCTTCATATGGTTATAGAGACGATTATACAGATCTTATGAATATAATATGCTTTATTAGTCTCCCAGAAAGATTAGATAATGATGAGTTTATTAAACAAAGACTTTTAAATTAGAATGATACACTCTATTTACAATTAGGTAGGGAAGGTCAATTTAGCACCATGTTCTAAAGACCGTCCTATTATAAATGTACCTTTATTTAAGATTAACTATTTAAATGAGTTCTAGACCTAGCTAGAGAAAGAATAGGTAAGATAGAATTTAGGTATTAAGATAACAGGAGATTATATCTATCCAAATAAGAAGAATCCGGTTGATACTATTACAGATATAACTAATGTTAATGATGCTCTTGATTTTTTAATTACAATAGCTCAATCTTATTAGGATAAAAATATTGAATCTAATGTATCTTAGTTAGTTAAAGATGTAAAGAGAATTGATACTTGGTTAAAAGATGATACTGTAGGTATTGATGCCATTAATAAGTAGATAGTTAATATTAATAAATCTATTAAAAGTATTAATGACTAGTTAGCCAATCTTGATGTAGATACTTAGATTAGATAGTGGGTTATAAACCATACAGGTTCAGTAGGATTAAATAGCTAGGATAAATTAGGATTTGCTATATCTAAAGATGAGGGTAATGCTATTGATGAAAGAGCTGATGGTCTTTATGTAGAAAGCTCAGATGCTGCTGTTTATAAAACAGATTTAGTTGATTCTACTAAATCTAAATATTAGGTAGGAGGTATTCCTGAGGGAACTACAGTAGCACAATTAAAAGGTAAAGCTTTCTCTTCTATAATTAATGATATATTATTTCCTTCATATACTAGAGATCTTATTTAGCCTAAATTAATATCTGTATTAACTAATTAGTTAGTTGAAATGAATACAGTGGTTCTTTAGTTAAATCCTTAGTTTATTTAGGGAGATGCTGGCAAAATGATTAATCTTACTCAATCTATTACTCATAATGATTAGGAATTTACTAATTCTATTTATAATGATTTAGGAGAATATTTATATACAGCCAATGCCGAATACAGCGCAGGAGAATATTTAACTAATGATAGAGGTGAATTAACCAATTAGAGAATAGAAGCAGGTTCTGTAAAATTACTAGTTAATATTACAGCTACATACCCTTGGTATTATAATAATAATAAAGGTTAGTTAGTAGCATTCAATACTTAGTCTAATGAATTGACTATTTAGCTATCCGGTAAAGCAACTATTAAATTACCTGGAGTTAATTCTACTATTGATTCATTTAAAGTAGATGGAGGATTTGGTTATTTAGATGTAAATTTAGATGGATGGGATAAATCTACAGAAGAGATTAATGGATATACTTATTCTGTTTGGACTAAATAGGATGCATATGTATCTACTTTATCACATAAAATACAATTTACACTGAAATGAAATATACAGGTGATTCTTTACTTGGAGTTTCTTTTGAAATACAAACTCCAAAACCTTTAGACAATAGATTAGTTATTGATACTAAAAAAGAATTATATGAGATAAATCCTAATACAGCTTATGAAGGAATGTTAGTAACCTGTATTGCAGATGGATTTACTTATATGCTTAAGAATAAGTCTTTAATTAAATCTCAAGATGGATGGAAATCTGTAGCTATCCAAGTAGTTAGTTTAACTAAAGCTGAGTTTGATTAGAGAAAAGAAAACACTAATTCTGATTATACTCCAATAAATGATAAAATGCCTTATTTAGATAAGGATGTTTATTATTATATCTATGAGGATAGTATGTCAGAAACTGGGGACTTCTATGTAACTTAGGAGTAGTTTAACTAGTTAAGTAAGCTAATAGGATCAAAGGCAGATACTTCTGCACTTAATACTTTTAAATAGGAAACAGAGGATAAATTTAGTTCTCTAAATAATTAGTATGTACCTTTATCATTCTTAGATGGTACAGGAGAAGGTTCACTCTCTGCAACATTAGCTAGTTATTATACTAAACAAGAAGCAGATGATAAATTTCTAACTAAAGAAAACTTTGGAGGAGATACAGATTTATCATTTGTTAAAACTAGTTCGTATGACTCTGATAAAAAAATTATCAATTAGGAACTTACTAAGAAAATAAATTCCAAATCAGATGCTGAACTTAATAGTTTAAAAACTACAACTATTGAATTAAATGGTAAATAGGTAACAGTTTAGCCAGAAGGTCTTTATTTAGGAAGTAAAAGATTAGCAGAAATAGAAGAGGTCCCTGATTGGATTTGTATATCACATTAGGAGTATTTACAAATGTCTAATGATGGTAAATTAGAAGAGGACAAATACTATTTAACTTACGGTGATGATATTGATGATTCTGGATATATAACTATGACCAATCTAGAATAGAAATATATGTCAGTTAGGAATGCAGCAGATATAATAGATAAGTAGGTAACTACTAAGATAAACTCCCTTATTCAAGTGAATGACGGAGTCTTAGTCGTTTCTTGATAAGAACTCCTACAAATTAGCTTTAATTGCATTGAAATACATTCCATTTATCACTGCAACTATAATGTATATTCATGTAATTTTAGTACTTTTTGCTAAACCTTTAATAATAGCAAAAATGTTTGCAGGATGTTCATTACCGCCAACTATAATTATTTATCTGATGGCTCATGTATTAAGGTTTTGCTGGGTACATAAAGGATTAATATTTTATACGGCATTGATAGATGGGTGTATTACTTATAATAGATATTTTGAGTTTACCTGTAAAGAAATATATGAATGGGAAGCTTTTATAGTTGGAACATTCTTGATATTTTATACAATAATATTTAAATTTATATGGAGGAAATCGCTTGGGTAAGCGGGAGATATAGACCTTTAGCTAAAGGTGCTTTTTTAAATACTCTTAGAGAATTAAAGGCTTCAATAAAAGAGATTTAGGGGATTGATGTTTATGTCTAGGATAATACCATTAAAATAATAAACAAACATGGTAATTAATCTGTTATAGATATTGTCATGTAGTTTAAAAGGTTAATATAACTACTGAAGAACCTTCTGTTAAAGTTGCAGAAATCAAGTTAAGGGTATATATTAATGGAGGTAAAACACCTCAATATTATACTACTGATTCAGAAGGTAAAATGTCATTTACAGTACCTAGAGGTAATTATTATTAGATAGAATTTCCAGAATATGCTAAAGCTAAACCTATATTACCTATTGGATATACTTCTACATTAAGTAATAGAGATATAAATGTTACTTATTTACCTTATGATGAAGCCATTAGTGAGAAAGTCATAATTAAAGTAAATAAGGTGAAAGATGGTATTAAAACAGCATGGGAAGATAAGGAAATAAATATAACTATTGATAAAAAGATTACTTCTTATACAACAGATATTAATAGATAATATATAATTTGGGTTCCTTTGAGAAAAGAATATACTATATAGGTAACAGATTCAGATGGATACTATGTAGATTTTAGTAGAAATACTAGAACATTTACTGCAAATGTTGTATAGAGACAAGTGGTGTTTAATGCAGGTATTTATTTAATAGGTATATTTTTAGTAAATAATCAGGGTGAGCAATACAATATAGATGATTGGAAGAAATTAGGATACACTAGTAATAATGTAGTTGGTATAAGAATAAGTACCGATATATTAATAGCTGATAATTCTACTTATATAATACCTATAAAAGTATTATTTAAATTAGATAAAAGAGATACTTATAGTTTAATTAATTATTATGGATAATATAATTTATAAAGTAAATTTAAAAGGAACTGAATATTAGATAGCGGCTACTTATGATGCTTCTAATAACAATATAGAAGACACTTATTCGAAGAAATCTGATGTCGGCACTCCTGAAGATTTTGTTTTTACTCTTGAAGATGGTTCTACTGTAACTAAATCTATTAGAGTTATTTCTACAACTAGTCAAGCTGGAGCTTAAGGGGGGTATTATGGATTTTAGTAAAGTAACATCATTACAAATACCAGAAGGAGAGGTAACTCGTATAGAAGATAAAGATGGTAGATTATTATGGTTTAAAAAAGAATCTGCTACATGATATATTATAACGGACAATTAATTTCCGAAGTTAATGAGACTTTTCTAAAACTAGTTAATAATGTTGGTAAAGTTACAGAGAGAGCTATTGGTGCTATTTATAAAGGTTCTCAATTAGTATTTTTAACTGTAGCTAATGCTATTAAGAGCTGTTTTGGAAGTGGTACATGGATTAAAGATAAACCTTGGTTAGATGATGATTTATGG
>ERZ1034962.644-NODE-644-length-14626-cov-21.365589_pt1 | contig 14626 bp, 20 predicted proteins | sample MGYA00520696_ERZ1034962 | MGnify/ENA primary metagenome ERZ1034962 (study PRJEB33766, sample SAMN09781770) | gut metagenome | biome: gut microbiome | host: Homo sapiens | place: Madagascar | study: EMG produced TPA metagenomics assembly of the PRJNA485056 data...
GACTTAATTTGACTTAGAATTTTAAATTAAAAATATTTATTTTTATAACGAGAGGAATTTATAATTGGAAAATAATCAAAATTTACAAAAGAGAATGGCAACACGCCATATCACTATGATTGCTCTAGGTGGAGCAATTGGGGCTGGGCTCTTTAAAGGGAGCGCTTCCGCTATAGAATCTGCTGGTCCTGCTGTCCTTCTTTCTTACTTTATCGGAGGCGTGGTTTTATTCTTCGTGATGAAGAGCTTAGAAAAATTAGTTCTCAGCTCGGATGAACCACATGGCCTTTCAGGTTTGGTTCAACCTTATCTGGGTAACCATGCGGCCGACTTTACCGACTGGGTGTATTGGTCACTTTGGATGATTAATATTATTGCCGAAGCTGTCGCTGCTGCTAGCTTTATACAGCTTTGGTTTCCTAATATCCCTTCATGGGCTTTTGTCTTACTCATCGCTATCCTAACGTCACTTATTAACCTACTGTCAGTAACATTCTTTGCCGAAACAGAATACTGGCTTGCTTTTATCAAAATCAGCGTTATCATTCTTCTTATTATTTTTGGTGTCATTTTAGTTGCACAAAACATTTTTAATACCAACTTGATATCTGCATTTTCAGGGATGACAAAATATGGTGGCTTTGCGCCACACGGACTTAAAGGCGTTATCAATTCTTTATTGATTGTTATCTATTCCTACGGTGGTTCTGAACTCATTGCCATTACTGTTAGTGAGACAGAAGATCCTAAAACTGCTATCCCGCGCGCTATCCGAGGTGTTATTGGACGTATCATTTCTTTTTATATCGTCCCAATGTTCCTCTTGCTCCTTATCTACAACTGGAACGACTTGGCAACATCAACAATGAGCCCGTTTGTCATGGTCTTTAACAAAATGCATATTCCATTTGCTGCAGACATCATTAATTTCATTATTATTCTGGCGCTCTTTTCTTCAATCAACTCTGGCATTTATGCCTCTTCAAGAATTTTATTCTTCCGCTTAAAAAATCATAAAGGGAAGTTTTCGCAAAAAATTGCTACTTTAAATAAAAGCAAGGTTCCTCAAAGAGCTGTGCTCTTCTGCTCTGGGACATTGTATATTGGTGTTGTTCTTTCTTACTTCTTAGGAGACAGCTTATTCAACTATCTCGCTGGTTCTTTATCTTACACTGTCCTTTTAGTTTGGTTCTTAATTAGTCTTGCAGGCTTCTTATTGGCGCGTAAGGCCAAAGCTCTAGGTACTATGAGTATGAGTCTTATTGCTCTTATTGCTTTGTTATTGATTTTCTTTGGTATCCTTACTACTAACCCTATTGGAGTAACCCTCTTTACCGCACTACTTTACTTTATTATATTAATCAGTTATCGGAAAAAGAACGATCCTGTAGACAATATCAGTTAAGAAATATTAAACATTTTCCTTTTTAAAAGGAAAATGTTTTTTTATGTGGTAGTAAAAAAAGCTGACAGGACTGTCAGCTTAAATTTTTTATGAGTATTTCAATCAATACATCGCGATCTGCAATCCATTGTGCCCGCTCATCTTTCAGATGCACACGATTGGATAAGAAAATCACCGCTTTTTTTGCTTCCAGATTCATCAGGATGAAAGTTCCTGTGTAACCTGTGTGCAGTAACCATTGGTCATGTAGGAAGTCCCAAGCTAAACTTCTTGGACGTTGACCCGCTGCAAAATTTTTCTGTAGGGCCAAATATTTTGTGTCTGAAAAATAACCTTGAACAAATTTCACCAAATCATTCATGGGTGCAAAAAGCCCTGCTGATCCACAATGTTTTCCTAACACTTTTGCTTTTGGATCATGAACTGTTCCCACTCTCGTATCTAGACTTGTGGGTACAGCATTGGTAACAGGACCAAAAGATGTGGCAGACATGTCCCACTTTTCAAAAACCTCTGCTTTAAAAACTACGTCTAAAGATTTCCCATAAAGCTTTTCAAGCATAAAGCCCAACAAAATAAAGTTAATATCTGTGTAGTGACAACTTTTGTCTTCCGTTACCTCGATATGGTCAATCGCCTCTTTTAAACCTTTAAAATCTAACTTATCACGGTTTTCAATAAACGGATTGATACCTGTTGTATGAGTAAGAAGCTGTCTCAAAGTGATGCTCTCATCATGAAAATCAGGATAATAATCCGTAAACGGAGCATCCAGACTTAACTTTCCTGATAAAACGAGGTTAATGACTACTGTTCCTGTACCTACAACTTTTGAAACGGAAGCTAAATCCCATTTTTTCCCTGCAACCAATGGTTCGACTTGTGGAAGTATTGCTTGATTGCCTCGAACAAACTCTTGAACCTTTGTTCCTTCTACAATAGCAATCTGGCAGCCTGGGAAAATTTCTTCTGCCACATAGTCATCAATTGTCGCTAAAAATTCTTCTTCATTTTTCATAGGCCTTGTTTTGTAAACCAAAGTTCCATGTGGTGTGGGATGTCAATAGCCAATGTCTTTGCTTTTTTATCCAGATACAATTTTTCATCAGGTAAATCATCTGCAAACTGAGCCAAATCAAAAGATGGCGACACTTGAAAACGTAAAAGCATCAGGTCAAGCTTTTCATCCATATTAGCTGTCAAGTCAGGTCCATCATTTTGACAAAAGACCAGATGCAAGCCAGCAAGATCTAAAAGATTCCCTTGCGCTTTTACACCAAGAATTTTTTCATACTCTGAAATAATAGACTTTTCAGCAATATTAATTTGCACTTCTTTAATAGCGAAATCGGATAATCCTGTAAATTCTCCCTCATCAAAGTCAACTTCAGATTTAGCAACTTCCGTTAAGTCTGACCAATCATTTACAGATACCATCAGAAAAACATCACTTTCTGGAGAAACAGCTTCAAAAGCCCAACTGTCTTTTACCTGATAAAGATGTGTGACTTGGTCCAGATTGCGCGCTAAAAGCTGTTCGATTTCATCCTCATCAGCTTGGATGACTGTACGTCCATGTTTTTTCACACCTTGAACTGGAACTACACCTGGTGATTCCGCTAAGATTAACCTTGGTTGCTTTGCTTCATAACCAGATAAAAAAACTTCTGCATTTTCTTCGTGCAAGACTTTCATGCCAAGCACATCACGATAAAAATTTAAATTTTCTTCGCGATTGAGTACACGGTAGCCTGGTAAGCAAACTTCTAAATTATTTATGAATTCTTTCATTCTGATTCTCCATTTATCTTCTTATATTTTATTAAAACTTATACAAATTATCAATGATTATATGTTAATAAAATATCGTAAAACCCTTTATTTTAAAAGATTTCTCGCTTGAATTTTTTTGGCTTAACTACGCTTTTAACTACGTTCACTAAAAAATCATAATGCTTTTAAGATATTACCGAACTTTTCCGCAGTATCTTTTTCTTTGTGTTTTGCAAGGTGGCTGTAAGTGTTCATAGTGATAGCATAGTCCGCATGACCGAGCCTGTGCTGTATCTCTTTGGGGTTCACGTCATTATTCATCAATAAGCTGGCGTGAGTATGGCGAAAGCCGTGAAAGCCTATGTTAGGAACGCCAGCCATTTCAAAGTGGTTTCTCAACAAATTCCGTGAAGTATCATAATTCAACAAAGACCCTTTATAAGAAAACACTAATGAATTATGAAGAGATAAATTTCCGTCATTTTGTTTTTTTCTCCATTCTTTTAAAAAGCAGACAGTATCATTATCTATAAATACAGTACGGTTACTTTCTTTTGTTTTAGGGCTTTTTTGAATCGTTCCGCTACTTTGAATAACTGTTTTAGAAACGGCTATACATTTTTCTTTCAAATCAATATCAGACCATGACAAAGCAAGAGCTTCCCCAACGCGTAAGCCAGTAGCAAGGAGTAACTTATACAACGTGATATTTCTTTTGTTTGCTATCGTATTTTCCAAAGTATCAAGATAACCTAAAAACTTTTTAAGTTCATCATTATCAAAGTATTTTATTTTTTGAGTGGTTCTAACCTTTAACTTAGGTGGTATAACTTGCTTAGCTGGATTGCTTTCAATCGCTCCCTATTGCATACCGTAATCTAAGATACGCTTGATATAGTTAAGCAATAACTTATAATCTTTAGCCTTCCCTTTTTCACGCCGTCCGTTGGTTATAGTAGCTGTGTTTGCATTCTTAGCCCATTTATTAACTACACCTTGTAATAAGATAGAGCTTATCTTATCCAGTTGGTATGAGCCAAGAGCAGGCAGAATATAGACTTTTAAAATATTGTTAGCTATTCTTATAGAGTTTTCCTTAACGGTCAATTTATAACTTTCAAACCATTCAAGAGCTAAAGCCTCGAAGTTTTCAAATTCTACTCTTTCTCTTGCTACTGTACACCCATTTTTGTTAAACTTATTTATAGCTTGGTTGGCTTTTATTTCGCATTGTTTGCGAGTTTTAGCTGTTGCGGTAGTTCTTACTTGCTTACCAGTCAAGCTATCAACACCAAGATAAACACTAGCACGGTACACTTTTGTACCGTCTTTTTTTGTAATTTTTTTAATATTCATGTTTATATCTCCTGTTCTATTGTCAGGCAAGGCAAAGTTAAGAGAACTTAAACATTAATATTTTTTTGAAGTGTTGAAAGTTGTAGCACACACGCTTGTAGTATCTGCATAATGCTCGTGCTGTGATATCTTTAACAGATTAAGGACAGTTAGAAACTAAAGTGAGCGTCTTCCGATCCACAACATGGCGCTCTCCATTCTTCAGTTCTACAACATAGATATTATTAAAGTTTGGGCTTTCGTCCCCTGTAGTAACAGTGGCTTTTTCTCCATTGGAGAGAGTGATACTATCACCTTTATTTATTCTTTTTCTATTTGTTATTTTTTTCTTTGCCATCGTCTGACTCTCCTTTACTAATATATTTAAAGCTACAATAATTTAGATTTTGACTAAGTATGTTCGGTTAACATCATACGTATTATGTTAATAGTTCGCCTTTTTTTAAGAAAAATGTCAACCGATAATTACTAAGGTTTTGACAAAGGTACTTAGGGAGATTTTGGGGAGGTATTCGGACTTGTCGGACTCATTAAAAAGAGGAAGTCATCAAATTTAGGATTCGCAACAACGATATTTTCGGTTTTGCCATTTGTGGCAGAAAAGTGTCATTTGAAATGACAGCCTTTTGGTGGCTGTTTTTTATTTTGTTAATAAATGTTAAGGTTTTAAGCTACATAGGGGATATGCACCCCACACCTTCTCAGTTTGTACTCCACGCCGTCACTGTACATTTTTTCTCGTGCGACATTTACTTTTTATTAGTTCAGATAATGAAGTATAAAATATTAAAATTGAGAGAATAAAATTTATTAGGAGAATCAAGAATCCAATTACGATTAACATAGTGACTACCCCCACTTTATATTTTTTCTACTTTATCCCATGGAATAATCGCGATAAAAATAAAGAATAACCATAAGAATATTAAAGGTGTTTCTCTCAAAAGCAAAAATCCCCATATATTAGCAACACCTAAAATATAAGCTAATTGATTAGACCTACTTTTTGAGGAACTATCCAATATTTCATCTCTGTATTCTGCTTTAAATTCTTCAGGCAAATCATCTCGCTTTGCAATACTTCTTCTAGCCAAGTCAGGTACAATGCAACTGATGAATATTAGGATAAAACTGGCAATAATAGCCCAGAAATAGAAAGTTACTTGCTCATAGTCTGTAAATAGTAGATATATCATATCACTAATTGGAACTAATAAAGCACAGCTCAGAAATATTATAAGTTTATTCATATACTTACGTTTTTGTACTCGACTTCTTTTCATGGAGTAGTCCCTTTCAGATAAACAAAATTTGATATATACGGTATTTATTATTAACTGGGAAATATCTATAAAATCCGTATGTGCGTGGGTTTGTAATCATTTAACAATAATTAAAATGCCGAGTGATTATAATGGCTTGTTACTAGCTGGGCGTCGTGATTCGCGACTCCCTTTGTATTAGAAGCACCAAGGCGCGTGCGTTAGACAGAGTTTTCTTCAATCAAACTTTGAAATCATTTAAACATTTTTCAAGTTTCGCTATCAATTCTTTCCTCACATAGACATTAGTTTCCTTGATGTACTGCTCAAAAGTTATCTTCTGAACTTCTATATTTTTCAATGTAAATAAGTAATAAACTATGTCACGCCTAGGGACAGTTTTGTCTAACCTTAGATTTTTTAATTCTCCTGCTAGCCTTTTGCATTCGTCTTTTCTTTGGTTTTCTCTTCTTGTTTTATATTCTTCTTCTAGCCTAGAGGAATATACTGCATGGACTTTTTCATCAGCATCTTTCGGACGAAGCCGAAGCTCGTTATTGTCTTTCTTGCGTTTGTAATCTTGCAACTCGTTCTTTAGATTTTCGGGTAGTAACTCATAATACGGACTTTTAATCTGATTCTCAGCAACCTCATCCCTTATATTAAAGAAGCCAAAAGAACCTAACATATCATTTAATTTATATAACAGCACTTTCAGAGTTTCTTTATCAATAATTGCTCTATCGTAATAAGTGCGATTCTGTGCTTTAGGTATATCACCAGTATAATACCATTCTAAAGCCCACTGAAACATCATCTCATATCCACCGTATCCGAAACGTTTCTTTTCTCTGTCTAAACTCGAAGAAATAATTGCGTGTAAAATTAAATGCTCAAAGAAATCACAATATACTAAATTCTTTTTTCTTTGATGAACAAACGCCACCTTCTGAGCTTTACAATCTGCTGGGTTGCTTAGGTTGATATACCTGTCCTCGTGTACATGATGACAGTACAATCCTTCTGAATTTCGAGAATAACCGCCTCTACGAGGCGCCTTGATAGTCCCTCTCAAAAATTCTTCATAAGAGTCTTCTTTGAAGTAATTGTCCGTGACAGTTCCGTATTTCAAATTAAGAACATCAATTGCCTCCTCATAGGGTAATTCACAAAGAGCTAAATATTCGTTTAACTTTTCTTGCATTGATTTTGACCTCTCATTTCATCCCACTAACTCAAACCTACACAGCTCATACAGCAACGCATGCGCCTCTTCATAGGCGTTATAGTGGTAGCCGTAATAGTCTAAGGACTTATGTATTTTCTTCATCAGATAAGCTTTGTAAAAATTCTTTGTAGCCAAATGAACTATGTAATTTTGAATCAACAATATTATTAAATGAGACAGCAGTTCTATTGATTGCACCTAAAATATTGTCAAAATTTTCTGTTTTATCATTTTCTTCATCAATTTTAAGAACAGGGAGGCGTAGTGCTTCTTTTAAAAATTCATCATATTGTTCCAAACCTTTGCTAATATAGCGAAGTTCTATATATGTTGTTGTAATGCCCGTAAGCCAATTTACTAAAACTTCGTTATCTTCAATATTTTCAGGACTTAATAACTTATTAAGGTGTTTTATACTACTATTGGTATAAAAAGAAAGCTCGTCATAATGAGTAGGTTGAACATTCCTTCCAAAAAAATAATCCTTTTCTCGTTCGTTATCATTATAAAAATTTGAACGCCCTAGCAGATAGTCCACAGATACGTTGAAGTAGTCTGCTAGTTTTTCAAGGTTAGCGCTGGTAGGTTTTTTTCTTTTCAAAGAATATATATAGTTATCACTAAAACCTATATCATTCTCTATTTCTGAAATAGTTTTTCTTCTATTATCTGCAAGTTCTTTTATTCTGTCATAAACTGTCATTTTTCAGTACCTCAAAAAGTAGTACAAAAAATATTTTAGTTTTTAGGCTACTTTTGATTTGATTTTTAGACCAAAGAACACTAAAATAGATTTTGTAAGATAAATCGTAAGCGAAAACCCTTATAAACAAATTCGATAAGCTCGCCAGCCATTGATATTTAGTTTATGAAGTGATTTTTTCTATACATTTATTATAGACTTTAGACTAAAAAAAAGCAAATATAAAATAGTTTTTAGTCTTACAAAACACCTTACACACAAAAAGAAAGGAACACTAAACAATGATTGACACAACGCAAAACATGAACGTATACCGCTTGAAAATTAAACAGTTTTTGTCAGATAAAGGTTGGACACAACAAGCCTTAGTACGATTAACTGGATATCCTAAGCAAGATGTATCTGCAATTCTCTTAGGAAAACAAAAAGGCACACCATACGCAAATATTTTTATTACTGCAGTATGTGAAGCCTATAAAATAAACTGATATTTACTGACTAAGCGCGTGCCCAGCGATCGAGTAAGAATATGAACAAATTAAATCAAGCTATTTCACAGAGTAAAAACTCAAAGCCGTATTATCACAAAATCATTCCAGATTTACTTGTACAGCTTACGACAGAGGGAAAATATCGCAGTCTGAGAGCTTTTAAGAAGTCAGGCGATAAATTAACCATAGAACAAAAGGAAACACTCAGAGCTTACACAGATAGCATTATCTGCATGTTGCAAGCTGGACTAGCGTTTCATGAAATGAAAGAATTTTTGACAAAATAAAAAGCCGTCTGAATGTTTGGCGACAGAGGACGACTTTAATACCATAAGCAGAAAGCGCGTGAAGGCACGGGCATTTCTGCTCTAATTATAACAAATTGGAGGCTAAAAACAAATGACACAATTTATAACCATAGACGAAGCGAAAGCATTATTTGCACAGTGCTTAGGCAAAGCACGCCACCATATCGAAGTAGATGACATTACAGACAAGCTGTTTGACGGTCAGGCAATTGTTACCTTTACATTCTTAGGTAATGGCTATCGCGTAGAATTGGAGGGCTGAGACAATGAAATTAGGCAAATATACTCTTACCGCAAAGCGTTTTAAAGGCCTTATAGTCATTGTTTGTGATGAGCAACGAAAACATGACTTAGCACGTAAATTTATCTATTTTACAGAAAAAACTGAAAGAAAACCACTTGTTATTACGAAAGAAATTGTAGAAAAATATCATTTAAAACAACAAGCTAAACGTGACTTAAATGCTTGTTATGATAAAGAAGTTTCAGAACCTTTATTTACTGAAGCTTTTGAACTTGCTATAAACAATAAAACTAATGGTTACAATCCTTTTTGGGTGGGCTTAGATTTATACTGGGCGGGTTATGCCAGAGGTGTACGTGAACAGCGCCAAAAAGAACGAGAAAAAAGCAGCAATATCGAATTATTAACAGGCAATGATATAGCAGACTTAGCGCAGACACTGCACATTGATATAAATAAGCTCAATACTGCAGTACTTGAAGTCACAGCAAATAGAAAAGGCGGTAGAGCATGAAATTCAAAAAAATTGAAGTTATCCAAGTAAAAGAATTTTCTGACTGGCGGACTAGAGTGCATCACTATTTGTTTAAAAATGTATTGTTTGTCAATCATGCACAACGTCTACGATTTAAGTATCGACTAGCTAAAGGAGGGAGATAATGAGAAACCAACATGACCCTTTAACTGCAATGGTAGCGCGAGGCTTAGTCGATGAAGTGAGTCAGAAGCTAAATGAAAGTCTAGCCCTGCAAAGACAACTGCTAAAGCGTGAAAGCAAGACAGGAGAAATCAGACAAAGCGAACTTCTTGAAGATTTAGGCATATCTCCTAATACTTTGTCGAAATGGGAAGAGAACGGCTTAAATCGTATTGTAAGAGGTGGCTCAGTTTTTTATCTTTTAGAAGATTTACACAGATTTAATTATTAACTTTAACAGGCAAGGCAAAGTTAAGAGAATTTGAACATACAAAGTAAGTACATAAAACACACAGGAAAAACTATCGTATTATGGCAATTTTGGCGATTGTCATTGTCAGGCGATAAATAATACTAGATACTGCTTAGAAAGTTCTACACGTTCACGTTATGGACTTGTACGGAGCAGAAATCGAAGGAGGTAAGCAATGAAACTGACAGATTTTTCAAAAACAGACCAAGCTATTATTAAGGCAATGAAATCACATATTGGCATTGATAGAGCTATTAAACTGAATACCCTAGCCCAACAGCTTAAACTCACAGAGCGAGGCTTACAGTGCAGAATTGAAGTGCTCCAAGGTATGGGGTGTGCTATTGGTTCGACGGATAACGGTTATTTTATCCCAGTTGATGAAGCAGAGCGCACTGCAGGGATAACAAAGAAGGAACAAACAGGCTTTTCTATTCAAAAAGCAGTCGCAGGTTACAGAATGGCGAGTTTGAATTGGCTTGACGAGTTGGAGGCGCAGGAATGACAGACACTGAAACACTCATTCAACAACGCAAGGCAAGAAATGCATTAGAAAGACGACTCGACCAAGTGAAAGCTTTACCGTGGGAGTTGTTCGACCATATCGACAGCGCCCAAGTTCCTCGCGGGCTAGACTATATCCACCTTTTACACCGTGATGAGTTCGAATATCCTTATCTACAAGTAAAAACCGCAGAGGGCGAAGTCAGAATTAAACGCCCAACCTTTCATCTTAACAACAGCTTATATAGTTTTTCTGTCTTTTATGGTAGAACGAAAGCTAAAAAAGATGATACGGAAACCACAATATCAGAAATTCTTAACGTGCCGAGCTATGTGCATGTTATCATGGACTACCTCGCAGGGACAATCGCCGTATATAACGACCTTTTCTATTTGGTTAACAAAGAAGAACTCACACTCGTTTCTCAGTTGAAACTGTCTGAACGTTATCGTATTTCAAAAAGAAGTCTTTTCAAAGCTAAAGATATCGAGAAGTTATTGCTTTTCATTCATCAACATCTACACCTTGAACCACTTAAGGCAATCAAAACAGCAGTGATTGCGTGTAACGACTTTCAACTTGATTTACATGCTAGAAAACTTTTAATAGATACACCACCGCAAGAAAGAGAATGTTATTTTAAACGCTACGACTGTAATTATAGGGAGGTTATGGACACCGTAAAGACCTACGGTAACTATTTAGATATGGTGATAGACGATAAAGACAGTCTACATAATGCGAGCTTACAGCCTATTTATACCATGCTTGTGGCTTGTCGAGAGGGAACAAAAGCTAAATTCTTTGTATCAAAATCCGCAGAGCGTACAGGTAAAGGGCTTAGGCATAAAGTCATTTCTTCGCCATTCATCACAAAAGACGTTTTACTGGATAACTTAGGTAAAGGGGGCTTTGAATCCTTAAATGCATGGGCGCAGTTGGACGGTGGCGAGTTCCTTCTTGCGACAGAACAAGGCGATATCACAGGTAAAGCCATGGAGCGAGCGTTAAAAGTTATCGCAACCGAGGACACTCACCAAGCGAGAATAACAGGGGGAAATCTTAATAACATCAATTTAACAGGGGTACTTTCTATTGATAGTAACGCCAAGATACTACTTAACGAGGGTATGAACAGCCGAGCGGTGAATATTGCATTTAGAAATCGCCCAGACAAAGAGAGCGATAAGGAACGCGAGGAAGTCTTTTCTGAATACTGGGAAGCGTTCACGATACAAACCGCAACCAGCACCAGCAGAACAGCAAAGATAAGCGCAGGTGTGGCAAGTTTAGTTCACAGTTTTCTCTACTGGAAATCAGAAGGCTTTAAATTCAATTTCAAAATCGTCGAAATGAACAATTTGCTAGATAATAGCATGCTTGACGAGGTACAAGAACGAATTCTTGACATTTACACTCAAGGCAACCCTATTATTTATTTCGAGCATTTCCCCGATATTGTGCCACTGCTGGCAGAAACTTATAACGGAGCTGGTAAAAAAGACAAGCGAAATAAAGCGCTGGAATTTATCGGTTTTAAACAAGTGAATAAGACCGTAATGAATAACGAAGGCACAGGCACAACCAGTAAAAAAGCGTTTGTTATCAGAAATAAAAAACGACTTACGCAGATAGCTACTGCTTACGTAGAAAACAAAGCTAGGGATAATCAATTATAAATACCAAAATAATACCGTTCTAATACCGATTTAATACCGTTCTAATACCGATTTAATACCGTTCTAATACCGATTTAATACCGTTTTACGACAGCTACAAACCCCAGTATTATAGGAAACAATACCGATAATACTAATAATACTAATTTATATAGGGGTATATTCTTTTTGAATTATTTACTAATAAAATACAAACTATACCAATTTTAAAATTATAAAAATTATAATGTATGGGGTGGGGAAAAATAGTATTTTGCGTATTTTTGGTATTGTTTCCCTTAGAAATAGGGGGTTACGGCTATTGAAAAACGGTATTATTTACAATTTAAAAGTATTGTTTTTGATATTATTTGATGAAATCATCAAAAATCAAAAGAAATTGCCAATAAAAAAAGCAAAATTTACAACTATACCAATTTAAGAAAAGCCCAAAGTGGTTGGGACAGAAAAAAATCTAAATTATAAATAAAAACGCTGTCTACAGTGTCCACAAATCACCCAGAGGAGAAAAGCCGTGAACAATTCAAAATTAAAAATAAGACCGTCCCCTTATAAAAGACTAGAGAGGACATTGCCAAGAGCTGAGAAGATATACAGTGCTGTTTTTACTTTTTTATTGAGCAATTCTTTAGTATAATTTTGATGTTACATTAAAATTATTTAAAAAATAGAGAAAGTCGCTTATGTAGCTCATACGAGAGCAGAAAAAGTAAGTGTGAATTCGCTTATGAAGAAAACGATAAAAGAAAAACTTGAACAGCATAAAGTTGAAATCATAAATCTTTACCTAGTTGAGAATAAAACACAAGCCCAAATAGCCGAACAGTTCGGAACAAGTCAAAACAATATTTATAAACTGCTAGAACGACACGGCGTAAGAAAACAAAAGAAACGTAAAACTGTTTCACCAAAACCAAATACTCTAAAAGCTATTTGGGAGCAATTCAAAGTAAAAATCTACTATGACCCTGAAACACACTATTATTTTATCACAGATACGCAAGGCGAAGGGGTTCGGATTCGGGATTATATCTCAAAAAATTTCACTGCGAGTCGAGGGATGATGATTTATATTATCCCTGAAGGATTTGGATACAAATTTTCTAAACTGACAACAAAAAGCAAACTTATTTATCCCAAGCGTAAGGTTTAAATTTTTTAGTCAAAGATAAAAGCGCGTGAGAATGCGTCTTTTAATAAACGATACGCGCTCAATTTCGCGTTTTAAAATCGTTCGAGACATTATTATACCTGACAACATTTTAAACGCCAAAATGAGCAAAATATGGCCATGAGAAAACGGATAAAAAGGACTGAGGAAAAACAGGCACTGTTTAATGCGTTTGAACAGATACACCGCCTACGGGGCTGCCAGTGAGCCTTAGACACGCGCTTATGACGTGACAGCTATAGCAGAGCCATTAACAAAAAATAGCAGTGCCATTAACAAAAAATAGCAGTGCTATAGCAGAGCCTAGAAAAAGTCTAGACTTAGAGAATGAATAATAATTACTACAAAATACTACATTTAGAAATGAATAATAATTACTGCAAAATACTGCATTTAAAAACGACTTGACAAAACTTGTCAAAAAAATAGAGAATGGAGAAATACAAAAATGGAAAATACACTTAAAATTATTACACGAAACGAAGTACAAGCACTCGATACAAATAATGTAGGTGGCTATATTCTCTCAGACGGTGAGTTTATCCTCAACTTGCCTCAAACAGGCGTAGTTTTAGGAACAGACGACCGCTTTACTTATGGCGACTTTGACGCTTTTAAATTTGAGCATAACTTAGAAAACTTGAAATATATTGTCCTCAAAGATGAGAGCAAAGTATCGGGGGTGAGTACTTTTAAAGTGGTGGGTAAACTGACGCGTAAGTAAGAGTAAGAGTAAGAGTAAGAGTAAGAACAAAAGAAAGTTAAAAAATAGCCTGGTCACTGACTGGGCTTTTTGGTGGTCAAGTAGGTAAGGTTTTGGTAAGGTGTTCTAAAATGAATATGAGTTTTTTCCAAAAGAAAAAAGCCCGTGGGAGGGCTTAGCAATTAATCTTATCTAACTTCATTATACCACAAAGGAGACAGTTTTCAATATTTACTCTTTCATTTTTTTCATGTTTGAGGCGGTTTTGAAAGGTAAAAGAAACTGTCTTTCATTTTCTGAGTCCCTAAAAAAAGAGGATGTGAAAACCTAACATCTTTACCAAAAAGAAATACAGAAGTTTAAATCATAAGCTATCGCTCAAAAAAGAACAACAGCTAAAATACTGAATGTTACTAAATCAGAACCCTAAGGTTTCCCTAAGGTAAAAGGTGCGTATTGTTGGCAAATGTGAGCATAAAAAACTATTTTAGTAGCAAAGTTATAAAAGCAGTGCTTATCCTTACTACAATTAGCTTAATAATCATATCTGTAATGAAAAACAACCCCAAGGTTACACCAATAAAAGGTACAAGGTTAGTACAAGGTTTTGGTGGTAAATCACAGCGAGGAGTTCGCTAAAATTTTTGGAGAAACAACGGGGAGGTTTCGGGGAGGGTTGTTGACATGAAAAAGGATGTTGAAAAATGTTGCAATAAAAAAAGCTCCTCAAAAAAGGAGCTACCTATTAAGAACAGATACTTATTATAACATAAAAGAGCTTCGTATTGAAATAAAGCTCTAGAACGATGAATAAAATACTCGTCGCTTGCAAATACGACATATTAAGT
>ERZ1034962.648-NODE-648-length-14551-cov-10.612445_pt1 | contig 14551 bp, 28 predicted proteins | sample MGYA00520696_ERZ1034962 | MGnify/ENA primary metagenome ERZ1034962 (study PRJEB33766, sample SAMN09781770) | gut metagenome | biome: gut microbiome | host: Homo sapiens | place: Madagascar | study: EMG produced TPA metagenomics assembly of the PRJNA485056 data...
CCGCCGGAAATGGAGGAGTACATGGATCAGGCAACGTTTAACAAGATGATGGACACTTACCTTGCGCAGCTCGGCACCAAGCCCGTCTCTTCGTGGGCGGCAAAAAACTGGGCGGCGGCAAAGGCGGCGGGCATCACAGATGGCAGCGCCCCGCAGGGGCTTATCACGCGGCAGGAAGCCGTGACGATGATTAAGAGAGCGACAAAATAACGGTGCCCGATTTGGGCACAGGAAGGAGCGGGCGGCGAAAGCCCACGCGCAAGCGCCTCTGCAAGCCTTACACAGGCATGGAAAGTCAGCACAGGTCAATCCGCGCGCAATTATCCTCTATGGCCCCCAAGCGGGCCGTGGCGTATATCTTATCGTTTGAGCTGCCGACGGACGAGGCAGCGTGCCTTATTGAGTGTGACGTGCGACGCAAGAGCTACGCGCAAGTGTGTGCAGCGCTGCACCTGTCGCCGGAGGCGGTCAACCGCTGCCGCAGGCGGGCATACCAAAAAATAGCAGATGGACAAAGAGAGCACCGAGGTTAATCGGTGCTCTCTTTTGCTCATATAATCTTGCTCGCTTTGTCTGTAATGTAGGCGGGTCTTTGTTCTGCGTTTTGCCGGTTAGTCGTTATCCGTCTCGATAATCCCGAGTATCTCGGCAGTTTTGTAATCAAAACGAGCGTCATCACACGCGAGAATGGGCGCAAAATAGAGTTCAAGCAGACGTTCCGGGACGTCGGGGTCAATTACCTGCGCGCGGTAAGAAATTTGCACACAGTCCGCCGGGTCATTCTGAGTTTCCGGCAGGGAGATTTTATCGTGCAAATCCTCTGCAAAGATGTAATCTTTCCCGCCAAAAGCAATTCTTTCTCCGCTTGTGTTCGGGATATAATATTCGTTTTTTATGCGTACAGCCTCCTTTCCGCAGTTCGGCGTTTTCTTTTTTATTCTTTGTCGTTGCGGCGCTTTTCCAAGTATTTCCTGGCGCATTCCGCGAGATAACTGCATTTCCATCCTTCGGCGGTGTTCAGGCCGCAACTACCGCAGTCGCGGCACCTTTCAAACTCTTCGAGAATCGCTTCCGCCTGGGCCTTGCTTGCAATAAAAAAGCTGCTCATTTGATCCACTCCCTTGTTATAACAAAGATTTTGCATCTACGCCGAGCACGTCGGCAATGGCAATCAGGTTTCTGGCCGTCAAATTCCCGGCGTCGGATTCTCCTAGCTCCACGCGCTGGATCTGTCGGATATTCACGCCGGATTTCTCGGCGAGGCTGGCCTGCGTCATGTCCGCCATGCGGCGCGACCATTCCAATTTTGATATCACGCGGTTACGGCAGTCGCGGCCATAAGAGACGAGCGAGCACGTCGTGCAATCGCCGTCAACCTGTTTACAGTCGGCATATTTTTTTCGCATATCGGTTATCTTGCCTCCATTAGTAGCTCATGGCCTTGCGCATCATTTCACAGTGCGCGTCATAAATTTCCTCGGCTTTCTTGGCGGCCTCGAATTTTCGCTTGTTCTCTTCGCGCTCCTCGCCGTAGATCTCGGTGGCAATGTCATCAGGGATAGCGGCCAGCACGCGGTTGTTGCCTTTGCGGGCAATCAGGATGCAGGGTATCCCGCGCTCGTTCCACAGCTCTTTAAGTTCGGTCGGCTTGCCGTTGACGGTAAGCTCGTCCACGCTGTACGTGTACTTGCTGCAATCACATTCGACGTTCCAGCCATCAGCGTAAACGGTCTCGCGGGTGATATGGGTAGAGGTGATCGTCGCGGAAATCTTAGCGCCTCTTGCGGTCGTCCAAGCATAAGTCTTAGTCATTGTTGTATCCTCCCGGGGTGTGCCCCTCTCTTGTTTACATGCTCAGTATACGCTAATATTAGCGTATTGTCAAGAGCTTTTTGAAATATTTTTTGACCAAATAATGACCAAATGATGACCATTTGCGGGGCGCGATCCACGATATGATAGAGGCAACAAAAGGAGGTGCGCGCATGGATCAGTTTGCAATCGCCGGATACAGCGGCGGAAACTGCATGATGTGTGTGATCGACAACGGTGATATTTTTCAGGTTGACTATTTTGGCAACCGGCAGCAGCTCATCGGAAAGACGGCTGCCGCCTACGCAGAGCTGGAAGGCACGACGCAGCAGTATTACGACAAGCTCGTTGAGCTCGGCGTAATCACGCCGCCCAAGACGCAGGAGCAGCTGATGAGCGAGATGCAGTCGGCCATGAGCGACATGGCCGAGGTCATCAAGGGCCTCTCGGACCAGGTAAAGGAGCTGAAGGAAAATGGACCTCAAGCAACTCTTAGCGGCAGCGGCGAGAATGTTCCCCAGCGCCGATTTGCAAGGCGCGGCGGAGAAAGCGGAGCAGGCGATCAGCGGGACGGCTGACACGCTCGAGGGCGTGCAGAGCACGGCGCGCAGGCTCGGCATTGATCCAGGCATTGCCGACAGCCTATATTCGCGGTACGGGCGCACGATGCAGGCAAAGGCCCTGTGCGGCCTCCTCGGCACGACTCCAGAGGCTTTGCGCTCCGATGCCAATAAGATACTCGGCGGCACACAAAGCGCCTCACAGGCCCCGCAAAAGGGCAAAGCGGGGCGCTCAACCAAATTCCCCCGGCTGAGATAGCCGTTGGAATAATTTTTGAGGAAAGGAGAATGCACTATGAACAACGATCAGAGCACCGGCATGAGCTGGCTCGCGGTATTGTTTATCATCATCGTCATCGCGGCGCTGTTTGGCGGCTTTGGCAACGGCTTTGGCTTTGGCCGCGGCAATATGCCGTATCCCGTCAATGACACCGGCTGCAACCGCGTGAGCAACTGCGAGGTGGAAAAGCGGGGGATTATCGACACGTCCCGCACGCAGTATCTCATCGAGCAGCAGAGCAACGACACGCGCATGGCGATCAACGCCAGCACCGAGGCGATCACCAGTCAGGCCAGCCGCATCTACGAGCAGCGTTTGCAGGAGACCATCTACGACCTCAAGATGGAGAACCAAAGCCTCAAAAACGGCATCTTTACCAAGGAGCAGACGGACGCTTTGGCGGCGAAGATCTCCGATTGCTGCTGCGGTTTCAACCGCCGTCTGGATGCGATCGAGGGCCGCATGCTGACCAAGCCTTCGCTGTATGGCGTGGCATCGACCTGCGCAGGCCAGATCATCCCCGCGTCTTGCGGCTGCAACGGCAACGTCAACCTTTAAGACCATATTCCCCGCTTGGGGAACATGGCAGGCCCCTATGGCCGGGTAACAGGCGGGGCAATAGCCCCGCCATTTTTTGAATGGAGGACAAAACAATGTCTTGTAAATCTGCTCTTTACGCTGCTATGCAGACGCCCACCGCAGTTGCGGTCGACGGCGTCATCCCTCTTGGCAGCCTTATCCGTCGCTACGGCTGTGATGTGGCGCTCAACGGCAGCGCTGTCAACATCACCGGCGCCGGTTATTACGATGTCGACGCCTCAGTTACCGTCACACCTGCTGCTGCCGGAACCATTACTATTACGCTTTACAAGGACGGTGTCGCTGTCCCCGGCGCGACTGCGTCCGAGACCGCTGCCGCCAACGGCACGGTCGATCTTAGCATTCCGGCGCTTGTGCGGCAGGTCTGCTGCGCGGCCGGTTCCGCCCTGACGTTGGTGCTTACAGGCGTCGCTGCTACGGTCGACAATGTGGCGCTGCGTGTCCAGCGGGTCTGAGAGGTGCGCGATGGTGCAGCTCTTGATCGGGATGCTGCTTGGCGCGATGGTGGCCACGCCCACAGGGCGCAGCATCGGCAACCAGATCGGCGACGCGGCGATCGCTGAAATCAAAAAAGCGATACCGACGCCGGCCGCGGAAAGCGAGGAAAATAATGAAACTCATTGAAAAACTGTCGGCGATGGTCGACGAGGAAATCGAGGACGCGAAGAAATACGCGAAATGCGCGCTCAAGTACAAGGACGAGCGTCCGGCGCTGGCAAAAACGTTTTACGATTTGTCTGGCGAAGAAATGCGGCATATGAGCATGCTGCACGCAGAGGTCGAGGCGGTCATCCAAAAGTACCGGCAAGAGCACGGCGAGCCGCCCGAGAAAATGCAGGCCATCTATGACTATCTGCACGAGAAACAAATCGAGAGGGCTGCCGACGTCAGACGCCTGCAGGACATGTATCGCGGCGCGTGACTGTGTTCGCGACTGTGTTCACACAACTGGTTATAACTGGTTGCAACTGGCAGTAACAAGAGGTTCAGTAAACGCAAAAAAGCCTTGGAATCACTGGTTTTTCCAGTGATTCCAAGGCTTTTTGTTTTGGCGCAGCAGGAGAGATTCGAACTCTATTTAATTTGTGGAATTGCAAGGGGAAAATGGATTCTGTGTTTGCTCGTGTGTTCATGCGGGGGAGTATTAAAAATTTTCCTGCATTTTCTCCTCGGCGGCTTTGATGGAGTTTTGCCGGACATGGGTATATATATCCATCGTCGTGGAGAGCTGGGCGTGGCCGAGAAGGGCCTGCATCGTCTTAAAGTCGACGCCGCACTCATAGAGGGCGGTCGCGTAGCCGTGGCGGATCTGATGCGGGGTAACCGTGACGCCGGATGCCTGTTGATACTTTTTGTACGCATCGAAAAAATGGTCGTCCGTCAAGGGCTCGCCATTGGGCTCGGCGAAGAAGTAGCCTTTGGGCAGGCGCTTCGGCAGCAGTTTGTCGAGAGCGTCGAGGAGCGGCACTTCGCGCGTGCCCTTTTCGGTCTTTGGCTGCTTGATCTGCGCATGGTTGCCGACGTAGTACACAGATTTGGTGATGCTGATTCTCTTTGCCTTGCGGTCGATGTCCGCGCCGGTGAGGGCCAGCGCCTCGCCGCGGCGGCAGCCGGTATAGTAGACCAGCGCCGCAAACAGGCCGAAGGGCGTGTCTTTGGCGTGGGCCTTAATGAGCTTGATCTGGTCTTCGTCCGGCGGCATGCGGTAGGTCACTTTCAGGCCCTTTGGCAGGCGCAGCGCCTCGGCCGGATTATATGGCAATGCGTTTTGCACAACGGCAAAGCGCAAAATCTGTCTAATGATCTGCAACTGTGTCGCAGCCGTCTTGCGGGCGCGAGTGGCCGAAAAGTCGCGGATGTAAGCGTCGATCATCTGCGCGGTGATCTCCGAGACCTGGCAGTCGCCGAATTCGTCCTTTGCTCGCTTGAGGGCGGGGCGGTAGTTTTTGGTTGAGTTGTGCTCGAGCGTCGGCTCGATCTCGTCCCACCAGGCATCCGCGAGGGAAGCAAAGGTGGTCGCCTCTATGGCCTCCTGCTTGGCCTCGGCCTCGGCGGCGGCGCGGTCGAATGCCTTGACTTTCTCCCATACCTCGCGGTCGGTCTTGCCGCGGAACGCCTTGCGCTTGCCGTTGATACGGATGATCGTTTCATGCAGGCCGTCTGGCCGGACGTAGTATTTTGGATATTTGGCCATATCAGCCGCCTGCGCACTTTTGGCACGGCGTCAGACCAGCGTTTTGAGCATCGGAGAGCGTGACCTCGTAATAGTCGCCGCCGTTGCAATGCGCGTCGTAGTGATAACGCTTGCCTGTCTTGGTGCGGTAAACCTTGCGCTCGTTCTGCGTGTTAGGCTGGGAGGCCTGCGCAGTCGTCTCCGTTTTGGTGGACGGCTGAGGAGCGGGCGTCTCGGTTTTAGTTTCGGCCGGTGTGGACGGTGCGGGTGTGTCCGTCTTAGTGGTCGTTGTGGTCTTGGTGGAGGTCGAGGGCTTGACCGTCTGCTCCTGACGGGTCGATGGCGTGTCATCCTTATCCTTGGACGCGTCATCGCCGCCACCCGTGACGACGCCGATGAGCACCAACAGCGCAGCCGCACCACTGACAATTGCGGGAACTTTTTTCTTTCTCCTTGTGCGGGCCATTTGAGCCGCCTCCTCTACCTGATCTTTGCTGTAGTCTTTGACATTGCTGATGCCGGTGCCGGGCAGCGTCGCGGTCGTACGTATACCGCCGTTGGCCTTTTTGGTGACGCGGTAAAATTTGTTGCCGACGCTGTAGCCTACGCCGGACTTTGAGAGATTGATTCGCAGCGGGCCGAGCTTGAAGCTCTTGCGGTATCGTCTGCCCATGTGACGCTTCCTTTCCGGTGTCCGATTTGGACACCGTTTTTATTTACCAGCCGTTTCGACCAAAAAGGCCGGACGGCGCTGGTACAATGATGGTGCAGGCGCAAGCCTGCCGCCCTTTCTGGTGTTGCAGAGGCGGAGAGGGCGATTTTTTTAACGGAGGGACCTATCATGCATGAGCCAAATGACCGCGGCAAGGCCGCAGATCTCCAGCGCATCCAAGACAAGCTCCGTCAGCTGACGCCCGAGAGCCGGGCGCGGTTTACTGGTTTCCTTGCTGAGTTATCAAAAAGTCCAGATAATCTTCCGCCTGCTTGCGCCGTTCCGGCGCAAGAGTGCTGATCTTTTGCAGCAGCTCGTCGTCTTCGGACGGCGGGCTGCTTGTTGCTTTCTCGCCGAGCAGGTCGGACACCGTGCAGCCGAGGTACTGCGCAAGCAGCTGGACGCGCTCGATGGATGGGATGCGTCCGCGACTCGAGATCTCACTCAAGAGACTTTTTCCCGCGCCGCTTTCGGCACAGGCAATCGTTGGCTTGACGCCTTTCCATTCACAGTACTTTTTTACATTTTGCACAAAAACATCTGTTTCCACTGTGCGCACCTACAATTATAGAGTTGGGCAACCTGACAAATAATCCGCAAACGCCGATTCTTATATTGACAATCCGCAAACGCAGATTTATCATGAGGCCACAGGGTTAAAGCGAGGCTTTAATCCGCAACACGAAGGAGGATCACACATGAAAGACGTAGAGATTGGGTTCAAGTTCCACAACGGCATCGCGGAGGTCCCCGTCATGGGACGCGGCAAGGACATTGTGGCTGCTTTCAGCATCCTCGCGGCGAGCATCGCACGCAACTCGGGTATCCCGCTGGGCGTGCTGATTGCTGCGGCCGTGGACGCCTACAAAAACTACGACAAAATCGTGGGCAGTTGCATCGCGATCGACTGCAGCGCACTGCGTCAGCAGGGCAACGACGGCGCGAATTAAAGCTATGCTTTAAGACTAACACAGAAACAGGGCGAAATCAAGAGAAAGGGTGATATGATGACGCATTTCCGCATCCGCAGCCTCCGCGAGGCGCGGGGGGTGAGCCGCTACGAGATCGCAGAGGCGGCCGGCGTGTCCTATGCGGCCGTCGCACAGTGGGAAGACGGCAAGGTGCTGCCGACCGCGGACAAGCTGCCGGCGATCGCCGCCGTGCTGGGCTGCGAGGTCGGGGAACTGTACGAGCCGGGCGAGCTGCGCGCCGCTGGCAAGACGATGGGAGGAGGTTAAGCTATGCCGAGGGAGCGAGAGGATTTCCGTGACCAGCTGCAAGCGCTGCGTGAGCGCTACGAAGGGCAGGAGGTGCTGACGATGGAGCAAAGCGAAAAGCTATTATGCGTCGACCGCATGGCACTGCTTAACGACAAGACTTTTCCCGTCAAGAAGGTCGGAAGACGGTATATCATCCCCATTGTGCCGCTGGCACGGTGGATGTCAACCTGGTAAAAACCATAGCACAGAAAGGAGAAAAAATCCATGTATCCCGAATACCCGAATTTATACCAGAGGGCGCGAAAGGCGACACGCCTGACGCAGGAAGAGGCCGCCGAACGGATCGGCGTTTCGCCCGAGAGCATGAAACAATATGAGAGCGGGCGGCGCGTGCCACCGGACGGCGTGGTCGCGAAGATGGTGGAGGTCTACGACCTGCCGTGGCTCGCGCTGGAGCACAGCCGCGCGACGGATCAGCTGGGCGTGCTGCCGGAGGTAGAGACGAAGCCGCTGCCGCAGGCGACGATCACACTGACCAACCGGTTGAGAGACGCGGCGGACTGCATCAACGGACTGCTGCGCATCGCCGAGGACGGCGTGATCGACGACGCGGAGCGCCCGGAGTTCGACGTCATCGTGCAGGAGCTGCGCGAGACCATCGCCGCGGCCTATCAAGTGATCTACGCTGACGGCGCAAAAAAAGAACGCCCCGACGGTGGCACGTCGAAGCGTTCAATGTCTCAGAGGTTCAACTCTGAAAACGATTGCAAGAACAGTATATCATACTCACGCGGAAATGCAAGCCCCGTTTTGGCAAAGGGGGTGTATGCACGATGAGCGGATGGGCGATTTTCTTTACATTCGTGGGCGTGGGTACGTTGGTGACGAAGTTTGTGGACTTCGTAGAAGTCATTGGAGGAGATGCACATGGCAGAAGAAAAAAACACGCGGCCATGCGATGACATGAGCGAGAGCCGGATCAAGTTTGGTCGGAAGCAGCGCTTCACGGTGCTCTACAAATCGGCGATCGAGGACAAGCGCCTGCCGCTGGACGCGCGCGGGCTGCTGGCCATCATGGTCGGCCTGCCGGACGGGTGGCAGTACTCCGTCAAGGGCCTTGCAGCCTATGTGGGCGTGAGCAAAGACACGATCCGCAGGCTGCTCGAAAAGCTGGAAAAAGTGGGGTACTTAACCCGCGAGCAGACACACGACGAGAACGGCCATTTTGCAGGTAATGTCTATGTTTTGCAGGACGAAGCGCCACCGTTGTCGGAGAACACCGACAACGGTGAACACCGACAACGGGAAAAGCCGTCATCGGGTTTTCCGACCCAAATAAATACTAAAAGAACCAAAGACAGAAAGAATCAAACCCCTATAGCCCCCGCGGAGGTCGAAAAGTGCGTCGTGGATTACTGCGGCGAGGACGATGAGCTGCGCGAGGCGATCATGGGGCTGCTGGAAAACCGCATCAAGGTCAACCGAAAGAAAGCCGTTGTAACCGATGCGGCGATGAAGCTTATTCTCCGCAAGTTAGACAGACTGTCGGACGGGCGGCGCGAGGTGAAACTCGCAATGCTGCGCAAGGCCATCACGTACAACTGGCTGACCGTCTTTGAGCTTAAGCCGGACGAAATGCCGCCGGTCGAGAACGAGGGCAGCGCGGCGCTGCCGCTCGGCTGGGGGGTGTGAGCATGGCGCAGGAGACAAAGGCGCGGCCGGGGCTGGAAGCCGAGACCGCGGTCATCGGCGCGATGGTTGCCGCGCCGGAGATCGTCAAGGACGTGTTGTTTGCCGTCCGCGAGCAGGATTTTCGCATCGAGATCAACCGGCAGATCTTTCGCGCGGCGCGGGATCTGTACCTGCGGGCAAAACCAGTGACAGCTGTGACCATCCGCGACAAGGTCGGCAAGGAGTCGAGCGAGTATCTCGCGCAGCTGCTTGAGATCACGGCGACCAGCGCCAACTGGCGCGAGTATGCCGCCATCATGGCCGAGCAGGCCAGCATGCGGCGCATGCAGGAGCTTGCGATGCAGGTGGCCGCAGCTGGCACAGCGCAGGAGTGCCGCGAGCTGGCGGCGAAGCTCCAGCAGGAGCAGAGCGGCGGGCGGCAGATCACGGCCTACACGATGGAGGACATGATACAGGACTTCGCGGCGCGGCAGACGGCCAAAGATCCGGTGCGATATGTCCGCTATGGTCTTGCCGAGGTGGACGCCGGTACATACACGCAGCAGGGCGACGTGGTCATCATCGGCGGGTACCCCAGCGACGGCAAGACGGCGCTGGCGTTGCAAATGGCACTGCGGATGGCGCGGGAGTGGCGTGTGGGCTTCTTCTCGCTTGAGACTGACCGGCGCAAGGTGACCGACCGTGTGGTTGCCGCGCTGAACGATATCAGCTTCACGGCCATCAAGCGCCGAGAGCTGACGGACAAGGACTGGGAGCGATTTGCGGCCAAGAGCGCCGCGGCATCCGCACTCAAGTTTACGCTGATCGAGGCGGCCGGGTGGAGCGTCAGCGACATTACGAGCGCTGCCGAGGCCTATGACTTTGACGTGGTCGTCATCGACTACGTGCAGCTGATTCGGCCAAGCTCGACGCGCATTATGCGCAGTGAGCAGGTGGCGGAGATCTCCCGCGAGCTGCACGCTTTTGCGCAGAGCCGAAAAAAGCTCGTGATCGAGCTGGCGCAGCTGACGCGCGAAGATCGCGTTGCGGTACCCAAAAAGGGCAAGCCGCAGCAAAACGAGCCGCGCATGAGCGACCTGAAGGAGTCCGGCCAGCTGGAGCAGGACGCGGACATGATCTTCATGGTCTACCGCCCCGTCGATGGCGGGGATTATAACCCCACAACGTCCCGATTTCTGCGGATCGTCAAGAACAAAGAGGGCCTGTTGCTGCGCACGCTGCTGTGGTTCGACGGCGACAAGCAGACCTTTACGCCGATGACGATGACGTCGGCACGCGAGGTCGAGGAAGACAAGAAACTCATCGAGCGAAATGCTCGCAATGAGCGCATGAGCGGCGCAAAGCGCCGATAGAGAAAGGAGAGACATCATGCCGTATATTGGACAGCCGATCGCCTGGACGCCCTGCGCGTACTGCAATCTGGACGGCAGGGAGAACCCCAAGAGCACGCGAGCGCGGAAAAAGGTGCGCGGCAGGATCGTGTGGATCAACGAGGAACACCACTTTTTTCTGGTAGAGGCGCAGGTCTTCGGGTATACGATGCGCGAGTGCTTCAAATTTTGAGGGCGGCGCATGAGAAAGAAAGTCAATAGCAAGTGCTACATGTGCGAGCGCCGTCATCCGGCGTGTCAGGACAAATGCCCGGATTATCTCGCGTGGAAAGCGAACCTTGATGCGACGAATGCGAAGATCAAGGACGCGAAAAAAGAGTATGAAGACATCGGGAATTACCAGTACGAGACAGCGAAACGGCTGCGAAAATAGAGATAACAGGAGGACGAAATGAAAACGATTGCGATCATGAACTACAAGGGCGGCGTCGGCAAGACGGTCACGACGATCAACTTCGCGGCCGAGCTCGCGGCCGCGGGAAAGCGCGTCATTGTGATGGATGCGGACGGCCAGTGCAATCTGAGCGATATTTTCCGCGCGGACACGCTTCACGGCGGTACGACCTACGAGGTGCTGACCGGCGAGACCGGCTGCTGCTGGGATGAGCTGGTGCAGGACACGCCTGTCGAGGGCGTGAAAATCGTTCCGGCCAGCGCGGAGCTGCCGAAGGCTGACATTGCCGCCCTGACCGGCGAGCGGCTGGCAAAAAACGGCATCCGTGATTTTTGCCTTGCTGTGGCAGAGGATGAGGGAGCAGACTATATCCTCATCGACTGCCCGACCGCCTACAATGCGGCCACGGTGGCGGCGCTGGGCGCTGCGGACGAGATCATCATTCCCGTTGAGCTGGAGGGCTTCTCACTCCACGGCGCGGGCGAGATCCGCAGTCAGGTCGCCAACATGCGCACGGTCAACCAGCGACTGCGCATTGCGGGCGCGCTGATCACCAAGCGGCGCGGCACGCGCATCCAGGAGGCCGCAGAGCAGGCTTTACGCGTGAGCGGCATTCCCGCTTTTGAGGCGGCGATCCCGCTGCGGGCGTCCGTGCCGGCCAGTATGTCCAACCTCAACGCGAGCAAGACGCTGAGGGGCTACGCGCCCAAGGACGCCGCGACAAAGGCGTATCACGACTTTACGCGGGAGTATCTGAGCAAGGGAGGCGCGGTCAATGGCTAAGGGCAAGTTTGACATGAGCGAGTTCCTCGCGCCGGTCGAGGGCGTGCCCGAATCGGGCACGATGCGAGAGATCGCGGTTGACGATATTCTCGACAACCCGCTGAACTTTTACCCGAGACCAGACAACGGGAAGCTCGCCGAGCTGATGGAATCCATTCAAGCAAACGGTATGCTGGAGCCTTTAACCGTAGTGCCCGCGGAGGAAGGAAAGTACCGGTTGATCTCCGGTCATAGCCGGATGGACGCGGTGCGGCTGCTGGCAGCCCATAAGGACACCGCTGTTGCCGAGCGGTTCCAGCGCGTCCTGTGTCGGGTTTTACCGACTATGACGACCGAACAGGAAGAGTGCGCGGTGATCGAGGCGAACCGACAGCGTGTGAAGTCACCGGCGCTGCTGGCGCAGGAGGCCGAGCGGCTGACGGAGATGTACGTCAAGCGCCGCGAGGCAGGAGAAGAGCTGCCGGGGCGCATCCGCGACCGCGTAGCCGAGGCGATGCAGGTCAACAAGACCAAGCTCGCCAACCTGAGCGCAATCAAGAACGGAATCAAAGTGCCGGGGATCCGCAGGGCATGGGAAGAGGGCAGATTGCCGGAGGCCGCAGCGCTTGAGATCGCCCGCATGGACGACGAGACGCAGTATCGGCTGCTCGACTGGGTGATCGACAATCGTCGGAGCTACACGATCAAGGACGTGCAGGAGTTCATCACGAGCCGTGAGGCGGGCGCGCAGGCGTCGGAGGACGAAAAGTACATTGAGCTGTTGACGTACATGCGCGATAGCCTCGAACAGACCTTGCGGGACTGTGCCGATCGGCAAGCCGGTATTCTGGCTTTGAAAACCAGGTTCCGGTGGGCTGGCGGCGGGTCGAGCGAGGGCGGATTTAATGGGACCTCTAAGGGGCTGGAGCTATACGGCGAGGATGGAAAGCGCATCCTGCGTCCGTGGGCAACCGTGTGGGATATGCTCGCCGCCATGCGGCTACAGGACGGCCCATCGCCGAGCAGCAAAGCGGCAAAGGCCCCGCGGGAAACCGTTGAGCCAAGGTGTGGCGAAGGTGAAACGCCGCTTTCGCTCGCGTGGCATGAGTCGGGCGTTAAACCGCCGGAGGGCGCGCACATCGTTTTTATTGACGTAGACGGAGTAGCAGACGAGGACGTATACGTCAGCGGCAGGCTGAAAAGCGGATGGGCCGATGATTGGGAGGAGGTCGTTCTCTGGACGCTATACCCGGACGATCCCGCACAGCCCGAGACGGTGAGCTCGCCGGAATGGTCACCGCTGGATGCAGAGCACTGGCCGGAGGAAGGCGCACTGGTCGTGCTGAGCTATCCCACGGGGTTAGGCGGCAGCGCTTACTTGACGGCGCGGTGCTGCGGGGGCGTAAGCGATCAGTACCCGTTTATTTCAACCGACGCGGGGATCTCGGTGCAGGATATCGTCGAGTGCAAGTGCGACAGCTGGCTGCTGATCAGCGAGAGGCAGAGAGGAGAAAAATGAAGCGATCCGGATATTTGCAGCAGAGAGACGCGAGAACGCAAGCGCTGCTGGACGTGATGCAGCGGACGATGAAGCAGTACATGCTGGACACGCTGCTGATCACGATGCACGAGGACTTTGGCTGGGGCTATGACCGCCTCAGCCGCCTCGCGGAAAAATGGGGCGAGACGTATGACGTCTATTTTCCGGCGATGCAGAGCACTGAGGAGTCAGACGTCTATCAGGAGAGACTTGACAGGGCGACGCGCAGCTATATCGGAGACAACCAGTTTTACCCGTTTGCAGAGCGCTACCCGGAGATCAAACAATTAGGCTATGGGCCGAGGAGGAGCCATGCTTGACTATGATGACCTTGCCCCGCGGTATGTGGGCATCTGCCTAATTTGCGGCGAGCAGGTGCTGAAAAAGAAGGCGGTCTCGATCATGTACCGCGCACCCCACACGTCGGTACGGACGCTTGGGTACTTTTGCCGTGGTTGCTGGATCAAATTTTTGGAGGGAAACGGCATTTTGGAGCCGTGAAAGGAGGAAAATATGGAAAACGAAGAGATCGTCAAGGCCCTGCGTGAGCACGCGGAATGGGCGCAAGCAAATGAGTGGGAGGCACCCATTACTTTGAATGATAATCTGGAGGCAGCCGCCGACCTGATCGAAAAGCTGACTGACCGCTGCGCGCGCTACGCCGAAAAGATTGCGGTGCTGCAGGAGCGGGAGAAGTGGGTGCCGGTGACGGATGGGCTGCCGGAGGTGGAGTGATGGAACGACTGACACAACGACTTAGGACCGGAGAGGTCCTTATGGCATCAGAGTACGAGGAGAAATACACGGAGCAAGAGTGGATTAGCGTGCTGCAAGACCGTCTTGCTGCCTACGAGGACACGGGGCTGACGCCGGAGGAAGTTGAAAGGTCTAAACTGGAAATCGAAGCCGGATGCGTTAAAGCAATAGCCAGAACGTACGGAATTGACATCAATCGCCTACGGAAATTGGCCGAAGCCGACAGGGACGGGCGGCTGGTGGTGCTGCCGGAACCACCGAAGGAGGTGGAGTGATGATTGAGCTCAGATTAGATGACCCGCACCTTGTGGAAAACTATCAGGCGGCGTTGAATCTGGAGAAGATGGGATTTGCAGACGACGAGCTGCAAAGGCTTTATCAAAAGCAGCTTGAAGAGGATGCAAAGGAGGCAGCTAATGACTAACATGGACCGCAAAACATTCTGCGCGGCGCTCAGCCGCTACGGCGCGCAGGCGCAGATCACGATGGTCTTTGAGGAGATGGCCGAGCTGCAGGACGTGCTGTGCAAATTCCTGCGCGGGCGTGTAGACGGCGACACGCTCGCCAACATTGCCGAGGAGATCGCCGACGTCGGGATCATGCTTGACCAGATGGCGATCGAGTTTGAGGTCGAGGACGCGGTGGCGGAACAGCGGGCA
>ERZ1034962.655-NODE-655-length-14464-cov-5.594212_pt1 | contig 14464 bp, 16 predicted proteins | sample MGYA00520696_ERZ1034962 | MGnify/ENA primary metagenome ERZ1034962 (study PRJEB33766, sample SAMN09781770) | gut metagenome | biome: gut microbiome | host: Homo sapiens | place: Madagascar | study: EMG produced TPA metagenomics assembly of the PRJNA485056 data set...
TCTTCGGTGAGCGAGGCGTATTTCTGCATCGTGGCGATGGTAGCGGTGTATATCTCCAAAGGCGTTGACGGTTGCTTTCGGGAATCAATCTTCTGTACCTTGAACACATGAGGGAAGCGGCGGCTTAGGGTGTGCATCATGCCCGTCCACCAGAAGAGGATGGGTTGCCATCGGTAGTCGGGGAAGCGACGGAAGTAGGCTGCGTTGTCGTTGAACTGACGGGTGTCGTAATGGAAGTCTACGGTGCGCAGCAAGGTGTTCGGGTCGAGGTAGGGGATGCGTTGGTTGAAGATGGTGGCGAGGAACATGGAACGTGCCTGGTCTACGCTGTCAGCTTGCTGCGCTATCTGCTCGGCTGTGAACTTGCCCATCTGCTTCATCTTGACAAGGTTGTTGGAGAGCGAGGTGTATTGTCCCATGAGATCTGAGGCAAAGCGATATTGCTGCCATGAGAATCCGTCCATGTCGGGTGCCGGACCGGAGAACTCGGTGCGCTTGCGTAACCAGTGCTGCGGATTGCGTAGGCGAAGCGTGGGGTAGGGGAAACGCGTGAGCGGACTGTCCTTCTCGCTATCCATCCAGTCGAGTGTGCCGGCTCCTGCAGCAATGTATTCGGGCGAGTTGCGGTCGTCGGTCTTGGGCTTGGCCGTGAGCCAATGGTTGAGCTGCCAGAGATAAATAGGGAAAACCTTCTCGTCATCGCTCTTGCGGGGCAGACGTATGCGGCGAGGACGGTCGGATGCCATCCGGCACAGATAGTACTGGTCTTCGATGGGCAGCGACTCGTCAGGACCTTTCACTATATCTACTTCGGCAAGCAGGAAGAAACAAGCTATCTTCACGTTGCGCATGTCAAAGGGATGATAGCGGTCTACGCGCTGTATCTGCTCAAGCATGACGCGGGAGATTAGCTCAAGCTGCGTGGTGGAGCACTCGTTCCACGAACGGGGCATACGCAGGTCGATGCTTCGGGTATCGGGTGTGTTGAACATAAAACAATAAATTAATTAAACTTTCCGAGGACAAAGATAGGGGAAGTTATTTTGGTGGGGCGGACATCGAAAGCGGACAACGGAGGGGAGAAACAACGAATTTCGCTAATTGCACGAAAAAATATAAGCCAACAGAATACACAAAAGAAACAGAAAAGAGTGCAAATTTTCTGTTAATTTCGAGTTTTCCATTGGCTTAAAAACAAATGTAAAAGCCGAGTGTTAGAGGGTGGCGTGTAGGGCGTTATAGTCCCACACCTTAGTGCAATCATCTTCGCATGGTTGCCAGTCGTCATCGCAAAAGTAGAAAGCGTAGGCGGCTTTGATTATCTCTTCCTCGCTCATGCAAGCACAAAGGTCGGCATACATAGAGTTGAAGGCGACATATTTGTCCCATGCGTTGACGTTAGCGTGAAACTTCATGCCCTTGGTCAGCTCGTCTACCTTGAGACGGGTCCAGTGTGCGCCTCCGTCGGTTGGCATACCCTCTTCATCGTACATGCCGCTATAGACGAGGGCGTTCACATCGTGGTTGGCCATCTTCTCAGAGTAGTGCCGTCCGTAGAGAACAGCGTGCTGATGGCGCAGGATGTGCCAGTAGAGCTTAGGGTCGGTCTGCTCAAGCGCAAGGAGGTCGGTAGAGAGAGTTTCTACTGCTGCCCACATCTTCTTCTCGGTAGCCATGCCATTGGCACGAGCCTGTTCAATCATTTGTTTGTAATTCATGTTGTTTGAGTTTTTAAATGTTTAACATGTGGGACAAATGCCACGAAAATGTGGGACAAGTAGCGTTTTTTGCACAGAGACGTGCAATATAGGGAAGAATGTCTTCACTTCGGGCTTAGTTTCAACCTTTGCCTCAGTAGTCGAGGCGGTCGGTGGTGTGTCTTTCTTTTTCATACAGCTGCGTAAATTTTCGTTGAACGATGAGCAACAGCAATACGAACCAGTTCGACAGATATGCCGCCACAATAGCCGCCAAAGCAGATACGTAGACATCGTAGCCGAGGTAGAGCAATGTCGTCATTGTAGTCCAGAAAGTGAAACACTGAGGACACGATGCGACCTTATCGACAACGCGGGCCATGGCTTCGGCAAGTCCGAGATGCTGGGCAAGCGTGGCGGCTATCATAGTGGCTATAGCTATCAGAACTATCATGGTTTTATGTTGTTGCAAGGGTAAGAGTTACGGGGCAGTCGGAGACGAAGGTCTTGGAGCAACTACAGCACGAAACGCGTGCGATGCCGTTCTGTACGGTTCCAACTGCTATGTTTACCGAGTTGATGGCGGTAGCGCTGAACACGGGGATGGTGAAGTCTTGCGACACCACTTGTGAGCGTGTGCAGCACGAGCCGCAGTTGCAAGGGATGTAGCTTATTACGCCCTCAACGTGAATGACGATGATATACTGTGATGTGCCTACGTTGGCAATGCTCTTGACGGAAAACTTCGGAGCGAACACGGGTGTCTCGTCTACACAAGCCGGTGTGCAGAGCTGCTGTGTGATGTTGACATCATAATAGGGTGCGGCGGCGGTTGCACCTGCCGCAAGTGTGGCTATGATGATAGCCGGAATGGTACGTTTGTTCATAATCGTTTTTGTTTTATTATAGCGACGATGCTTGCCGCCGCTTGGTTTGTTACTCTGTTCAATGTTTTACCTGATAGCCTTGCGTCTGCTCTACGGGAAGGTTCTTGTCAAGAAGATCGGCAAGCTCGTTGAGGTCTTCCTCCTCAAACGTCACCATGCCTTCGAGCACCGACAGCGGTCCGTTACCTCGCATCTTCTCCACTATGTCGTGTGCCATCTGCGGTATGCTCTCTTCGGGTATCTGACCGAAATATCGGGCAAGCATAGGTGCGACGAGCGAGTTGACGATGGGCTGAATGAGTGGTTCGATGTCCTTCTGTAGGGCATAGTTGCCACTGACAATGCCTAACGAGCTGATGGTGGCTTGCAGAGACTGAAGCATAGGTAGACGCATGAGGTTGCCCGCAGCTATCTGCGAAATGGCGGGTCGTGCCCATTCGGACACGACTGCCGCCAAGATCTGTGAGTTTTTGTATTCCATATATATAACTGGATTACGTCATTCTCTTACTGATTGCATCCGCAACCGCAACCGCAACCTGTCTGGCATACGTTGGTTGAAGGGATGAACAGCTTGGTTACGCTCGACAACGATGCCACCTGCGACTTGAGCACGTCGATGCTGGCGTTAGCAGCCGCATTGTAAGCCATCTGCTGTGCGTTGACGGCTTGCTGCGCATCCTTGTTTGCATCCACTTTGTCTTCCACACGGCGCAACTTCGCGTCGAGATACTGTGTCACTTCCACGAGCTTCTTGTCGGTGTAGTTCTCACTCTTCTGAATGGCGAGTTCGGTCTTCAGAGTGCTGTTCTCCTGGATAAGGTTAGTCTCACTCTTAGTTACGAAACGCGCGTCAGGGTCGGTAGGATTGGCGGTCATGCCGTTGTTTCTACCCATGCCCAGAAGCGAGGCGCTGCCTCCCAATAGGCTCGTTGCCAAGCCTGCGATGCCGAGACCCAAGGCTGTGTTGCCGAGTCCCTTGCTGGCAACATCATAGTTGCCGTCATTAGTTTTAATCTGCATAGTTGTTTGTGTTTGGTTGGTTTCGTTCATTATTGAACTTATTGCAAAGGTATGGGAGAAAGTGGTGGGGGCGAAGAGTTTCTTATTAAGTGTTCTTGCTATGGGATAACATATAATTTCGGCTAATACTAAAATTAAAAAGCCTCACGCTGCTAACGTGAGGCTCGGTTCATTATAAGAAAATCTAATGACTATCAAGGTGGCGGTGTGAACTTCCCTTGCGACTCTTCGGCTACGGAAATGTATGGCACTACCTCGTCGCGGATGATGTCGAGGAAGAGTTGTGCAGCTCGCTTCTTAGGTACGTCCTGCATACAGTGGGCGTTGCTCATCAACTGCTGTTCGAGTCCGACGATGGGACGCGCCACAAGGGTAGGGTGGTTGCGCAGGTAGAGCTTAGGCATGAATGTTACGTACTTGGTTTCTTCCACCGAGGCAAGGGCTTCGTCAGGGTCGCTGATGATGCACTTAATGTTGAGCTTATATAGGTCGCGCTGTATGTATTGATGAAAAGTCTCAATGGCACGTTCGCCTATGTCGGGCATGATGATAGGGTGCTTCAGAATGTCCCCATACGACACCTTTGAGAGCGAGGCAAGCGGATGGGTGTCGCGCATGACAGCATACACATTAAAAGGTATGCAGGGGCGCGACTCTATTCCTTCGTGACGGTATGCCATATTCATGGTGAAAGCAAGGTCTAACATGTGCGCCCTTAGCGATTGGTTGAGGATGTAGGCTTTGGTAAAGTCGGCATTGATACGCACGTTAGGGTATCTCTCCATAAAAATCAATGCTGCCATACGGACGTACGGAGCAATAAACGAACCTACGCCTATACGCAGTTCGCCCGTCATGCAGTTGTTGAGGGCATAGATTTGCTCTTTGCAGTCCTCGGTCTGCTTCAGTATTTCTTTGGCACGAGGCAACAGGGCTTCGCCGCTTTCGGTGAGCATAATGCCGTGTGATGTGCGAATAAGCAATTTGCAGCCCAACTCGTCCTCCAGGGCACGAATGTGCTGGCTTACCGCGGACTGGGTGACGCAACAACGGGTGGCTGCCATACTAAATAACTTGGTTTCAGCTACGTTTACAAACGAACGCAAATGTCTTAGTTCCATAAATCCTATAAGTTTTAGTTATTCTACGCTTACAACAAAACGTAATCAAAAAATCTTTCTTAATTGCAAAATTACAGATATTTGTCTGATTTGGTTTCATTTTGGTATTAGAAATGCTAATCTTAGTATTATTTTATCAGATTACTAATATGTGTATAATAAAAAATCCCTGCATCAATACCTTTTATATAAAGGATTGATGCAGGGAATTTGTCGTATGATGAAAAACCTTCCTCGTATGAGCGATTATTTCTTGCTCTTCTTTGCCGTTGTTCCTTCCTCTTCGTCACTTGTGCTGAAGAAAGAAGAATCGGCATCGTCGAGCTGCTGGGGGGCGATATTGCTTTCGCTCTGAGTGTCAATATCGCTTACCCTTTTTTTGAAACAAGAAGCGAGTCCCAACCGCCGGTCTCAGGCTCTGAAATCTCATAGCGGCCGTATGCTGTAGGCTGGAGAGTTCCGCTACAAACGACGCTACGTTCATCGTCAGGTTTCTTGCCCGTGTCGCCCTTGATGCCACCCGAAGCATACTCTACCTTATGCTGAGAATCGTACACAATGATACTCTTCTCACCATCCTGTAATATGTAGCCAAGGTCGAGGTTGTTCAGAGCACGTGCCACTTCTGCCGACTCTGCGTTTACGCTTTCGAGTACATAGTCAATCGTCTGTTTATAACCGCCTCTTCGGCCAAGTGACTCAAAAGAGTGACCCTGGCTACTCTCCTTACACTCGAATTTGTAAAGACCCTTACCAGTGTTGAACGACTCAGAGGTCAATGCAGGGTAGATGTTCTTTTCGGCCTTCAAGGGAGCTTTAAGGTCTGCCTTATTGAAGACGTAGACATTGACACCAAGACCACCAAAGTTCTCAAGACATTCATTAGCTGCGAGAACGTCCTTAATCTCAGGACATGTTGCTGTTACTGCCATATTCTTATAAGTTTTTGTGTTGTGTTATCCGAAAAAAGAAATGGCGACGGTCACTGTTTTCCGTCAGGTCAAGCGACCGCCGCCGGGGATTTATAGAGACAAAAGAAACCGCCTCGCGGGATTAGCCGTTCTTCTTGAAGAAGGCTATCAAGCCCATGCTCATGCCAGTGGCAGTGAGCTGGATCCTCTTCTCGGTCGAACCATTGCTCCAGTTTACAAACTTGTAGTTGGTGCCGTCAGCTGCCTCAAGCGAGATAACCTGATTTACAGAAGTCTCAATAGGATTCTTGTAGGGAGCACCATTCACCTTCACTGTTCCGTCGATGTTGCCCTCGTCCTGAGCGTTAGCCTTTGCGAGAGTAACAACGAGGTTAGAGTTGGTGTAATCACCAGCTACAAAGTCAGGGTTAGCGAGATTACCGTCCGACATTGCAAACGAGGATGCGTAGGGATCCTTGATTCCGGCTCCCTGTATTGACTGAATCTGGAGTTGGATTTGGCGCAAATCTGTGTCCGTGCCGACCTTAACGCCCACATAAGTCTCGTTGCTAAGTGTATCTACACCGTAAACAAGGTTCTTCGGTACAGTGGCGTACATACGGTCGCCTACACCAAAATCAGAAACAGGACAGATTGTAACCTTTGACATACCAGGCAAAACGAAATTGCCACCTGCGTCATAATCAACCTTGTAGTTGCCGTGATACTTGTTGGCATAGCCGGCTGCGATGTTATGAGCAGTGATTTCGTTCATATAGACAAGAGTCTTCTGCTTGCGCAGACGAGCGTCCCACTTCAGGTACCAGTCGTAGAAGTTGTCGTAAGGTGTAGAGTCATTGTTGTCAGCTGGAGCGTCGATAAGCTCGCAAGGAATGAGGTTGCCGTTAGCCTCAGAGATAATGCCGGCCTCGATGTCATGCTTGATGCAGGTATGAATACCGTCATAGAGAGCCAATGCCTGGTCGTGGGCAGGAACGTTTTCCTTGCCATCGTCGAGCGAGATGTCGCCAAACCAGAAGTTAGCAGCAAGGTTGTCGGCGTAATTGCGAAGGACTGCTTCTACCGCTGCTGTTGCCATCGGGTACTGGCCCTGAGCGTCCGTACCGAATACTGTTTCGCAATACGCGTCAATAGAATCGGTAAAGTGATCCCAAGCAAGACGGGCGACAAGTGTACGCTCAGTCAAAAATCCCGCCTGACTGTTTACTACTGAGTGAACGTCTTTACGACGGGTTGTACCACCCTTGCGGAGAAGAATGTGGAAGGTACGCTTAAACTGCAAACCGCTGATAATGTCAATACCAAGACGGTCGGTCTCTGCGGGATCGGTATAACCAATACCCATGAGAATTTCCTTAGAAACCTGCTCGGCTACATGCTGAAGCGCATCCTTACCGATAAAGTTGTTTGGAAGTGTTGCCATAATTGTTTGTGTTTTTGTGTTGTTGTTGTGTTGTCTGTTTTGTGTTGGTTGAGGACTGAGGTAGGGAAATACTATTCCTCACCACGCTTGAAGCGTTCAAAGGCTTCTCTGCGCTCGACGTTAGTCTTGTACTGACTGGGGTCGAATGTGCGCAACTGCCGAGTCTTCACTCCCTCGCCATTGTTCTCAGGAGCATTACCAGCGTTCTGCTCTGCGCCAGCATCGTGGGTCAGCTCGTCAATCTGAGCCTGTTTGTCGGCAAGCGACTGCTCGGCTGTGGAGAGAGCGTCCTTTGCGGTCTGAAGGTTTGCCTCGGTCTCAGTCTTAGCAGCTGTGAGGTCGGCAATCTCCTTGTCCTTTGCCTCGGTGAGAGCTTTCAACTCGTCGTCCTTTTTGGCAAGAGCCTCGGTGTGCTGTGCGTTAAGGTCGCTTAGTTCTTTACTGTGAGCCTCCTTAGCTTCGGCAAGTGCGGTCTCCGCGACTGCTTTTGCTTCGTTGGCTGCGTTTACTTGAGCGAAGAGTTCATCGAACTTGCCCTGCAATTCTGCGAGAGCGTTCTCCGCTGTGGTGGCTTTCTGCTCTGCGTTAGTCACCTTCTGCTCAGCTTCTTTCATGTGGGCTTCGAGAGAGTCAAGAAGCGAGGCGTTCATATACGCGCCCTCTTCCGTAACGGCAATCTCACCAGCCTGCAATCCGCAAGCAGAGCAAATCAATGGGTAATTCTCCATGTTTATATTTGTGTTTGTGTTGGTTGCAACAGTGTCATCCTTTGGCTTTGAATCATCGTCCGCAAGAAAACGGTTTACAAGCTCGTCAAGAGTTGACTGTCCGTCGTTGAGTATGCCTTCAACATCCTTTGCCTCGAAGGTAGCTCCATGCAGATGCTCGTCGGTGACATTCGAACGGTGGCCCTTTACGTCGGTCATAAACTCCTCGCAAATCTCGTCAAAGTCTTTCTGCAATTCCTCGTAATCTCCCTTGGCGGCATCACGATACCATTTGTTCTTCTCGTAGCTCTGTGTGGCGTAAATCTCATTCCAAGTTTCGTTTGTGTAGGCGTTCTTCTCGCCAGACAACATAGTGTAGAAGCCCCCCATCACACCGATAGAACCGAAACCGTCCTTCACGTTCATGTAGTAAATCTCGTCGCAAAGCACAGCCAGATACATAGCAGCCGAATAGCAAACGCCATCCACAAAGGCAATCACTTTCTTACCCTTTGAGTGGGCATAGTCGATGGCGTACTTATAGTCGGGAATTGCTGCTGCCGAACCACCACCGGAGTTGATGTAAACGATGATGCCCTTACACTCCTCATAGTCGGAGGTCTGCATCATCATGTTGCGGAAGTCGATAGATCCGTAAGAGCAAGCGTCGCCATTGCGTGTGATAGGTCCGCATACCGGGATTACGGCTACGAAGTCAGAAACCCTCTTTTCGCTTGGATCACATCCTGCGTCTGCATCATCATCACTTGCCGACATAGAAAAACGAAACCTCTCGCCGTCGGCGGTCTTGCCGATAGCATAAGCCTGGTGCTTTGCTACCTGCTCTGCTGAGAGGACGACACGTCCTGCGATGTTCTCCTGCATGGCCATGCGGATGGCATTGAGGATAGGCGGGTGCATCATCCATTCTCTTGTAGCGAAAACTTCAAGAAGTGTTGTTATCATTAGTAAAATCTGTGTTTTGTGTTGTTATCCTGAAAAATCAATCTTTTTGCCGACTGACTATGTTGCGGAGAAGGGACTCGAACCCTCGACCTCTTGGTTATGAGCCAAGTGAGCTGCCAGCTGCTCCACTCCGCTGTGTTATCCATGTGCAAAATTAAAGACCGTGGTTTTTAACATTAGGACAAAAAAAGCCGCCATTCTCACGAATAGCGGCTCTAAACAGTATAATATAATGTATCAGAAAAATGGTTGCATAGCTTTACTCTCGAAGCGTGATGGGTATCGGCTCCGACAGGGCTTGAATGGTGGCTGTGACGGTTCGCGACAAATCAGTCTGGCTGTGGTCCGTGGTGCCACCAATACCGAATGTATGGGGTAAGGTATAGCACAACAGCAACGAACCGTCCATCTTGCGCAATACCACAAGATACTCCTTATTACGCATATTTCGGTACGCTTCAGCCATATTTTCGCCTCCATTTGCCACATTAGCACTAATATCATAGGTATATATAGTGCCATTGCCCTGTTTGGCGAACGTCATCTTCACTTTAAGATTCTCTACAATAACGTAGTTTTCGCCACTCGTAGCCAAGCGCAAAGTTGGCTCGGCAGGCAGACTACAATTATTAATATATAACACTCGTGCCATACTGAACGGCACAGGGATAACACACTCTTCCCTTGGATAAAACATCACATCGGTAATGCCTTCGAGGAACAATTCTTTGCATTTATCGGGTAGTTGCATTTTTGTACACCTAAAACGGTTGTTTTTTAACTTGTTTTAAATTTTAATTTAACTCTTGTTCACGCCATTCTAATCGTCAAACAATATGTCGTCTACGAAATAAACCTTCTCGCTGTCATCTATATACTGCATATCAGCACATGAATAGGCTTTGAAATTGCTATGATCCGAGTTTAGCCATCGGTTAATGATGCGACGCAGGGTGTCTTTTTCGTTCTCGTTTTGGTCTATGCCATAGCGCATCAAGAAACGCTCAAGCATGGCTGTCTGACGACGGCAAATTATACGCTTGTTGGATATGCAATAGTCGAATGTGGCTAAAGCCCATTCTACGACACTACGCTTAAAATCGTCGTTCAGCATGATAAGCAACTGACGGATGCCGCGCGTACTCAGATTCCATGCCGGCGTGACCTGACGAACCACGTCTATCACCTCTACCTCCGAAGGTAGCTTTATACACAAATAGTCTTCTTTGTCACTTTTAGAATATTCCTGTATTCCATTAAACCGTTGCACCTCGTCAAAAGACAGGTATTCATGCGAATCACGCTTTGTGACAATCTCTCCACCGTTGGGGTATTTGCCTTGCATCATGTTACGCCATTGTTGATGTGAGAAGCATTGCGGGTTCACCTTTTGTGCAACGGTAGGAATGTTGGTTATATACTTGCGCAGTACGAAGTGGTGAGGCATATACGGACTAAACACCAACGGCTCGTCCTTGGCAAGCACGTGCTTGGGGTCGCGATTGCGAAAAAACTGGCAGCGACTCGTAGGTAGGCGAAGGTAAATATTAGGCATAACGGTTATTATTTTGGTTTGGGCCGTTTGTATTGGCTCATAATTAAATCGGTGGCATTGAAGCTGTAGCGCAATGCAGCATCGGTCATGCTGTTAGACTGCATTTTGCCAGTCACTTTTTCTATCCTCTCAATGTCGTTTCTACTAAGACGAAGACAGAGCTGTGCAAGGTCGATATAGCAACCTCCCGACTCGGTATGAGCGATAACGCTCATATCGAACTTCTCGCTACGACCAAAGAACTGATTCAGACCTTCTATGAGGTCTGCTTCAGTGTAGACTTGCGAAGCCGGATGCAGTTTGCGATACTTGTCAGTATATGTCTTCAGTCTTTTCTCAAGATAATCATTGATGGAGTCGGAGTAGTCGAAGTAGAGCTGAGCTTCGGGAGATTCTGCATCGCCACGTCGGGCAGACTTAAAGAATCCTCTTAATTGAGTAAGGACCTGCAGTACCGCATCAAACTGATTGAACTCAATGCTGCCATCAAACACCTCCCGCATATCGGCTTTCACGTCAGTAACAATACTCTCAAGCATGTCGGCGAGGAACGTAACCTTATCAAGATTAGCTGCCATGCGGTCAACACGCTCACGCATACCGTCCTTCTTGTAATCAACGTAGTACTTCAGTAGGGTGCCGAACGAAAGAAAATCATAGCTAACCTCTGAATGTAGATTTGTCTGCACGATGGAGGCATACATGGTGTCCGCCAACTTGCGGTCATGTTGCTGGATGGTACGCATAAGGTTCACCATTTCACTTGAACCCGGACGCAAACGCTCAGCCGACTTCACAAGACGATTACGCTTCTCAACGGCTTCGCTATAATCCGGATTATGAAAAAGCACGTCCAGTGTCTCAGCATACTTGCTCGAAGGCACATCACGGAAGTTGAAAGAGTAGATGGTGGGCTGACTGCGCACCAGTTCTTCTCGCGCTTTGATAGGATTTGATTTAGCCATAATTTATGCTATTTATCATAAGGTCGATTATTTGTTATTTTCCGGTAGAGCCATATCCGTGTTCTCCGCGTGATGTTTTGCGCAGATCAGTCACTTCAACAAACTCTAACAACTCGGTACGTTCCAAGCAAAGCTGGCAAACTTTGTCGCCAACTTTATAGCGGGGCATGTTGGGCATGACATGATAGAATACCACAAAGATTTCTCCCGTGTAAATCTCGTCAATCGTACCTTGAGAATTGGAGAGCACCATACCTGTCTTCCACACCGAAGACCGAGAACGAATATTGAAGCTACGTATATTGTAGCCATCAAAATCATTTGTAGGCTGTAAAGCAAAGCCCAACCCGTATTTCCATACATTTGGAGCAACCTCAGTTTCGCTTACAGCAACGCAGTCGTAACAAAAGTCGGCTTCATGTCCAACTGCCTTTACTGGTATTTGCACCTTTTCGTCAAGTTTCTTAAATAGTATCTTCATTGTTAATCAATAGTTAAATGTCAAACACCGCAAAGTATTGGCGTATACGCTCAAGGATGATGTTGCGTATCTTCTCGCCAACAATCTTTGCATTGGGATGCGGTGTGCCGGTCTTGCCATGATAGCGCAAGTCAAGAATATGCTTCCAGTCGGCAATAGTGTATGTATATGCCACAACGGTATAGGTGTCAAGAGGCAGAACACCTCGTGCATCCTGCGGCTTCAATCCCGCCTTCAGCAGTCGGTTGTAGCCCCACTCGCACACTCGGCATACAAAGCCATACACCATGCGCTGCCATCGTGTGCCTTCATCATACCAATGCGGACGTGCTATCTGCACGCCACCCTTCTTCTCTAAATTGCAATAGCGTGTGCTCTGCTCGGCTATGCTGTTAGGCGATGTGCGGTTAAGCTCGCGCGATGTGCTTATCTGCGTGGTTACTACCAGCGTCATGCGGATAATGGAGAATGCCTCCTCGCACTCGTACTTCTGAGCCTTCTCTATAAACTCGTCTTCGCTGACACCATACGGACTAAGCGCATCCATCAGGTTCTTGTTCTCAAGCATGAACTGCATATTAGTGCTAATCCATACTTTGTGGTTCTTTGTGGCATAGTCGATGTAAGGCGAAGCATTCAGGTACGCCCAGATGCAGTTAGGTAGACCCTTTTCGTTAGGCATAAAGAAGTAAACAGTGCCGTGGCGATACATCGAACAGTGTCCGCTTTCCAAAAATCCCTTGCAGCGTTCCTCGTCGCGCTTCTGAATAAAGGCTTCCACTTCCTCTTCGGTCATTCCTTCTTCTGGCTGCTTGCCCTTAGCCTTGTAGCATATTCTGCCCACCCTTGCTATATGTTGTGCAAGTGTAGTCTGATGCCACCATTCCACTTGTGGCTCGATGAATTTCATTACTTATGAATTTTTGTTTATTATTTAATAGATAGTGCATTCTCATATTCTCTATGCTTACACAATCATGTATCTTACGCGCTGCACTTCTTCCAGCAAGTCGCTTGGTGAATCGTTGTTGAAGATTACTGCATTAAAGAACGACAACGGCAGACGCTTGCGTTGCTTGTCACGATCCATTCGTTCCTGCGACACACCTCTCCGAAGACGTGTGCGCTCTTTAGCCGACACGCAAATCTTGAACAGCTCTATATCAGGAAACTTCTTGCAAAGCGACTTCAGACCGTCTTCGTCAATGACGTAAATAGCCTTGTCGCCCACCTGCTCTACGGTGGTCCAATACTCATAACCACCATATTGTGTATATGCAAGCATCTTATCGTGCGGCACATCACACTTCTCTACAAAATGATGTTCCACGCCATCAATCTCGCCTTCACGCTTCGGACGAGTGGTATAAGAACACAACACTTTATAGCCGCCCAAGTCGGACAGCATCCGATCCACAGTGTCCTTTCCTGCACCACTCGGACCGGTAATTGTTATTAGTTTCATATATCGTTTTATTGAAATTTTTCACTTAAAATAATCAATGAAAAAGAAGTAAATATAAGGTGAAGAATCATAGAATAACCGTAAGCTATCCGTAAAATATCCGTAAGCTTCGCATAGAAGGTGTTTTAAGGCAAAATTCCTTCATGTTTACTGTGTCTGATAAATCTCTCTGAGATCATCATCCGTCAACTCTATATTACTTTGCTTACACATCCAGAAGAACGTCTCTGCTCTCACTCGACTGTTGGCAAAACCGTCCCAACGGCTACTGAAGTCGCTGTCTTTATGTCCGTGTGACGCTTCGGCAGGACGAAAACGTGAAACCCTCTTCCACATATCATATCCATACAAAGCCGACACATCGTGCAATGCCATTCCACATCTTACCCATTCGTCATAACATCCCATAATGTCAACGCCACATGCCTCTATCTTGCTGACCAGTCGTGAAGCCTTCAGATAGATAATGTCACAATTGTCAGGTCCCTTGCTGTACCTGCCCGGCTGATGCCGGTGTGAAGTGTCTGCCAGCAAGATTTGTGTCTCTCCCGCATCCAGACCTTTATATGGAATGGCTTTTTCATTTATATATATATGCTCAGGGTCGTCCCATGAGGCGAAGCGCACACGTCCGATGTTGCTGCATGCCTTGTCGAGCGTGATGCCTAACGCTGCATATTCCTGCCTCAGAGCCTTAAACTGAGCCTTATGCTGTTCAGGGTAAGCCAAACGCACCAAGCCGAAATAGCCAGTACCTGAACAGGAACGCATGAGCAATGCCACCTCTGGACGGAAACGGCAAACCTTTCGGATATTGTCAAAGCAGGTAATCTGCTGATTGTCGTCCAAGTCAATGTCGATGGCAAGCCAGCCTGTGTGCTGCTTCAGATGTGTTTCGCGACGGCTGACTACATCACGATAGGTACGTCCGTTCTTGTCAATGCAGTCATCCTCCCAGAGTTCAAACAGTCCACTAAGGGTAGCACCGGGCAACATCTTCTTCGTCTCGATGTATTCCGGCATCTTCTTCGCCTTGCTGCCTAATTCCTGACGCATGGCACGCAGCCGCTGCACATACGGCTTCCATCTGTCCGTCAGACAAAACTCACGGATAGTCATCTGCTGTATGCACTCGCCCGTCTCACGGTCAACAAACCTACCCTTGTTGTCGGTGGACGACTCGTATATTGAGCAAATTTCATCAAACATATTGTTGGTTTAAACGAATGTCAGTAGTGTTAC
>ERZ1034962.660-NODE-660-length-14391-cov-4.726214_pt1 | contig 14391 bp, 38 predicted proteins | sample MGYA00520696_ERZ1034962 | MGnify/ENA primary metagenome ERZ1034962 (study PRJEB33766, sample SAMN09781770) | gut metagenome | biome: gut microbiome | host: Homo sapiens | place: Madagascar | study: EMG produced TPA metagenomics assembly of the PRJNA485056 data set...
ACACATATACACACACATACCCGAGACCAAGGAGGGATCGCAGTGAGCGACACCCTCAACGTCTGTCAGCGCATCGTCAAGGCGTGCGAGATCCTCGGGTCCCAGGCATGGGAGCAGGATCTGTCCAACTCGGCCTACAAGTCCATCACCATCGACACCATGCGCGCAAGGGTGAGGTCAGCATGCGTCGAGGCCGGCATCATCCACGTCGGACCCTGCGATATCGACCTCGACAGGATCCAGAACCCCGGCGAGAAGACTGTCCATTTCTACGCGTCCGCGAAGTTCAGGATCATCAACGCCGACAACCCCTCGGAGGTCATCGAGTACGAGACCCTCGGCGAGGCCATGGACAACGGCGACAAGGGGACCGGCAAGGTCGTAACCAATCTGATCAAGAATTTTTACAAGGCTGCGTTCGACATCGGCGCGTTGGCTCGCGACGACATCGACTCCTACACCAACGAGGAGTTCTACGAGGAAACCGACAGGATCAACGCGAAGACCCCGAGGAAGGCCGCGCCCAACCCCAAGGACAAGCAGCGCAGGATCCTGATCGAGAACATGACCGATTGGGCGTTCGGATCCAGCGCGACACCCGCATGCGCCGCCATCGTCACAGACTACGCGTCCAAGCACGGCATCATGGATAGCTGGTCCGAGGACACCGTCAAGGCGTGCTACGACGAGTGCCTCAAGGCAAGGGAGGGGTCGCAGTGATCGCCGACCAGGTCGGTGCCGATTATCTCGGTGACAGACTCGCCGTGTGCGGACGCACCGTCATCAGCCACGCATGCCCGGCATGCGGTGGGATGTACCTCCAGGCGGAGGCCCTCAAGGAGGGCGACCGCACCATCGGCATGGTCGTCCGTTGCTCCATGCCCGGATGCAGGGCCATCGTCGACACCGAGTACTCCGAGGAGTACAAGGCGGAGATCGAGGCCGAGGAAGCCCGCATCGAAGCCATGCGCAGGGACGCGGCCAGAAAGGAACGCGATGCCTGGCTCCGCAGGAGGGAGTACGCATGAGGTACGAAATCGTCGCCGTGTGGAACTCGGTCGTCACCAAGCCGTTCGCGGAGACCTATGGGAAGACCGACGACCACGCCGAGTTCCTCGCCGAGGTGGACAAATTGAGGCAGTTCGGATGGACGATCCTCGGCACCACCTCGGAGGAAGGCATCGTCACCGCATGGGTCACGAGGGAGGGAGCCTGATGGTCATGTGGACCACGCGCCACGCCTTCGGCTGGCAGAGATGCCTCCACGACGCCCAGGAGGACGGCAGCTACACGGACGAGTTCGCGCCCGCATGCGCCGCAAGGGGCGATTTCATCGACGCGACCGACTGGAAGCCGCTGGAGGAGTACGAATGAATGACCTCGACAGAAAGATCATCGAGGCTGCTCGTGCCAGATCCAAGGCTCGCGAAGGGGAGGAGATGAACCGCGCTTACGAGCATTTCCTCCGGATGGGCGACATCAAGTCAGCGATCAGGAGGTACAAGGCATGACCCCATTCGAGCGCGACAAGACCAGCATCAGGTACCGTGTCCTCGATCATATCACGATGTACCCCGGGAAGACCACGCAGGAGATCGCGGATGCCACAGGCATCACCCACAGGCGCGTCAAGAGCGCATGCGACTACCTGCAGGTCCGCGGCTACATCGTCAACATCGCCACGTCCGGCAACTGCCGTCCGAGGCGCCTTATCAGGAGGGACACCGAATGATGTCCAAGACCGCACGCTACCTCGTCACGCCCTACGGCGCCGAGTCGATCAAGATCAAGGTCGCCAGCGACCAGCAGCGCATCGAGGACCGCATGCCGGACATCCTCGCCGAGTGCGACCGCCAGGGCATCAAGCCCGAGGCATGGTGCAAGATCTCCATCGTCTCCTCGTCCGGAGTCGTGGCACCGCTCAAGACCGTCTGGCTCGGCGACGGGGAGCCGACCGCCAACCAGTGGGGGCATAACCTATGACCGCCACCTACGACGGCCGTCTGGCCGTCACCAAGACCGGCATCGCCGCATGTTGCCGCGACATGGACATCTGCGTCCTGCGCGGACAGGTCTACACTGGCACCAAGGGCCAGCTGATGCTCCGCATGACCGACAATCCCCGCAAGGGCATGATGATCCGCAGCTGCCCGTTCTGCGGTGCGACACCGGAGGACCGTCCATGAGGATCCACGTCTGGACATGCAACCGCTGTCACGACGACGGCGGAGCGTGCGAGATGGTCACCGAGGATGCGGAGATGGTCCCGAAGCACTGCCCCTGCGACCTGATCGCATCATGGCAGGAGGGAGCGGAATGACTTACGAGGAGGACGTCCGCGAGGCCCTCAAGCAGGGTCCCGGGAGCGTCAAGCAGATCATGGATCGCATCCCCCGCGCGAGCGAGAGCGGCGTCCGTAAGGCCATATACGTGCTCAAAGAGAGCGGAGAGGTGAGGATCGCACGCTTCGAGAAGCACACTAACTACGCATACGCCACGGTATGGAAAGCCATCCCGAAGATCGTTCCGTGGAATGAGGTCCAATATCGCGGCCATAAGATCTCGTACATCACATCCGAAGAATGCGATGCCATCCTCGACAGCGGTCCGCACTACGTGCCGCTCGGCCTATACATCACCCAAGATATCGTCCAGATCCCGGGGACGACCATCGTCATCCCGTTTTGCGTGGCTGTCGACAACTCTACCGGAGATGCGTGGACCGAGGATTTCTACTCCGCCACCATCGCAAAGCAGTGGCTGGTAGGGATGCTGGATACCGAGGAAGCACACGCTAAGGACTATCAGAACCTCACGCGGCAGCTGGCCCCCCTCCTGCCGCTTCGCAGTGAGAGTGAGGCAGGGATTATCCGCGAGTGGGTCGCCAAGCGCATGCCGGAGGCCGTCGAATGAGTGCGATCTATGAACCGCTCGTAATGGCCGCCCTCGCCGAGGGACCGGCCACCGTCAGCGAGATGGTCGACCGCATCCCTCGGTCCAACTACGACTCCATCCTCAATACGATCCACATCCTCGTCGAAGCCGGCAGGGTCCGCGTCAAGGAGATCAGGAAAGCCCCCAAGACCTCCAAGCCCACCCGTGTCTGGGAGGCGATAGAGTGACCGAGGCGACCGTCACCCAGCTGAAGGACCGCATTCTATCCTACTGCGAGACCGCGCACACACAGCAGGAGATCATGGACCACCTCGGCATCGACCGCTCCATCGCATCGTCCCTAATGCTCAAGATGGTGGCGTCGAAGGAACTCGCCATCGCACCCGGCACATGCGGGAAGGGATGGATCTCCGGCACCAAGGCCAAGGCCATGCTCAAGCAGCTGGACGGTGACGCCTGATGGACCAAACGGAGAAGCTGTGTGTCGTCCGCGCCCGCGGAAAGGCCCTCGCGAGAGCCATCGCCGACGCGAGGTTCGGAGCCAAGCCCGAACTCGACGGAAGGCTCCAGGAGGTCCAGAACGCCATCCTGACGCTCAACGTGTGGCTGGAGTCGCAGGACCTGATCCCGAGGGAGGACCGATCATGATGGACAGGATCGTCATGACCTACTGCCGGCACAAGGTCAACGCGGCCACCGAGACCCGCAGGGAGACCATCGACGGGTGCAGGAGCGTCGTGTCGCTGATCGGGCGCATCCGCGCCGGACTGACGGACGGGTGGCGCCTCCAGGACATCCGCATCGAGAGCCAATGCTCCACATACGCCCACGCCTACGTCGACGGCGAGATGGTCTACGAGTGCGGATCGAAAGACATCACCGACGAGGACCTGTGCGATTTCCGCAGCTGCTCGCAATACGTCCGCATGGAGGGGGAGCGATGTCCGTGTCGAGAGTCTACTGCGTCATCTGCGACCTCGGACGCGCGACCATCGTCGAGATCGCCCGCAGGACCGGACTCCCGCCGTGGAGGGTCGCCAACGCGATCTCCGTCCTCAAGAGTCAGGGGAGCATCCGCATGGTCGGTTACCGCGCCAACCCCGCCTACGGCAAGGGCCTCGCCCAGAGATGGGTCCAGATCTGGGAGGCGGTCGATTGACCGGGACCATCCTCACGGGCAGTCGTGCCGGCATGGTCTACGACGCCCTCAAGACGCTCGGACGTCCGTCCACCGCATCGGAGGTGCTGGACGCCCTCGGCGACAGGTGGGTGACCGGTCCGAACACGATCGGGAGCATGCTCCGGAGACTGTACGAGGAGGGTCATGTGACCCGCTCCGTTGACTCCAAAGGCACACGCCGTTGGGAGGTGCGCTGATGATGACAGCGATATTGGAGGCGTTCGCATGATCCAATCCCAGGAGGTCGTCCTGGCCTCCCTCCGCAAGCACGGACCGATGACGGTCACGCAGATCTGCGACGACACCGGATGCAGTCCGACCTACGTCCGCAGGTCGCTGAAACAGCTGGCAAAATACCACTACGTCGAAGACGGCGAGCCGGTCCGGAAGCCCGGATGCACCACATGGCTCGCCACATGGAGGGCGATAGAGTGAGACAGATGGACATGGACACGGTCGGAGACATCGACAGGGTCTTCCCGGACGGGAAGCGCTGCAGATGGCTCAAGACCGACATCGACAGCGGACTGATGGCAGGAGGCGAGGTCTTCGTCATGGGGACATGCAGACTCATGGGAGGCGTCGCCTACGACCGCACATGCGACGGATGCTCGTCATACGCGAGGGATTGAATGACCGAGATCACAAGACAGGAGAAGGCCGCGCTCATGGACGCGGTCAGGCTCGGAGCGATGACCGCCCTCGGGGAGGTCGTCTGCATCAAGGACCTCCCCGCGGGGGTCCCGATGAAACTCTACATCAAAACCATGGAAGCAGTGAGCGAAGCAATGAGGGAGATGACATACGATGACTACTGATGCGTTGATAGATCTGGCGGACAGGATGATGTCCTACGCCATGGAACTCCTTGACGACGAGGAGATGGGGACCGTGATGGAGTGGGCCAACGCCATCTACGACTACGCCGGAGTGCCGGCGGATCAGAGGAGCGGGAAGGAGATCATGGAGGGATGCGAGTGACCGACCAGTGCGGCGACTGCGCACACGCCTTCGTCGGAGAGGTCAAGGTGGACTTCGACGGCCCGGGATATCTCGATTTCGAGTGCGAAATGGAGAATGCCATGACCGACGAGGACTGCGAGATGTGCAACGAGGGAAGATGCCCGTACTACAAGCAGATGGAGGACGAGGAATGACGGAGGACATTCCGAAGATCGGGACGTTCGAGTGGGTCCTCTACCGTGTGAGGCATGGTGCGGAATACCATCAGTTCAGGCGCAGAGGATGGGTCAAATGGCGCGATGCCGTGCTGGACATGTCCGACATGGGACCGGCAGCCATCATCGACACCAAGTATCCTGCCTATGAGGACGCGTTTGTGAGGATACTCAACGTAGGCGACATGACCGCAGATGATTGGGAGGAGGTGGACTGAATGGGCATATTCAGTGAAGACGAGGCTCGGGACTGCCACTACGCCGGACTCCAAGCGAAGGCGGAGAAGTGGGAGAAGACGATGCACAAAGGCCCTGACGGATTCAGGCCCTGCCCGATATGCGGACGCAGGCTCACCATGAACAACATCCATTTCTGCGATTGCGAAGGCGAGTACATAGAGGACCTTGAGACGATGCACGACTTCGAGCATGCCAGAGACCCGAGCAACATCGCCGCCCCCGAGGATTGGGTGCACATGTCCGAGGCGGACCGCCGTCAGGCGCCCGAGATCTACGCAGAGGCATTGTCGGCTGTCGAGGCCATCATCGTGACCTGCAACTGCGGATTCTGCATGATGATCGATCCGTGGGACATCGACTTCCCCGACGCGGGATGGGTGGACGGATTCAAGGAGAAGGCGAACAGGAGGATGGGAGAATGACGCCGGAAAAGACACTGGAGTTCGCCGTCCGGATCATCATGGTGAGCAGAGATGATTGGGTGATCCCCTGCAAGAGCATGGAGGAAGCGCAGGAGACCGCGAGCGCAATTCGTAACGCTATACGGTGGAAAGAGAGATTGCTGATGTTCGGTAGCCCGGTCCTCGCACCCACATTCACAACAGAGGTCTCGGATGTGGCGGTCAATCCGGAGCATATAGAGTCGGTCTATGTCATCAGGATGGTGGGCGAATGAGGTTGTTCGATCCCATCCGTGCTGCCCTCGGCAACTCTGACGGCAGATTGTCCGACAAGGTCCTCGACCAGGCATGCACCAAGCCCACGCCGGAGGAACAGTCCAGGAAGGTGTGGTGCCTCGACATCACCATCCCCGGAGGACCCGACGACGGGACCTCCCTGTTCTACCAGACCAAATACAGGGCCGATGAAGCCCTGGCGAAGCTGGACGTGCCGCAGGACAAGCAGGACGATCCCGTCACCATCAAGGACGGCTACGACAGGGAGTCCATCTTGGTCAAGCCGAGGAACGTGCTGTGCGCGAGGGTGATCCTGGTCGACATCCGCGCGGAGGATAAGGAGAAGCTGGAGGAGAGCGAATGAGGACACCATCCGCCATCTCCGTCCTCATGGCCGGCAGATTCTCCGCCCTGCACATGCAGGGGCCGTCAGGAGACGCGAGAGAGGACAAGAGGACATGCGAGTGCATGGGATGGCCCGATCTCGTCAAAGCGTTCGGGAGGGGCAAGGAATGACCCTGACGCAGAAGGAGGCGATGCGCGCACTGCTCCAGGGAAAGGTCATCACCTGCGGGAGTGCGGATTACGTCCTGGATCCCGGGGGTGAATTGCTGGTGAGGTACATAGAGTCGTGGCGGGACAGCAGCTTCTTCGCCGGCGCCGAGATCAAGGACGATTGGGAGCTGTCCTTCGAGGGCGCCCTGGCGTGCATGCGCGAGGGGAGGATTTGCCAGTGCGAGATCGCGCCGGAGTTCAACTATTGGATGAACGACAAGGGGAGGATCATCGCAGGAGAGCCGACCGACAGGCTCGGACCGAAGGCCAACGGCCACATCGTCGAGTTGTGCGATGACCATTTCACGGCCAGATGGAGGATGGTCCGATGACCAGACTCGCCGACCGCATCATCGGGAGGATCGCGGACAAGGTCAGCTTCCAGCTCCTGTATAGGGATTGGGTGTCCTTCGGGTTCTATCACGATACCGACAGGTGGATAGTGATATCCAGCACGTTCGACACCCGTGTCGAGATGGAGGTCGAGGCCATCTATGTGGACAAGGTCGCCGGTCGTTACGTCTACGGCCCGGGCTTCAAGGCGAACCTCGCACATGGCGTGACGCTTGTCGGATGGTGGGACGGCGACACCGAGGAGGAGCAGGAGGAGGCAGGGGTCATCGGAAGCGATGACGATGATGACGAGGAGGAGGACGAATGAAGGTTCTGACCGAGAATCAGTCCGACATCATCGACGAGATGATCGAGAACCCCGACATCGAACGTCTGCCCGAGTTGCAATGGATCGCACTGCACCTGTTGAGGATGGCAACGAATGCCCTCGGGGATCTGACGCCGACGGCCAGAGCGGAGCTGGAGGTCTCGATGGACCAGCTGCTGTACGCGATCCAGTGGACGGTCTGCTCCGACAACTACCCCGACCGTAAGGAACTGGCCAAGCAGTGCAGGTGCATGGCAGACGATCTGACCCGGGAGGATGACGAATGACTCTGATGACCTACGACCTGGCCGACGACCTCCGGATGAACGTCCATGTCATGCAGGACGGGCGCCTTACTCTGAGCATCGATGACGACAGACTGAAGTCGCGCAGGTGCTGGCTCGAATGGGACGAGGTGAGATGGCTGATGCGCGCGCTCAGGAGATGCGAATGCAACAAGGCGCTCAAAGAGGAGGGAGACGAGTGAAGACTTGCATGTGCAAGAGACCGATAAAGAGAGATGGAGATGAGTTCAGATGTCTCAGATGCGGGATGATGATCACCTACGTTTGGACCCCTGCTCCAGCAGGGGCGGGCAAGTCGGGTAAGGAGGCGGAGGAATGACCGAGTGCACATGCAAGACCTGCGGAAAGACGTTCATCCCGAACCATCCCGCAGAGGAACAGGCGGCAGACATGGGCCTGTGCTTCGACTGTCTTCAAAATCAACGCATACAGGCGTACAATGGGATGAAGAAGCTCATGAAGGAACAGAGGGCCCAGACAAAGAGGATGTGCGACAGGATCGCAAGGAACTCAAGGAGGCGAAGAAATGACCGATCTCGATGTCATCAAGCGCAATCCCATTTCGGGCGCGTCCATCCGTATGCACATCAGACACTTGGAGGGATTCAGCGCGGAGGAGCAGTCGTTGTTCGCCCAACTCGAAAAGGCCCTGGACTATCCGAGACAGGCGGATCTGACGCAATGGGAGGACGACGAATGACCGACGAACTCGATCATACGAGCAACACATGGAACGCCCTCACAACCGCGATCGAGGCGTTGGACCGCTTGAGGGGTCTCATGCCCGAGGAGTACGACAGGAGGCTCGGCATGATCCAGGACCTCCTGTCTGATGTGGCGTGGTACGCCGGAGACCTCCAATTCGAGGAGGCGGTCATCCAGGGGACGCAGGAGATGAAGGCGTGGATAAGGGAGGAGAGGGAGGAATGACTCAATGGCGCGTCTGCGTTTATCCGACGCACGAGAGCATCCTCGTCATCGACGAGATCTACGGGACGCAGAAGGCGGCGGAGAGAAGGCTCGATATCATCAGGAGCAGAATCAACGAGGGCGGGTGTGTTGTAAGCAGAGGCCCCAAGCCCGGCACCGTGCGCATCCTCAACGGGAAGCACATCGTCGGAGCGATGATGTTCGAGGTGGACGAGCGATGGCGAAGATCCACGCGTTCATGTCGCGCGACTGGTTCACATGCTACGAGTGCGACAGTCTGACCTGGCGCGGACTGTCGCCGTACTGCAGACACAACCGCTGTCAGATCAGATGGGACCCGGAGGGGTTCGGATGCGGAAGCTACGCATCAGGAGCGAGGGAGAGGTGAGATGGATGGCGGATTGGATCACACTGATATCCGGGATACTCGCTATCATCTGCGCGAGCATCCTTTATTTCAACGGTTGCAAACTCCAAAACGAGATGGAACGGGAACGCCATGCCCATCGCCGGGCGATGGACTACGCGCTGTGCATCGACGACATCCTGACCGGCGCGACCATGCCGGAGGACAAGCGGAAGAGGCTGCAGACGTGCTACCACTACTACCTCGCGGCGATAGGATCGGGAGATTGGGACCTGGTGGCGAAGCGCAGGGACGCGATGGACGAGGCGTTGGACCAGAGCGGATGGGAGTGGAGGGTCGATGACCGAACGCGAAGACCACATCCTCGCATCCGCCGTCATCGTCCTCGGGGCGACCGTCGTCTCCATCCTCGCGGTTATATGCACGCCCGGGGGCATCGTCGCAGGCGCATCAGCATGGCTCGCAGGCATCGCATGGGCATGGACAGAGGTGTCATGCAGCCGCTGACGCCCATCGAGCAGGAGATCGTGAGGCATCTCCGCATCAGGCCCATGACCATGAAGGACATCGAGGAGGCGATGGGGAGGAACCGCCATGACGCTGACATCGCCGCGGCGCTCGACCGTCTCAAATGGTTGGGGTACATCCGGCGCAAGCGCCTGGATACGTCCTGCCATCTCGCCGTCTGGGAGCTGATGTGATGATGTATATCGGACAAAAACGATGTTGGTTTGTCGGCACATCGATGAAACACGGCGGTCGACCTCGCAAACCCCGACATGACGAGGATGTTTTTGTGCCATGTCGGACAAACCTTTTTCCTCCGTTTTTCCGAATTTCGTTTTTATACCCCCCGGCTCGTCTTTTCATCACCTAAACGGAGGGTTAACCGTGGAGAAACTCGAATCGAAGACCATTGTGGTCAAGGTGAAGGACCTCGTGCCTTATGCGAGGAACCCGCGCAGGAACGACCAGGCCGTGGACCACGAGGTCACGGAGTTTTACAAGGCCTTCTTCGACGACCTGCAACCGTTCAACGAAGGCTTCGAGGACTGGAAGCCGTGGAGGTGAGAGGAGTGGCCAACGAGCAGAACCTCAGGCCCCTGAAAAAAGGCGAGTTGAGCAGTGAGGAGGCAAAGAAACGCGGTCGTGCAGGCGGAATCGCGTGTCAACGCAAGAAGGCCGAGCGCAAATCCATGGCAGAGACGCTGGAGATCCTGATGAAGATGCCCATGGAGAACGGCCCGGTAGAGTCCGTATCGGGCATGGAGTCCGCCAAGGATATGAAGGGCCGCAACGTGACGATGGGCGACCACCTGATGGTCACCGTCATGTCCAAGGCCCTCAAGGGCGACATGAAGGCGGTGGAGTTCATCCGCGATATGCTCGGGGAGATGCCCAAGTCTTCCAAGGGTTCGGAGCTCGCCGACTTCGCCACCCAGCTCCAGAAGCTCGCCGCATCCAAGACCTCCGAAGACACGGAGGGATGGGAGGAGAAATGACCATCGAGGGCCTCAAGCCGTTCGGTCCGAAGGTCCTGCGGAGGATCCTATGCACCGATGCCCTCCAGTTCTACGAAGGTCCAGTCCGTAGCGGCAAGACGCAGGCCTCCGTGCTATCTTTGTTGTACTATATCGCCACCCACCCCGTCTCAAGAGGCATCATCTCCGGGAACACCGTCGCATCCGTCACCAGGAACGTCATCAAGTCCCAGATGGGCCTGCTGGACTTATGCCCGGGATCGTCCATCGTGACCCGCGATAACGCAACACAGGTCATCGTCCCCACCAACCGCGGAGACGTGACCATCTATGTCTTCGGAGGGGGAAAGTCCAACTCCGAGGACCAGCTGAGAGGACTGACCGCAGATTTCTGGTATGCCGACGAGATCACAAAGCACCACATGAGCTTCATCAACGAGGCGATGGCGAGGCTCGCGGCGTCTGACCATCCCTACATGATATGGACCTCCAACCCGGACAACCCTCACAACCCTATCTACACGGAGCACACCGATCGCTACCTCCGCATGACACCGGCCGAGAAGAAGGCGTTCGGAGGATACCACGAGTTCCACTTCGTCCTCGAAGACAACCCGATCATGACTCCGGACAAGATCGAAGCCCTCAAGCTCCGCTACCACGGCTACGAGTACGACCGCAAGATCCTCGGACTGCGGTGCGTGGCGGAGGGCCTGATCTATCCGCGCGTCGACCGGACCTACTTCCGCGAGTTCGACAAGGCCGAGGTCGACGTCCGCTACTGCGCCATCGACTTCGGAGCCGACCACCCGACCGTGATGCTGTTCGGGGGCATGGTCAAGGGCAATCGCAAGGACTGGCGCATCGTGGCGGAGTATTTCGACGAGAAGAGCGACAAGACCACCTATGACCACTACATCGGCTTCCTCGATGTCTGCCAGCATCTCGGTGTCGACCCTCAGAGGGTCGTCATCGCCATCGACCCTGCCGCCAAGATCCTGCGTGTCGAGTTCATGCGTCATAGCCTTCATGTCATCAAGGCCAAGAACGACGTTCTGGACGGCATCGAGTACACACGTTCTCTGATCTATGGCGGGATTCTCGGTTTCCACACGGATGTGCTGGACCTCCTCAACGAGTTCGGCACCTACTCCTGGGATCCCAAGGCCTCGGAGCGCGGAGAGGACAAACCCATCAAGATGCGCGATGACCGCATGGATGCACTGCGCTATCTCGCCTACACTCACATCAAACCTGTTATCGGAGCGATACAATGAAAACAGAACCACCCGAAACCATCGTCACGCAAGAGAACATCACGCCGAGGACAGTCCGCAACGCATTCGTGGACTGGATCGGCCAGAAGTCGCGCTACGATACGCTCTACCGCTACTACATCGGGGACCAGGACTTCCCCGACCGTGACGGTAACCGCATCGTCTCTAACTTCTGCGCGTACATCTCCAAAGCCCTCCGCGGCTACATGGTCGGCAACCAGCCGAAGTACGTCTGCGCGGAGAACGACTCCTACGGCCAGCAGATCATCGACCTCATGCACCGTCAGACCAAGTGGTCCGTAGATTCCCAGCTCGCTCTCGACATGAGCATCTACGGCAAGGCGTTCGAGCTCGTCTATCTTCCGAAGGACAAGACAGAACCGAACTCGGTCGTCGTGTCCCCTCGCAACGCATTTGTTGCTTACACCGGAGACATGGAGCGTGACTCGGTCTTCGGCGCGGTCATCTACTCCTACCGCGACGAGGCCGACACCATCCACTACACGATGTACATGTACGACAGGCAGAGCATGAGCGTGTGGGAGTCCGTCAACGACGACTCCGCCGATGGCTGGCGCATGATACAGGACCCCGTACCGCACGGCTTCGGACGCGTGCCTCTGATCGAGTATCGCAACTCACGGGACATGCTCGGAGACTTCGAGGGCATCATGGACCTGCAGGATGCCTACAACTCGCTCCTGTCCGACAGACAGGACGATAAGGACGCCTTCGCCCAGACCATGCTCTTCATCCAAGGCTCCATCATCGGCGCCACACCGGAGGAGATCGAGCAGGGCAAGGAGTTCCTGAAGAAGACCCGCGTCTTACAGGGCGACGACGACACCACCGCCACATGGCTCACCAAGACCATGGACGAGACGGGCATCCAGGTCCTGCAGGACCAATACGCCAGCGACATCCACAAGTTCGCAATGGTCCCCGACCTGTCGGACGAGCAGTTCGCGGGCAACGCGTCGGGCATCGCCATGGCGTACAAGATGTTCGGAACGGATCAGATGATGGCGGAGAAGACCGCGCGCTTCCGCGAGGGTTTCATCCGCCGTGTCAAGCTCTACGACTACCGCATGAACAACCCCTCCATGTCCGTCGGGTACGAGCCGAGGACGGACATCGAGAGCATGGACATCGTCTTCCAGTTCAACGCGCCCCAGGACCTGTCCTACATGGCGACGGCCCTGACGCAGCTCACGTCCTCCGGCATCATGTCCAAGGCGACCGCGAGGATGCAGATCTCCGCCATTCCCGACCCCGCCGAGGAGGCGGAGCTCGTGGAGGAGGAGGCGTCGTCCGCATCGTCCTCCGACGCCATGTCCTTCGAGGACGACGCCACGAGGTCGCTCGGCAGGATGCAGAACCCTCCGATGGATGACGAGGACGAGGACGATGGCGAAGGCCCCATCCTGGAGTGACGACATCGAGAGGGAGGTGGCGAGCTACCAGGGCAACATGACGCCCCTCGCCAAGTCCCTCTCGCGCATCACCAACCGCGCCCTCGACGGGCTGATCTCGGACGTCCGCGCCATGATGGAGCGCGGGAGGTACGCGGACCAGCCCGCCGCCATCTTCCTCAACGGCTTCGCGGACTCCGCCACCATCATCAGGATGCAGGCGCTCCTCAAGGCGGTCCCGGAGCGCTACCGCGAGACGATATGGGAGAGCATTACGGGGCAGATCGCCCATCACCGCATGACCAACATCCGCGCCATAAGGACGCTCGCCCGTCTCAACTGCTATGCGGTCCTCGACGACATGCTCTACACGACCGCGAGGATCCTGTCCGAGGTCGCCAAGGACGGCTACTATCGCGGGACGTTCGTCCTCCAGAAGGAGACGGGCATGGGGTGGGCGGTCGACGCCATCAAAGGCGGCCGCGTGCAGGTCATCGTGGACTCCGTGTTCGACCTGCCCGATGCGAGGCGGTACATGGACCCTCTCGTCGATTTCTCGTCCAAAACGGTCATCAACTCCATGCTCCGCGGCCTCCCGCCGGACATGGTTTCAAAAAGCGTGGACGACATCAAGGGAGCCATGAGGTTCAGATCTAAGCGCGAGGCCCGGACCGTCATCACCGAGACGGCGGGCGAGGCCCACATGGAGGCCTATATGAAGCACGGCGTGGAGCAGTACGTCTTCACCGCCACGTGGGACGAGCGCACATGCCCCGTCTGCGGTCGGCTCGACGGGCAGGTGTTCGACCGCGATAAGGCGCAGGTCGGTATCAACTACCCGCCGATGCACCCCAACTGCAGATGCACCACGGTGGCCAAGATCGACCCGGAGCTGGAGGCGCTCATGCGTCAAAGGCGCTACACCGACGACGCTACGGGAGTCACGCACGAGATCCCGCGCAACTTCGGCTATAAGGACTGGTATGATACCTTCGGACCCGGCAGGAAGGACGGAGTCGCATACAAGCCCAAATTCAAGAAGAAGGACTGAAAACCCCTCCTAAACCCCTTAATCCCGAATTTCGTTTTTATACCCCTATCCTCGTCGTTTTAACCACCCCAAGGGGGGGTTGTACCCGTGACAGACGGAAAAGAGAACATCGACGATACCGGCACAGGGGGAGAACCCCAACCCGAGCTCAAGACCTTCACCCAGGACGAGGTGGACAAGAT
>ERZ1034962.662-NODE-662-length-14373-cov-3.643386_pt1 | contig 14373 bp, 4 predicted proteins | sample MGYA00520696_ERZ1034962 | MGnify/ENA primary metagenome ERZ1034962 (study PRJEB33766, sample SAMN09781770) | gut metagenome | biome: gut microbiome | host: Homo sapiens | place: Madagascar | study: EMG produced TPA metagenomics assembly of the PRJNA485056 data set...
CTCGAGCTCGACGGGGTTCTCGGGGTCGGTGTAGACGTCACCGATGTCGGTGCGGTCGATGCCCACGACGGCGGCGATGTCACCGGCGCCAACCTCGTTGCACTCCTTGCGTCCCAGGTAGTCGAACGTGAAGAGCTGCTTGACGGTGGCGTTGGCACGCGAGCCATCGTTCTTCACGACGAGGATCTTGTCGCCGTCGTGGATCGTGCCGGAGTAGATGCGGCCGATGCCAATGCGGCCCACGTACTCGGAGTGGTCGATCGTCACGCACTGCATGGCGAGCGGACCGTCGGGGTCGACCTCGGGCGCGGGCAAGTCCTCGATGATCATGTCGAGCAGCGGGTACATGTTGTCGTTGTCGTCATTGGGGTCGAGACGGGCAAAGCCGTTCATGGCGCTCGCGTAGACGACGTGCTCCATGGCGAACTCAAGCTGCTCGTCGGTGGCGCCGAGGTCGGCCATGAGGTCGAGGCAGTCGTTGTAGGCCTTGTCGGGGTTGGCGCCCGGACGGTCGATCTTGTTGACGACGATCATGATGGACAGGCCGGCGTCGATGGCGTGGCGCAGGACGAAACGCGTCTGGGGCATGGGACCCTCGAAGGCGTCGACGAGCAGAAGGGCGCCGTCGGCCATCTTGAGCACGCGCTCGACCTCGCCGCCGAAGTCGGCGTGACCCGGGGTGTCGATGACGTTGATCTTGACGTCCTTGTACTCGATGGAGATGTTCTTGGCCAGGATGGTGATGCCACGCTCGCGCTCCTGGTCGTTGGAGTCCAGGACGCGCTCCTCGACCTGCTGGTTGGCACGGAAGGCATCCGTGGCGCGCAGGAGCTTGTCCACGAGCGTCGTCTTGCCGTGGTCGACGTGGGCGATGATGGCGATGTTGCGTAGGTTCTCCTGGCGCATGCTTTCCCTCAATCTCGCACTGCGTGCCGGATGACACGCGGTATGACTAGTGGAGGCCGAAATCTCGGCCAACGGTACAGTTTAGCGTGGTAAGCGGCCCTCCGTGGGCTCAAGCTGCATGTTCACCGAGCACTCACGTTAGGGACGGTGACAAACGACCCCGGCGCCGTTGCCGCGGTGGCAGTTTGACCCCGTCCCCAAGTGTCACGGTTAGAGGAGGCAGGGCAGCTCGCCGGCGGGGGCGGGATCGGTGTAGCGGAAGCGGTCTCCGCGGCCGATGCCGTCGACAAGGGCATAGGCGGAGTAGCCGCACGACGCCCCGCGGTCGCCGAACTCCAGGATGAGCGCGTCTCGGAAGACGTCGTCCTCGTCGGCGATGGCGCCCTGGTAGGCGATGGCGTAGCAGACGGGCTTGCCGATGACCTTCGAGCCGTCCTGGGCGCGAGCCCCGCGCGTGATCCAGTCATGGGCGGCCTCAAGGCAGACCTCGGCGGAGTCATCATCGAACTCGCAGGTCATGCGCTCGCCTCGAGCGTCAACGGCGCTGGCGACAACGGAGAGGGCATCGCCCGCGGCCAGCTTGTCGAGGGCCTCGCCCATGAGCTCGCTGCCCAGGCTGTCGCACTGCTCGGAAACTCCGCCGTTGTTCTCAAAGGCCTGCTCGTCTGCCATGGTCCGCCCTTCATGCGCCGGTTCTGTCGAGGAGATGGTAGCGCATCGGCGCACGAGGTTGCGCGCTCCACGCCAAAAGAGAAGGGAGCCGAGGCCAATTGACCTCGGCTCCCAGAGCACCGGACGGAGATTGCGAAAGGAGAACGGGAGAAGCTCGAAGAGCCCGCCCGGTGGAAAGGGACAGACCCTCGCCGGCGCGGCAATGGGAGGAGCCGCGCCGGCTTAGGTTTTCTTAGCCCCCTAGCTCCTCTTGCCCCTCTTGCTCACAACGAGGGCGACGGCGAGGATGGCGACGCCGAGAACCGCGCTAACCACGATGGGTGCGGACTCGATGGGGTCACCCGTCTGCGGGATGAACTTCGTGGGCGGCGTCGGGGTCGAGGGCTTCGCGGGCTCCTCGGGCTTGGTGTACGTGTTGCGGAACACGCATGCCTCAAGCTCCTCCTGGTTCACGCTCGCGATGAGATTGCCCAGGCGATCGTCTTCGACCGTGACGGTGACCTTGCGCTCCGTCTCGTCGTATGTGACGCCCTGCTGGCCATCGTTCACCTCGGAGATGGTGAACGTGTAGGTGCCTGCCTGCGTGAAGGAGAGCTCGGAGAACGTAACCTGACCGTTAGCGTCGTTCGTCGCGGTGAGCTCGACACCACCACCGGAGAGCTTGAAGGTGAACTGGCCAGCCTTGAGGTCTGCGCCCTCGAGAACCTTGGCCGCGGTGAGCGCGAGCTTCGTGGGCTTGGCAGTGTAGACGTTTTCGAACTCAACCTCACCCGCATCTACGAGCTTGTGAGTAACGCCGAGGGTTCCGTCCCCGTTGTCCACGACGGTCGTCGTCACACGGTAGGTTGCATCGCTATACGTAACGCCATTCGCGGTGGTCCCGTAGCCATGCTCGCGAATCGTGTAGTTGTGAATACCGGGGCTGGTGTACTCGATGCCGCTCAGAGTCACCTTGCCGGAGGCATCATTCGTGCCCGTGGCGACGACCTTGTCTCCCTCAAGAAGCTCGAACGTAAACTCATTCGCCTCAAGAGCGCGGCCGGTCAGCGTCTTGTGGACCGTGATCTGGTCGGTGACGCTCGAAGTGGGGTGCGTGACGCTGTAGGAGTTCGTGAAGGTGAAGGCCGGGCCGTCCACCGCGTTGCCGTTCGCGTCTACGCGCTGGGCGGTGAGCATGCCGTTGCCGTCGTCGGTCACCTTGATGTAGACGTCGCGGCTAGGCGTGGCATCGTTCGTGACGCCCGCGACGCTGCCGCTCTCGCTCACAACGTAGTGGAACGTGTGAGTCCGTTCGCGGGTGGGAGCATCGGTCGCGGAGAGTGCCACGTCGGACACGGTGCGAAGCGTCTGGCGAGACGTGCGCCATGCGGCGACGGCAACCTGTGCCTCGTCAGGACTGTGGAGAGCGAGCGTCTCGATCTGCGCCTCCGCGGCGTCATCGGACGCCGTGTCGGAGTCGGACTCGGACTCTGCGGGCGCGGCGGGAGCCGTGGGCGTGGGATCGGCCGCGGGGGCAGACGCTGCACCGGGGGCACCCGCGCTTGCCTCGGGTGCGAGGGTGGCGGCACCATCGCCAGCGGCGCTCGAGCCATCTGGCACGGGGGCCGCGTCAGCGTTCGCCTCGGCATTTGGAGCGGTGGTGGCCGCCGTCGGGTTCTCCTCGCGCTGTTCGGCAAGGGCACCGGCCTCGGCACCAGTCTCCGCCCCGCCGTCCTCGCCAAGGGCACGGAGCAGGTCTTCGAGCTTGAACGTGATCGAGCCAAAGTCGACGTTGCCGTTCGCATCGTTCGTGGTCGAGGTGCGGGTGGGCATGGGGGCACCAATCTCGCCCTCGACGGTGAAGGTGAACTTCCCGGTGATATCGGTACCATCAAGGAGTTCAGGCACGCGGAGCTGCTTGGAGCCCACAAGGTTGATGGAAACGGGCTCGCCCGTCGCGTACGTGTTGAGGAACGCGAGGCCACCGTCAGAGAGGTCCGTGGTGCAAGTCAGCTTTCCGTCGCCGTTATTATCCACAACGGTCACGTTGAAGGAGAAGCTCGACGCCGTGGGCGTCACGCCCTTATCGCTGAGACCGTCAGCCACCTCGTATGCAACGTACGGAATCGTCCAAGTGTTGCCCGTGCGAGTAGCGAGGCCCTCGCCAACAAGGCCGGCGAGCTTGTCACTGTCATAGGACAGGGCTCCGAAGTCCACCTTACCGGAGACGTTCGTGGCAGTGGAAACGACCCTGCCGGCGTCCTTGCCGTAAACCAGGCGGAAGTTGAAGTCGTTATCGAACATGAGGCCGTTCGTCATGGACTTCGTGCCAACGATGGGGTCGGTCGCGCCGGCGGCGGCATAGGAGTTCTCGAAGGAGACCTTCGCAGCGGCGTTCGCGTCAGAACCGGCAACGTAGGTGTACGTGTTGTCGACACCAGACGTGCTCGTGACGTGCGTCGTTACCGTGAGCCTGGCGGTAGAGGCGTCATCAGCCGTGGTGATCTCGACGTTGTAGCTCGTTGCGTCATAGCTGACGCCACCAAGATTGCCGCCCTTCTCGGTAATGGTGTAGGAGTAGACCTTCCCTACGTCTTCCTGGGTAAACGTGACGCCCGCGGGCGAGCTCACCACAAGAGCCTCGTCCCCGTCAGGGGCTGCGGAGCTGGCGTGCTCGCCAGCAATGCCGAGCTTGTCGCCATCACCGGTCGCGGTGACGACAAACCCAAACTCTTCCGCGCTCATGGCGCGGCCGTTCATCCTCTTCGTCACGCTCAGGCCGCCGGCAGCCGTGTAGTCGAGGCGAGAGCTATAGGTGTTCGTGAAGACGTTGTTCCCGTTCGCCACGGTGGCGCTCATCGTGCCATTGCCCCGGTCAGCGATCGTTACGGTCACCGTCGCGGCATGCTTGTCATCGGAGATTCCGGGGATGCCAGAAGCGTTCTCGCGAACCTCGTAGACGAACGTGCGGGCGCCATCGCGCACCATGTCATAGGTGAACGGGATGGTGCCAAACGTGAAGTCTGCCGCCTCGGTGGCGTCATGGACGGTCACGCTGGTGACTTCCTCGCCGTTGGCATTGATGGGAAGCGGCGCTCCTTCGGTCTTGGCGCTGATCGTGAAGGTGAAGCTGTCTCCGTCACGCCAGTCGCGACCCTCGAGCACCTTGGAGAAGTGGGGGTTCACGAGCTGGTCAGACGGGATGCTGGAGTCATACGTGTTGACGAACTCCCTGTCACCGGAGATGAGGCTGACGGTCGCCTCGAGCTTGCCGGTCTCCGTGTTGTCTCGCACGGTGACGCGGAATGCCGCGACGTTGTCGCTGTAGCTCATGCCACCGACACTTCCGCGCTCCTCGGTGACCCTGTAGTCGTACTGGCCAGGCTGCGTGTACACGATGGAGCCAAAGTCAATCTTCGCCACCCCGTCGGTGGCATCGTCGGAGCTAACGGCGACCTTCGTAGAGGGAGCGCCGTCGTCACCCATGGGGACGGGAGCGCCGTTGACGCCCTCAAGCAGGAAGGCGAAGCTGTCGCCGTCCCGCCAGTCGCGACCCTCAAGGACCTTCGTCAGGCCGAAGTCAGCCGTGGCGAAGCTGGCGTCCGCGGCATGGTACGTGTTCTCGAACAGGACCCTACGGCTGTCGTCGCTCACGACCTGACCATCAATCTTCGTCGTAACTGTCAGCGTGCCGTCAAGGTTGTCGATGACGGAGATGACCACCTCGTGCGTGCGGCTGTCATAGGTAACGCCAGGGACCTTATCTCCCTCGGCGGGAATGACCTCTGCCACCTCGAACGCGTAGGTCTTGTTGGCATTCTCCGCGCTAAAGACAACGTCGGACAGCTTTGCCATATCCTCGGCAATGCCGCTTGCGCGCCTCTGGGTGTTCGAGAAGCTCTTGTCGGAATCGGCAAGCAGGGCATTTGCCTCGTCAGCCGTCGCAGCAACAGTGCCGTCCTCGGCGGTTGCGTTCTTGCCGGTGATGGTGAAGGAGAACATGCCCATATCCATGGAGCGGCCGGTGAGGACCTTGCTCACGGTAAGACCGGGATAGTAGGCAACCTCGGTGGGCGCGTAGACGTTCGTAAAGGCAGCGTGATCGGTAACGGCCTTGTCCCTATCGATAGCGGAGGTCGTGTTGTCGTAGGAGACGCTCTCGAGGGCGAGCTTGCCATTGTCATCAACGATGGTGACGGTTGCAGTGGCGACGTGGCGGTCCCACGTGATGCCCGCGCCATCCTCGGCAGGAGCGTTCTCGCGAATGCCGAAGACGTACTTGCCGGGCTTGGTGAACGTCATCTTGCCGGACTTAAAGTTGACCACGTTGCCGCTGGTCTCACACTCGAGAGACATGTCAGAGACAACGCCATTCTCGGGGCCAGAGACGAGGCTCAGGGAGAAGTTGAAGTCGTCCGTATCGAGCATGTCTCGGCCAACAAGCTGCTTCTCGCCCTTGATGATTCCGGACTCAACGAACGCCTGGGGCGTATAGGAGTTCTCGAACGCGGCCTCAGCGAGCCCGTCGGTCTCCCCCTCGCGCGTATAGGTCGCGGAAACCTTGACGAGATTCTCGCCGTCGATGGTCTCGTAGGTCACGGTCACGGTCGCAATCCAGACCGTGGTGTCATACGTCATGCCGGGACGCGCGTCGGCGGGGACCTTCTCGGCGATCTTGTACTGATAGGTCTTGCCCACATCCTGGTTCGTGAAGGTAATGCCCTCGAAGACGACGACACCATGGGCGTTGTTGTGGCCGACGAGCTCAGCCACACCGTCGGGCATGGGGGCGCCGGCCACAGGCGGCAGCGAGAACTCGAACATCTCGGGCTGGAGGGACAGCGCGCCGGACGCGTCGCTCAGCGTCTTCGTGGCGATGGGCGCCCACTCCTGCGAAGTGGCGTCGAAGGTGTTCGTGAACCTCGCGACGCTCGTCGCGGCAGCATCGGCGGCGACGTCGGCACCGAGGTCGTCGTGAACGCGCGTGATCTCGGCGGTGGCAGCGAGCGTTCCGTCGTGCTTGTCCTCGACCGTGACGGTCACGGTATAGAGGGCGAGTGAGGTCGACACACCGGGCGTCGTGGCTTCCTCGGCGGGCTCGTAAATCTGATAGTAGTAAGTGCCAGGCGCATTGTAGGAGATGTCACCAAAGTTGAAGGCTACCCGCGTTCTGGAAGGCGTGCCTTCGGGGCTCGTCACGACAATCTTGGAGATGTCCTCCTCGGCGCCTTCGGGCATGGGAGCGCCATAGAGCCCCTGGAGAATGAAGGTGAAGCTATCGTTTGCAAGCCAATCGCGACCATCGAGGATCTTCTCGCCGATGAGGCTCTCTCTGCCGGAGAGCGTTCCCTTAGCGGAGTAGGTGTTCGTGAATTCTGCCTTAGCCTCAAGGCCGGCCTCGATCGTGCCTCTCTGCGCTGTTGAGGGCGTAGTCACGAAGCCGTTCGTGGCTTCCTCGGTCACGGTGTAGGTAGTTCCCCGAGGAAGGCCATACACGTAGAGTGTCTCTCCGTGCTTGAGCGTGTGCGTGGCGTTGCCGGTGGCGTCAAACGTGAGATCCCAGGACTCGTCACCGCGGACCGTCCCGTCCTCACCCTTGACGGTTGCCTTGAACGTCTTGCCGGCGGCGTCGGGAATCGAGATGTTGAACGTGAAGTTGCGGTCGTTGTAATAGCCCTCGTCGAAGCCAGCAGGAACGGCGACCGTCTTGGAAATCGCGAGCGTCCCGGGCTGCTCGAGCGAGATGCGACCGTTGTTGCCAAGGGCAACGTTGATTGTCCTGCCATTCCAGTGGGGGTTGATGATGGTAGAGGCGGTATCCGTAGCGTTGGAATCCTTGTCGGTACGAAGCTCGTTGATGTAGGTGAGACGGCGCGAACCCTTCCTCAAGATGAGATATCCGGACTCATCAGTGGCGATTGCACCCGTAACACCCTCGGCAACGCTGCCGGGGAAGGAGACCACGCTCGAAGACTTGGTGGCCGCTTCGTCAGCGATGTCGTACCAGGAGCGCTTGTAGTAATACGTCGCAGAACCGCTCAACGGACCACGAGCACGCTGGGTGCACTCGGCGTTGAGATAGAGCGGCGTGTCTTCGGTGATGTAGTAGTAGCTGTTACCCGTCGCAGGAGTGAATGCAGACGTCGTGTTTCCATCCTCCCCATCGGAGTCGGAGTACGCGTTCGCGAGGAAGTAAACCTTTCCCTCTTCATCTGCGTGGCTGGCAATGTAGTCCGCCATGGCCTCGTCGGGGTTCGCGAGGAGATCAATCGCCTCTTCCTTGAGGCTCGACCCGTAGAACACGCGAATGGGAAACGTCAGCGTCACGTCGCCGGTTCCATCATCCTCGTCGACGTTGAAATGACGAAGCGGAATGAGGGACGCCGGAATGGAGACGGTCACCTTGTCGCCAGTCCGGGCATCATCGGAACGCTCGACACGGATGATAATGTCTTTGAGGTCACCCGCGGGATAGAGCACGTTGCCGGCCGTGCCGTGGAACGTGTAGGTATCGACGTTTCCGGAAGTGGATTTATCCGGGTTGGAGAAGACCTGCTTGGCGAACACAACGCTCTTGAAGCTGTCGACCTTCATGTAGTCGCCCAGTTGATCGGTAAACGTCACGTAGCCAGACGTGTTCTCGGCACCCTCGACGACATCGGTGGGATGACCGGCCGCGCTCACGATGTCCTGCGAGATTCCGCTAAAGACGTCCTTGAGATCGTTGGCACTCGTCGCAGTCTTGTAGAAGTCGGAGTCGGTCGCGCGCGCACCAAGCTCGTTGTACTTCGTTGCAGCGGGATAGTTGCTGGACACGGCGTGCAGGAACTTGTTCTCATTCGTAGCACCCCAGCCATTGGGGTCATAGGAGGGGTTGGCGCCATTCTGGATGCCAACGGTGTAGATGGTGGTTCCACCATCCTTGAGAGCCTTGGCGGTGGAGACGGCGGAGTTGGCGACGCTCGAGCTGAAGTCGCTGCTCGTAGTCGGCGTGCCATCAGTGAAGAACACGACGACCCTCTTGGCGCCGGGGCGTGGGTTGTCGTCGAGTGCCTTTTTGGCCTGGCTCATGCCCTCGTCGGCGCGGGTGGCGCCGGCAGGGTCGATCGCGTTGATGCGTGAGGTGATGGTCCCCTTGCCGTCCTGCGTGCAGGCGGTGAGCCCAAGCATGCGCTGACTGTAGTTGTATTTGTAGCCGCCAGACGAATAGGTATCGTTGCCGATACGCTCCGTGCCTTTGCCGGCAAACTTCACCACGGCGACGCGATGCTGCTGGCTTGCGTCCGAGATACCCTCGTTTGCCTTCGCGATCTCGTCGACGAAGGCGTTGGCGGCAGCCTTGAGCGCATCGATGCGCTTGGTGGAGCCACGGTCGCCCATCGGGTCGTCCATCGAGCCAGAGGCGTCAAGAACGAGAACTATGTCCAGGGGCGTCGAGGACGTCATCGTCAGGTTCGACGTCGATGAGATGGCAGAGAGGGACGTCAGGAAATCCGAGTCATCACCCTTCTCAATCGTCATATCACCGTCCGCGCCAGAGAGGACGATATTACCGTTCGAGACGGTCTTGTCCGTCCAGATGCGGCCGACGTTCTCCGTCGAATTCTCGAGGCCCCAGTCGCGCCACGTTGACGCAGAGGAGGGATCAGCCACCGTCTTGGCGCCAGCCGTGGCGGCAAATGCTGAGACGGGAGCTAACGTAAGGAATAACGCAAACAACAACAGAAGCCTTAGCCGCCTCATGGTGACCTCCTCCGACGAAAGCTAGATAAGCGAGCTTATCGTCAGTAAATCGAGGTCTATTCAATAGGTCACATGTGTGCCAAATTTGAGAACTCGCAGGTAGATTAACCTGTTCTAAAATTCACCGTTTCCGCGAACGGTATGGGAAATACAAAGCCGTGCGTTGGTTGCGGAGGCGCATATATGTCGATGCGGAAGGGCGATTAAACGCCCCTAGCCCCGCTCGCGAGTCCTGAGCTCGTCGAACCAGGCGTCGAATTCTCGATAGAGGCCAACGCGCGTAGTCACTCCCGCCTTCTCGTAGATGGCGGAGATATGCCTCTGAGCCACGCGGCGCGAGACGAACAGGCCATCCGCAATCTCTTGAACGCCGAGATCCGTTGTCAGGAGGGACTTATACACTTCCCCCTCCCTCGCGGTGAGACCAATCTTCTCGGCGTATAGGGCGAGCGCCTCTTCGCGAGACGGAAGGACGGGCTCCTGAATGAGGGCCTCGCCAACCCCCCCCCTCTCCTCGTCCAGGTCCTCCGTAATTCCCCACGCGATGTCGCGGACAAGGACGAGAAGGCAGACGATCGACAGCAAGCATGACACGGTCACCGTCACGACCACACCCAGTGACTCGAAGAGAAGGCGCGCGAAGAGAGCACCCAGAGCACCCACAAGACAGCTGATGGCCCTCCCCATACCCGCAACGATCTCCGGACAAGATGTCTTAGGCGCCACCCTCATGAAACTCGCGCTGAGATACATGACATAGAAAGACCCATATATTCCCGCGATGAAGGTAGCGGCAGGCATTCCCTCCGGCGTTTCCGCCGCGGGCACCGCCGCAGCGACAAGGAACATCGCGCATATCGTGATGAGGGAGCGAAGGTGGCCCTTCTTTAGGTCAAACACTACGCCGACGAGCGGAAGCGAAAGCGAGTAGACGATCTTGGAGAGACCGGTGCTGATGATATTCCCGTTTGCATAGTTCCAGACAAGAACGCCGTCGAGAAGACCATAGTCGAGGGTCATGGCGGCAGCGGCAACCGCAAGAAGAATAATCGATCTCCTACTCACGCCAGATACCTGTTGAGTCGATGACTGGGGGTCGTACAACCATTGCCTAGCGGGACGGCCGGCAAGCCACAAGATGACAATCGCACTCAGGGCCACGCAAATCACAAAGGCCGCGGGGGTCATCCCGAGGGTCTCGACAAGATACTGGAGCAGCGAGGCAACACCCATGCCAATTCCAAGCGCTCGCCCAGAGACCGCACTCTCGCATGACACGAGGCTAAACCCACAATGGACGGCTGCGCCAATGTAGCCAAGGGCCAGAATCGTCACGCTGCTCGCGATAAGGAAGCCGGGCAGGCGAAGGGTTGCCACCATCCCGACGGCTCCGGTAACGCAAAAAGACATCGCAGCGGCAGCGGCAGTTCTTTTCTCCATCGAGCCGGAAAGATAGGATCCCGCTACCCAGAAAAGGACATAGCCAAGCCCCGTAAAGGCGAGCAGGATCGCGTATACGTTCCCTATGACGCCAGGATCCGCAAGGCGAGGAGTGCGCCCAAGCGTTACGGACATGCAGAGCTTCCAGGTAAAGAAATAGAGGGAGAAAGAGGCAGCCTCGATAAATAGCTCCCGCGAGAAATAACGGGAGGGAACAATATGCCGAAACCGTCTAGTTGCGTGCATAAGTCGCCTCCCATCATCTCTCCACCTATTTTCGCACGATATTCGAGAGGGAGGGACAATAAAAACCGCGACAAAAGTCCCAAATAATCATCGCTTTTGAAGCTGATATCAGAGCCTGGAAGAAGGATAACGATTACGCTCTTTCACGCTTCGTTGGCGGGCATTCAGAAATGCCTTGAGGGCACAAATCCCGGGCGCAGAGGAGGTCAGCATAAAAAACGCCGGAGAAGCACTCCGGCGAAACAGACTGGTGGAGACGATGGGGATCGAACCCACGACCTCAGGCTTGCAAAGCCCGCGCTCTCCCAACTGAGCTACGTCCCCTTTTAGTAATAAACGCCCCAGCGGCGACTCGGCTCACGCTGGGGCGTTTATTGGCGAAAAGGTGGTGGGCCCGACAAGGTTCGAACTTGTGACCTCCCGGTTATCAGCCGGACGCTCTGACCAACTGAGCTACGGGCCCACATGCGGTGTGTTCGCCACAACGCGCTTCGCTATAATAGAACATCGCCCAAACTAAGGTCAACTACTTTTTTCAAAAAAGTTTTTGGCCTGCCAAAATAGGCGACAACGGGTAGCATATCGCTACCAACGGACGGTGACAGCTGACCTCGACGTCGCTGTCACCACGAGAGGAGAAGGGATGGACCACATGGTTGAGATGACGCTCAGAAACCTCATCGTGGGAGGTGGCCCCATTCCCTCCGCCATCATCCTGCAGCCCGCCAGTGACGAGAACGACAGCGAGCTCGTCCTGCCCATCAGCGTGGGCACCGTGGACGCGGCCAACGTGGCACGCGCCACGAACGCGGACGACCACAAGCGCCCGGCAACCCACGCCCTGCTCGTGGACACTATCGACGCACTAGGCGGCGAGCTCGAGAGCGTGAGCATCACCCGCGTCGAAGGTGCCACGTTCTTCGCCACACTCGACGTTCGCTCGGCAACGGGCGAGCAGCACCACATCGATGCGCGCCCCTCGGACGCCATCTCCGCCGCCATCGAGGCGGACGCCCCCGTCCTCGCGAGTGAGGACGTGCTGGAGTGCGCCGGCCTCCCGGACTTCGCCGCCGTCGAGCGAGACGAGCAGGAGCGCAAGGCCGCCGAGTTCCACGACTTCGTCGAGAACCTCACCCCGGACGACTTCAAGGCCCCCAAGCAGAGCTAGAAAAGCAGGCCGCCCAAAAGTGTCAGAGACTTTTGGGCGGCCTTTTCATCAAAAAGGGAGGGGTACCATTGGCACCCCTCCCTAGCGGCTACTCTTCCTCGAATTCCTCGGACGCTACCTCGCCCTCGCCGGGCTCGGGCTCGTCCTTCTCCTCCTCGTCGGAGACCTCCATGCGCGCAAGGGCGCACACCGAGTCGTTCTCGTCCACGTCCATGACCTTCACGCCCTGCGTGGAGCGGCCAAGCTTGGAGATATCCTCCACCCTCACGCGAATGACGACGCCATCCATGCTCACGATCATGAGCTCCTGGTGAGGCTCGACGACGCGGCAAGCCGCAAGCTGGCCCTTGGCGTCCGTCATCGCGATCGTGAAGACGCCCTGGCCGCCACGCTTGTGCTCGGGGTACTCGGCAACCGGCGTGCGCTTGCCGTAGCCCTTCTCGGTGATCACGAACAGGTCACCGGTACCGTTCGTGATCTCCATGCCCAGCATCCTGGCGTCACCCTTGAGCGTGATACCACGGACACCGCTCGTGCCGCGGCCCATCGGGCGCACGTCGCTCTCGGGGAACATGATGGCCTTGCCGTCCGTGGAGACGAGGATGACCTTCTCGCCCTCGCGCACGCGGCGCACGTTGACGAGCTCGTCGCCGTCGCGTAGGTTGATGGCGATGAGGCCGTCGCGACGCGTGCGGTCGTAGGCGCTCATGGCCGTCTTCTTCACGGTGCCGTTGGCCGTGGCGAACATCAGGTACTCGTCCTCGGGGAAGTCGCGGCACGTGATGACGGCCATGGCACGCTCGCCCTCGGAGAATGGCACGAGGTTCACGATGGCCGTGCCGCGGGCCGTACGCTGGCCAATCGGCAGCTCGTGGACCTTCAGGCGGTACGCCTTGCCCTTGTTCGAGAAGAACATCACGTAGTCGTGCGTGCTCGCCACGAACAGGTTCTCGACGAAGTCGTCATCCTTGAGGTTGACGCCCTGGACGCCCTTGCCGCCGCGCTTCTGCGCACGGTAGGTGTCGACCGGCGTGCGCTTCACGTAGCCGGCATGCGTCACGGTGACGACCATGTCCTCCTCGGCGATGAGGTCCTCGACGTTGAGCTCCTTGGTGCCCTGGACGGAGATCTTCGTGCGGCGCTTGTCGGCGAACTTGCGCTCGATCTCGCGCATCTCGTCCTTGATGACGTCCAGGATCTTCTCGGGGTTGGCCAGCAGGTCCTCGTAGTAGGCAATCGCCTTGCGAAGGCCGTCGAGCTCCTCTTGGATCTGGTCACGGGACAGGCCGGTCAGGCGGCGCAGGCGCATCTCGAGGATGGCTGTCGTCTGCTCGGGCGAGAAGCCAAAGCGCTCGATGAGGCGCTGCGAGGCCTCGGAGTCGGTGCGGCTCGAGCGGATGATGCTGATGACCTCGTCGATGTGGTCGAGGGCCATGAGGTAGCCCTCGAGGATGTGGGCGCGGGCCTGGGCCTTCTTGAGGTCGAAGCGCGTGCGGCGGGTCACCACGTCAACCTGGTGGTCGATGTAGTGCTGCAGCATCTCGCGGAGCGTCAGCAGCTTGGGTGCGCCGTTGACGAGCGCGAGGTTGATGACGCCGAACGTGGTCTGGAGCTGGGTGTACTTGTACAGGTTGTTGAGCACGACCTGCGGGATGACGTCCTTCTTGAGCTCAATGACGAGGCGGATGCCCTTCTGGTTGGACTCGTCGCGCAGGTCGGAGATGCCCTCGATGCGCTTCTCGTTCACGAGCTGGGCGATCTTCTCCTGCAGGGCGCCCTTGTTGACCTGATAGGGCATCTCGGTGAAGACGAGGCGAGAACGGCCGGACTTCATGTCCTCGACGTGGGCCTTGGCGCGCACGGTGAGCGAGCCGCGGCCCGTCTCGTAGGCCTCCCTGATGCCATCGATGCCCATGATGACGGCGCCCGTCGGGAAGTCGGGACCGGGCATGACCTGCATGAGCTCGTCGGTCGTGGCATCCGGGTTGTCGATGAGCATGCACGTGGCTTCGATGGCCTCGCCCAGGTTGTGCGGCGGGATGTTCGTGGCCATGCCAACGGCGATGCCGTTGCAGCCGTTCACCAGCAGGTTGGGGAAGCGCGCCGGCAGCACGGAGGGCTCGGAGAGCGACTCGTCGTAGTTGGGCTGCCAGTCGACGGTGTCCTTCTGCAGGTCGCGGAGCAGCTCCATGGCGGGCTTGGCCAGGCGGCTCTCGGTG
>ERZ1034962.663-NODE-663-length-14331-cov-4.538666_pt1 | contig 14331 bp, 11 predicted proteins | sample MGYA00520696_ERZ1034962 | MGnify/ENA primary metagenome ERZ1034962 (study PRJEB33766, sample SAMN09781770) | gut metagenome | biome: gut microbiome | host: Homo sapiens | place: Madagascar | study: EMG produced TPA metagenomics assembly of the PRJNA485056 data set...
GTTGAGCTGTAATTCCTAGGCTCACTATCGTAAAATGTGGCCTGCAAATATCGCACGGTAACACTGTCGCACTGTCCCATGCGTCGCGAAACCGCCGCCGGCCATAAGAGAGGTCACGCCATGAAACAGCCCGCGTCCGCAATGCTCTCGATTGCCCTTTCGCTCACGCTCGTTACAAGCATGTGCCCGGCAACGGCGCTCGCAACGGGCGGCGCAAACGCCCAAGCAGCAACGAACGCAGCCACCACGGAAACACCTGCCGCCGACGCAACTAACCCGAGCCAAAGCACAGCTGACAACCACTCTGAAAGCGCAGCAGCCGAACCTGCCGCCCAATCCTCCGAAAACGCAATAGCCACCACCGCCACAACCTCAACTTACGCGCACACCGCGATTGCAGAGCAAAACGGCGTCACGTTCACCGTCGGCTGGGACGATGCGGCCGCAGGCGAGCCCACCCCCTTCCACGTCACGCAAACGGGCGGTTCCGCCAACGCAAAAGCGCGTATGGATGTGCCGACTTACAAGGATACCGACGGCTCAAAAGAGAGTGTCTGCGACCCCTCGCGCAACCAGTGGACGGGGGCGCAATCATACAAAACCATTGGCGACAGCGGATGCGACTTCACCTTCGAGTTCACCACCTCGGGCAGCTATAACATCTACTTCTACTTCATGGATACGGCCAACAGCATTGGCTATCTGCGCATAACCAACGTTTGGGTAACCATCAACGATTCCGCACGCCCCTCGGTCACGCAAATCGTGAACAACGCCGTGGCCCAATGCCGACAGGAAACCACCGGCTCCGAGTACGACATGGCCCTGTGGCTGCACGACTGGACCCTCGACCAGCTGGAATACGACCACAGCCTTAACTGGTGCAGCGCGGAAAGCGGCCTCACCCGCCATCAAGGCACGTGCGAAAGCTACCAGCGCATCTACGCCAAGCTGCTAGACGCCGCCGGCATTGCCAACGGCCGCGTCACCGGCAACGGCCACACCTGGAACGCCGTGAAGATCGATGGCAAGTGGTGCCAGATGGACCTCACCTGGGACGACACGAACGACAACTGGTACGGCGACCTTGACCAGCGTCATCTCTACTTCGGCCTGACCGACGAGCTGATGGCCATCGCCCACAGCGACCACACAGCGAACTACCAGGCAGAAGGCTACGCCTACCGCTCAACCGACCTAAGCAACAACTACTTCGTCCGCAACGGCAAAGCCGACGAGTGGGCAGAAGCATACGCAGATCTCATTCAGCAGCATCTAGATGCAAGGGAGACCGAGTTCTCCATCGATGCCGACAACGGAAGCTTCCCGCCCAGCATCAGCGGCATCCAAAACGGCACCGTCGCCTACGCGATGAACCAACGTGAGTGGAACACGAACAACGTCAAGGTTGATCTCACAGCCAGCTCAAACGTAACGACACAGTCCAGCAGCCGATGGAGTGCGAAGTACGTTTTTGTGTCTATATATGATAAGGCCCCTGCCGTGCCGGCCCGCACGGTCGAGGACGGCGAGTACCTGCTCGCCTCCGCGCTCGACCCGCGCATGGCCGTGTCGGCCGCGGCCTCGGGCTGCTCGCTGAGCGCCTCCGCCGGCGCGATCGGCTTCAGCTACGACGAGGCCACGGGCTGCTACAGGCTGACGAGCGGCGGCATGGCGCTGACGGCCACAGGCGCGTCGGCGGCGCTGCGCGAGCCCGACGGGTCGGCCTCCCAGCTATGGCGCGTCGAGGCCTGCGACGGCGGCTGGTCGGTCACCTCCCGCTCGACCGGGCTTGCGCTGGACGTCTACTGCCGCTCGACGCGCGAGGGCGGCCTCGTATGGCTCTACGAGCCCAACGGCACAGACGCCCAGGCGTGGGCGCTCGAGGCGCCCGCGGCCCGCACGGTCGAGGACGGCGAGTACCTGCTCGCCTCCGCGCTCGACCCGCGCATGGCCGTGTCGGCCGCGGCCTCGGGCTGCTCGCTGAGCGCCTCCGCCGGCGCGATCGGCTTCAGCTACGACGAGGCCACGGGCTGCTACAGGCTGACGAGCGGCGGCATGGCGCTGACGGCCACAGGCGCGTCGGCGGCGCTGCGCGAGCCCGACGGGTCGGCCTCCCAGCTATGGCGCGTCGAGGCCTGCGACGGCGGCTGGTCGGTCACCTCCCGCTCGACCGGGCTTGCGCTGGACGTCTACTGCCGCTCGACGCGCGAGGGCGGCCTCGTATGGCTCTACGAGCCCAACGGCACAGACGCCCAGGCGTGGGCGCTCGAGGCGCTATAGTCGAACAAAGAGGCGGAGTCCACGTCCGCCAAAGCCCTCTTGGTCATTCTGTCGTGCTACCTAGAAAGGAACAGGGGACTATCGAAAAATTCTCTTCCCAACTTCTGAGGCAGCGAGCTTAACTCCTTCTCGGTTGAGCAGAACGAAAACCGCGAGCATCACGAGAACTACCAACCAGCTTCCATCCCCCAAACACCAAGAGGCAATCATAAATCCGACGGCAAACAACGCTTCAGAAATGCAGACGCGAGCAATATCATTGCCAAATTTTTGGGCCAGGAATAGTTCAAATACCAAGTCACGCAATGCAACCGAACAAACTATCCCGCATGTCGCCATCTCAACGCTTTCGAACGCTACTATGCTCACAGTCGCAAAAACGACGTTGAGCACCATCGTTGCAAGGTTAATCAGGCAGAGTGCACCTTCACTGCGGCACATTTTCAAGTAATTGTTAAAAAGGAGGCTCGCCTTACAGTTGTATACGCATAGGGGCATAGTCAGTGCCAAATAGAACAAGCTGTCATCATATTCGGGGAGCCAAAGCCCAAAGATAATATTCACAGGAACGTACAAAAGATAAACAAAGGGCAGGACAGTATGAAGAAGAAGCCTGAGGGTCAGGTACTTTTCCCTCTGGCCATCCGCATCAAGTCTTTTGAGTACCGGAAACGCGACCATGGACACTTGTCCGATGAAAGTCAAGACGAAGTTCGTCAGCGAAAATGACAGAGACAGCTTGCCGAAGGCAGCAAGTCCTAGGTGCCAATCGGTCATCATACGCGTGAAACCCACGATGAGAGAATCAGCATAATATGCAACCATGATTTTAAGCCCGGCGGCTATGTCATCTATGCATAGGCGAAGAGTTCCACGAAAGTTAGCCTTAAATTGCAGAATACTCCGTGCACAGACGAGAACATACGCGAGCGCTACGGCTTGGCAACCAATATAGCTGAGGATGAACGGCAGGGAGTAATCAACTCCGAACAACAGCGCAACCGCCATGCAAAGGATCAAAAGCCCTTTTGCGATTAAGTCTGCCAAAGACGATATGCGCGTTAGGTTCGTGCATTGGAACACATAGCGCAGGCATTGGGTAAGGTTGGTCAGCAGCCCCATCAGCACGCACAGGCAGAGCACGAGGGTCCGATATGGCTCGAAATTGCCCAAGTCAATCACGCACAGGCATCCCAGGGCTATAAGAGTTTGGGACGCAATCACAATGATTTGCTGTGCCTTGAGCTCACCGTAGGCGAGCTCACTATACGTCTTGCCACCCAGCCTAAGGTAGATTCCGTCATTCAACCCCAGGAGCGCAAACCCCGAATAGGACGAGTAGAGCAGGAACAACTGCCAATACGCATAGTCGTCCACGCCGAGAAACTTGGGCAGAACGAGCGACGTGAGGACACTTGAAAGCAGGCCAATTCCCTGTGCCACAACTGCATAGGTAAGATTGCTTCCGAATCCGCCCTTCTCCTCAGTAGAGAAAATATCCAACAAAGCAAACCCCATCGAAACATCTAGCTGCGGATACGATGAACAAGTCCCATCCCTAAGCAAATAACAAGAGACAAGATAAAAGCCGATTACAGGGGCAAGTTAAGAAATAATCTTCTTCCTAACCGCCCTTGCTTTCGCAACCGCCACAATATGTGAATACCTCTCGCGCTTGAGCGCATTGACGACAATCCGCCTATCAAAGCGCAAGAATTTACCAGTCCCGGGCAAAGTACAGCACCTTTCGAAATCCTTCGAACCCCGCAATTCATCGAGCCCCGCCCAGTCCCCCTGTGACGCCATCCACTCCGCATACTGGGCTCCGGAGTCTAGCCTGCACGCCGCAAGGCCCTCCATGAGGCCATCACAAGAGTATTCGGCCTCCCATCTCCGCGCAAACCTTTCGGCGACGTCGAGGCATCGACATACATCGCGATAAAAGTGCGGTTTGTAGGCGCTCGAGATACCGCTGCCAGGTCGATAGTAGTACAGCGTCGCATCCAGGAAGCAAAACGACTCGGCACGGTCATACACAATGAGAGTCTGCAAGAAGTCCTCTGCAAAGGTCAGGCCCTTGAACTCTGAAAAGTCGACATTTGCCCCGACGCACTCGCGGCGCACTGCCTTGAAGCACATGGGGTTCTCCGCCCCGCTCGTGGTGCAGCAGATCGAACGGAGCATCGCAGGCTTCTCTCCGGCAGGGTACAATTCGCAGAAGGAAGGACCGTCTACGGACCTGTCAGCACCCGCTTCACGGGTGAACCCGAAGCGCACAACATCGGCTCCTGTCTTGTCGACAGCCGCAGCTATAGCCGAGAGCGCACCTGGCAGCAGCATGTCGTCGGAGTCTACGCACATCACGTATTGGCCCGCTGCTCGCAAGAAGCCATCGCGACGCGCGAGCAGCGGGCCTTCGTTGTTCTTATGGATAACGAAGGCCCGCTGCGGGTTTTTTATGGCGTACTCGTCGCAAATCGCCGCGCTGCCGTCGGTCGAACCGTCATCCACCATCACAACGTCAAAGTAGGGGTAATCCTGCGAGAATATGGAGTCGAGGCACTCACGCACGTAGAGCTCTACGTTGTACACAGGCACGCACACCGTGATGGAGGGCCCATACTTGGGCACGCTAAACGCAATAGAACACTTTGTTGGCACTGAATCTCCTCGCCATCATTGTATCTGAAACCCCATGATTCAAAAACTGGGATAAACTAGCCGCCGAACAACGTTCCAAGCACACCGAAGAAACACGTCATTACGAGAGAGGCCGTATCTGATGATCCGTAGACAAGCGAATAGCCATGAAGGCAAAGCGCAGCAACGCACAGCAAAAAAACCATCGCCCCGATAATTCGGCTCCCGCTCTTCTTCTGCCCTCCCCGATTTTTCAGGAAGTCGCAAACGAGCGGTGCCCCCAGCGCGTACGCTGCAGGAACAAACCGCTCTCCGTTTACGGGCAAAACAATAATAAGAGCCGCGCTAGCAACCGCGATGAGGCTCACATAGAGCCCAAGCCTCAGATGTCTCCTATCGCAGTGTCCACGCCTAAGATGGGGCAATGAAGACGCAAGAACGATGCAAATCAACGTAAGCGTCGAGATCCTGTTTACGACTCCGTTAAGGCTGCTTGCGTTCGCGGCGGTCCAATCGTTGCCCTTGTCGTACACGAGAAGGGCCTCAACCGCCTTGCGCACGAAGCCGAGAACATTGTTGCCACTCGGAAGGTTAGACAGAAAGAATTGGCCAATAGCGGCAATGAACATGAAGATAGCGAAGCATCCGATAAGCGCCCCTTTTGGCCACTTCTGCGCAAGGGGAATGATTGCAAGCAGAGCAAGCGGAAACAGCGCCACTTGATGAATCATAACCGCCATCACATCAAGAAGCATCGCAATGAGTATCGGACATCGCCTCATGCTATAAAGATAAAATGCCAAAGCGCAAATGAGCACAGCAATCGTGCTCCGTATACCTGCAACCAGAGGAAACACGGGTATGGCGCAAACGGCAAAAAGGAAAGACACGATCCACCCGGCCCGCTGTTCGCCCTGTCGAGTTGAGTAGTCTATGCAAATATATCCGATAATGGCGTACCCCACGAAAGCGGCAGATGATTGCAGGAGATACGGGTCTCCTATTTTTTCGATAACCCAGCACCACATGTCCCACACGAACAGGCCACCATAGTGTCCGGCATCAAAACATCCAAGAAACGTCGTGTCGTATGCAGGCAGCAACGCAATGTGCCGATAAATGTCGGTCGTCGCATCGCAACGCATGCCGTAAAAGGCGATGCCGGCACAAAGTCCCAGAGAAAGCGCCTTGAGGACGGGCCGCTCCTTGCTCTCCTTAAGCCCCAACATAAAGGCGAGGAAGACGGCCGGCGATACAAAGGCCAGAGGGAATAGGAGCGCGTTCATCGTAGCCTCCTCTCGCGTACGGCCATCACGAGAGGCATGACGCGCTTGTATGCGAAGCGTTTTGCGCGGGCAATTGCCGTCGCCTTGCTTGCATGAGCCTCGCACCATCGCGCCATCTGATGCGCGGTATCGAGCACGTCATCTCCAACATCGCATTTTTCGGCTCGATATACAGCCTCATACCCAATCAGAATAAAGCTATCGGCTACGGCCTTTCTAGAATCGGCGCCCCCAGAAAGGCGATCGCGGTAGGCATCGAATACCTTTATAACGTCGAGCCAACGGGAGTTGCCGGCGCTATTGGTCGCCGAGCCTCTTCTCTGCCGGTAGCAGTATTTGACCCCCGAGTCGTAAACCACCTTATTGCACAGCGAAAGATAATCTAACAGGAAGAGCATGTCCTCGGACTGCGCGACACCCTCGTCGAGACGTAGTTCGTTCTGCGTAATATGGGATGCAAGGAAGCCCTTATTGCACAAAAAGCCCCTCGGCCTGTCAAGCATACTGATCTGCGCTTTTAAACCAATATATTCAATTGCCTTGCCATAGGTAAAGCAAGGCATGCCACCGTCCAAAACGCTGGCTATTCCACAAGAGGAGCAGTCGTATTTGCCGGACATAAGCGGGCGCACGAGCGTCTCAATATAATCGCGGGCGACCCAGTCATCGGCATCCACGAACAGCACATAATCGCCACCCACTTGGTCCAACGCGATATTCCTAGCGTGTGAGACGCCGTAGTTTTTTGTCCTGATGAGCCTGAAGCGCGAATCAGCACCGGCAAACGAGTCCACGACTTCGGCGGTCCCATCCGTCGAACCATCGTCGACAACGATAACCTCGAAATCGACGAAGCTCTGCCTCTGAAGAGATGCTAGGCATTCGCCTATATACTGTACACAGTTATAGGCAGGAACGATTATGCTAGCTATGGGGGTGCTATTTGTCATGAAGTAGCCTTCGCGTTCAGTTGATCATAAATCGTCCTGTACCCCTCTGCCATCTTCTCTGCCCCGAAGCACGACATATTGGCAGGCTTCTCGGGCAGCGAGGCGAGCGCCCCGACGAGACCATCAGCGCAGCCCTCCTCGTTGACGGCGTCGAATAGCCGCACACAGTCCTGGCCTTGCACGGCCTCTACAATCTCGCGGTGCGGCGCTATGTCGGATAGTAGAGCGGGACACCCACAAGAGAGCGCCTCCAGCACAGCAAGCGGCATGCCCTCGGAACGTGAGGCCGATACAAACAGGTCGGCCGCCTGCAGCCAGGGCACTACATCAATCTCGAATCCGTGGAACTCCACGTTCTCAAGGCCGAGTTCGCAGCACTGGGCGTACAACGGCCCCTCGCCGAACACGTGCAGCTCGGCTTTAGCAACGCCAGTGAGGAAAGGGACCCTTGCCAGAGCGGAAGAGAACCCCGACGCGAGGGGAAGGGTTCCTTTCAGCTCGCTGCATCCGCCAGTCGCCACCACCGCGAGCGCCCCCGGCTCAAGGCCCAGCTCCCTGCGCAGGTCACCACGCCGACTGGCAGCGAGCGAAAGGAACCTCTTCTGATCCACGCCGTTGCGCACGCTGAAGCACGTAAAACCATACTCACGGCGCAGGTAGGCCGCGTTGGATTCCGAGCACGCTACGACAGCGTCGAAGCGGCGCAAGGCAGCGAGTTCCCTCTCGGTCATCCAGCGGGCCCGACGCTCGCCATAGCTCGTGAGGAAGTCCTCGTATATGCAGTTGTGCACCGTGGCCACCGTGGGGAGGGAAAGCTCCTCACAGGCCAGGTAGGCACGAAACCCATGGGCGTGAACTACGTCCGGCGCGAAGCCGCGCAAGGCCCTGGCCAGCAACCCCTTGCCGGCCAGCATCGATGCCACACGCGAGCCACACGCGCAAACGACCTTACAGCCGATGCCCTCGAAATCGGCCGCGCGGGAGGTCGCAGGCTCCTTAGCCAACGTGAAGACGGCGGCCTCAAAGCCGTCACCCAAGTTGCTCACAATGTCGAAGAGGACATTCACCGGACCGCAACGATCCAGCGTCGATATTACGTACGCTACCCGCATCTACCGGCCCTCCTCTGGCGCAAAAGCTTATTGTATGCCAGCTTCACCAATCCCGTCGGCAACAGCGTGGCTGTCGCGCGCTCGACGACAGCCTTCGCCTGCCCAGCCCGATCAACAAGACCGAGCTTGCGCAGCTCGGAGAAAAAGCGCACCTGGCTCCTCAGGTAGGCCATGTTGGAGCGGCGGGCGTACATGCCCTCGCCCGTGCGCACGTCCACCACCACATCGGGGACGTTAGCGCAGCGGCAGCCCTTAGCGATCATACGAGCCCACAACCAGTAGTCCTCCATCCAAGGGAAAGGCTCATACCCACCCGCCTGGTCAACCACATGCCTATCAAACAAGACGGACATATGGTTAAAGGGGTTTCTTCTCTTCAACCATATGTCTATGTCTTTCTTCGAGAGTGGCGGCATGCGCACTGCGTCCATGTCGCCAGGCACGCGGTCGAACTCCTCGATGGCGCCGCCTACGAGGTCGAGATTTTCGCCGGCCATTTTGGCAAGTAGAACCTCGCAGCGGTTCGGCCTCGATATGTCATCAGAATCCATACGGGCCACCACATCGCACCCACACGCGGGCAACCCCGCGTTGAGCGCGTAGCCCAGCCCGTGATTTATCGCCAGGCGCATCACAATCAACGCGTCGCCCAGCCGCTTTTGCCAGCTCTCCAAACAGGCGTCGAGATCAGACGTTAGCGGGCCGTCGCATACGACGACGAAGTCATGCGGCACAACGGTCTGCGACACCATAGAAGCAATGGCAAGATTGAGAAATTCTGCCTTGTCGTTTTTGTACACAGACATGAGCACACTGTAATCGGGCAAACTATAATCGCTCATCGCGCTCCTTCGCCGGTCGAAACAACGCCGAGCGTCTTCAGGATAATCTTCATATCCATAGCAATTGATCGGTGCTCGATGTACTCCAGGTCAAGCACCACTTTCTCCTTCGGGAGCAAATCATAGCCGCCCGTCACCTGGGCCAGGCCGGAGAGGCCCGGGGTCACCATAGTGCGATAATGCCAACCATGGATACGTTTCTCAAACTCAGCGCAGAACGCCGGGCGTTCTGGACGCGGGCCAATAAGAGTCATATCGCCCTTAAACACGTTCCAAAACTGAGGAATCTCATCAAGGCGGGTTTTGCGCATCACTTTGCCGAAAGGCGTTACGCGCGGATCGTCGCCTTGCGCCCATTGAGCGCCGCGTTTTTCCGCATCCACATACATGGAGCGGAATTTGTAGACCATGAATGGTTTGCCATTCTTTCCAACGCGCTCTTGCGCATAAATTACAGGACCAGGAGATTCCGATTTGATTCTCAGAGCGATGATGCCCATTGGAATCGCCAAAATGATAAGCGCACAACCCGTCGAGCACACATCAAACGCGCGCTTCACGAAACGGTAACCCAAGCCACCTGCAATTGTGGGCTTTGCAAGTTCAACCACATCATCACCAGGTAGAAGCTTCTCTAGAACGTCAGCCGGGATACCGTTTTCTCTAAGCCGTGGCTCATACTTACCAGCGACATCAAGCTCGCAAGCCTCCTTGCGTGCTTCGGTTGGAACGGCTGGGTCAACGATGACGGACTCTACCCCAATGCGCAAAGATTCGCCACGCTCGAACGCATTGACTTCTTGTGCTGGAGTATTGACGAATTGGCTTTCGTATTCAGTTGTCATTGAGGCTTCTTGCAATTGTGTTCGGTGGGTTTCGCCCGAAACGCAAAAATGCGCCGGCTCCAAGAGGCTTACGCATGCGGCCTGCCGGCATTCGGCATGGCTTCGCCATTCCTGGGGTTTTCCAGGTTGGAAAGGTGCGCTGGGCGCGGTATTACCTTCGCCAGCTTCCGCATTCGCGAAAACCAGCGCATCACAACACCGCGCGCTCATAAGCGCACCTTGCATGCGTATTCATCCTCTTGGAGCCGGCGCAACGCGCTTCTGCGACGATTACGTGTCTTCAAGCTATGTTCGTCGGATGTGCGGCCGCAACATTACTGCGACCAGGGACAAAAGAATCCGCCTCTCGCGGGTGCGAGGGCGGCTTGACCGGGCGCTGCGGGCGCTCGGCTGAATTCCTTACCAGATTGTTATGCGTAATCCATCCGCATTGCGTCGTTGTGCCGGTTTTGCGAAACGCGCTACAGACAACAGCCTGGCTTCCCTACCATTCGACGTACTGGATTATACCGGTCTGACGCATATGCACAACCGGGTTATCCGCGGGAAATACGCGGCCCACCTGCACTTTGCAACGAAAGGTACATTCGTTGCACTTTCCGCGCAATCGCGCCAAAACCCGCACGACAATTCGTTCACATTTTGCTGGGGGATTACAAGGCTGCAGCCGGCTTCCCAGGCGGGCGCCAGCATCTTCACAACTTCGCATTGTGCAAAAGAAAGTCCACTGCGTCCACTATTTCGATTCCGTCGATATCTGACGGGTACGTTCCGTCCTGCACGACGACCATCTTGCGGTACTCATCGCCAATCTTTCGAAGCGGCGCCAGCTCGCGGCGCATGGTTTCCTCGTCGCGCATGTCCTCAGTGACCTGGATGTATACCTTTTCCCGAGGCTTCATGGCAACGAAATCCACCTCGCCGCCGCGCAGATGCCCCACCATCACGTCGTATTCGTCATATTTCAGCTGGTTGTACACGATGTTTTCCAGCACGCGGCCCGTATCGGTGTTCCGATAGTTATCCAGATAGCTTCGCATGCCCGGATCGACAATGTAGTATTTCCCGCCCGTTTTCAGCAGCTCGCGCCCTTTTAGGTCGTAGCGGCGCACATGCGGGAACAGGTACGCCTCGACGAGCGTCGAAATGTAAAACGCCACGGTTTGCCGCGTTGCCGTTTGACCATCAGCCTGCAGCGTGCCGGCAATTGTGTTGACGGACGTCTCGTTGCCGATGCTGTCCGAAAGAAAGCCGCAAATGCGCTCCAGCACGTCTTGGCTGTTGACAGCGCGCTGCCCCCTGCGCTTGGCGCGCATCATGATATCCCGAACGATGACCGTTTGGTATATACTCCGCAGGTAATCGCGGTGACGCACCTCATCGGGCGCGCCCAAGGCCAAAAACGGAAACCCGCCGAACATGCGGTACTGCTCGAACAGGCTTGCCAGCGTGGCGAAAGACCCATCGGAAAGCAGGGCCACATCCGCGGCAGACGCTTTGCCGCGCTGCAACTGCGCACCGCGGAAATCCAGGTATTCGGAAAACATAAGCGGCTGCATGGGTATTTCGACGTAGCGGCCCGACAGCAAGGTTGCCAGCTCGCTCGAAAGTAAAAACGCGTTCGAGCCGGTTATGTAGATGTCGCAGTCCAAATCAACGCGCAGCGAATTGATGGCGCGCTCCCAACCTTCGACGTTTTGCAGTTCGTCGAAGAAAAGATACGGGCGCTTTTCGCCGCCGACGCGCTGCCTAACAAGGTTATACAGGTCGCGATAATTAACCACATCGGCGAACTCCATGGACTCCATTTTGAACATAAGCAACCGGCTATCGGGAACACCCTGCTCGGAAAGATGCTGCCGCATCATCTCCAACAGCGTGGATTTCCCGCAGCGACGCACACCGGTAACCACCTTCACGAGGTCGGCATTTTGGAAGGCGATGAGCTTGTCGAGGTATTTCTTGCGAGTGATCATGGCGCTGCTCCTTGCTTCGATACGTGAGACCATAGTCAAAACTTGCGGAATTTGCAAGTTTCGACTATGTCATGATCAAAACTTGTATTTTTAACAAGTTTTGATCATGACAAGCAGAAGATACGCAAAGAAGGGCAGCGCAGATGGGTCTTGGCAACGAAAACGGGGGCTGCTAGCGGCACGCTGCTTTCGTGAGGTCGAGCGTTCGGGTGGCTATGCGGTTGGTGAGCGCGGGGGTGTGCGAGACCAGCAGCATGCCGGCGCGCTCGCGCTCGGCGTAGGCCAGCAGCACGCGCCAGATATGCGCCTGCGTTACCGCGTCCAGCATGGTGGACACCTCGTCGCAGATCAGGTAGCGCGGGCGCGTGGCCAGCGCACGGGCGATGCAGAAGCGCTGCAGCTCGCCACAGGAAAGCTCGTGCGGGAAACGCTGCAGCCATTCTTCGCGAATGCCCAGATCATCAAGCAGCTGCTGCGGCACCTCGCCCGCTTCTGCCAGCGTTTTGCGCATGCGAAGGCGCGGGTCCACCGCTTGCTCGGGATGCTGTTGGATCAGCTGCACCGGGCACACGCCGCGACGCGGGAGCGGACGGCCGTCCACCAGCACCTGGCCCGCCGCCGGGCGGTCGTAGCCCGCCAGGATGCGGCACAACGTGGTTTTGCCGAACCCCGACGGCGCCTGAAGCGCCACGCGCTCGCCCGCCTCCACGCGCAAGCTGAAGCCGCGATACAGCGGCCGCGCCGCATCGTACCCAAACGTTATGTCCTTCGCTTCCAGCATAAAAGCCTTTCGTTATTTGCCGTCCGATGAGCTGGGCTCGACAGACTTGAGAATCTAGAATCTGCCAATGGCCAGTTTCCCTTGAGCCAACGCGCCTAATGTATCTGACAAGGGGACAGATCGTTTGCCATGTGCGCTCCTCCGTTAATGGGACAAAGGGACTGTCCCTTTGTCCCATTCTGCGTCTTCTACCGCGAAGTCGTGTTCGGGGAGGGCGTGCCAGAGTTGGCGGGTGAATTCGTGGCGCAGTAGGTTGGGGTTGGCGAAATTTGCGACTGCGGTTTCCTCCACCACCGTGCCGTCCTTGAACACCGCCACGCGGTCGGCCACGCGCAGCGCCAGCTCAATGTCGTGCGTGATCAGCAGCACGCCGCCGCCCGCATCTGCGAAGGCGCGGAAGTCGTCGAGCGCGCGAACGGCCAGGTCAAGATCCAGGCCCGGCGTTGGCTCGTCCGCTACGATCACGCGCGGGTCGTCCATAAGCGCGCAGCACAACAGCACGCGGCGAGCCATACCACCCGACAGCTCGTGCGGATATAGGCGCGCCACCTCGGGGCCCAGTCCGTAACGCTCGAACAGCTGCTGCCGACGCGTGCGGCGCTCGGCCTTCGTCAGCCCGTTCGCGAACCCTTCCACCTGCTTGCCCACGCGCATCATGGGGTCAAGGTGGCTCACGCTTTGCGGCACCAGCGACAGCCCGTGCCCGCGCAGCGCCGCAAGCCCCGCCGCGTCCATGCGCTGCCCGTCGAACCAGATGCGGCCCGATACGGTGGAGTTCGGCTCGAACAGCCCGAACACGGCATCGGCCAGAAGCGTTTTGCCCGACCCCGATGCGCCCACCACGGCCACCACCTCGCCCGCGTGCACCGCGATGCTGAGGTTGTGCAGCACCTCGACGTCACGCTGCTTGGCGCGGAAGAACGGCTGCGATTCGTCGTACATGCGGAAGCTCACGCACAGGTCTTCCACCTGCAGCAAATGGTGCCCGCCCGCATGATGCGAGTGGGCTGCATGCGAATGATGATGATGCACCTGCGCATCTTCGTGCGGCGTGGATTCGTGAGGTGCGGGCTCGTCCGCGCATTCGGGCGCAATGTCGCCCGCGCATTTCAACGCAGGGAAGTTTTGCTCAGGGCACAAAAGTGTTTTTGCATCGTCGCAAAAGTGGCTGGCATCAGACGCTTCTACCGCTTTTGCGCATTCGCAAAAGTTTGCGATTTCAGCGTTTCCGCTGGTCGTCAGCTTATCGTTTTTCTCCACGCCATCCTCCTTCGCCACGTTACCCGATTCCATCAATACCATTTTGCGCACCACCGCAATTTACTTTTGCGCCGTGTGCGGGTCGATCAACTTACGCAGGTTTTGCCCCGCCAAATCGAACAGACCCACCGTGCACATAAGAGCCACGCCGGGGAACACCGCCAACCACCAGGCGCCCGTGGACAGGTAGCTCATCGACTCGCTTAAGATCACGCCGATGGCCGGCTGCTCGGGCGGCAGGCCGAAGCCCAAAAACGTGATGGCCGCCTCGTGCAAAATGGCGTGCGGGAACAGCAAAATCAGCCCCACCAGGAACTGCGGCAACACATACGGCACCATATGGCGAAGCGCGATGC
>ERZ1034962.672-NODE-672-length-14190-cov-22.042731_pt1 | contig 14190 bp, 10 predicted proteins | sample MGYA00520696_ERZ1034962 | MGnify/ENA primary metagenome ERZ1034962 (study PRJEB33766, sample SAMN09781770) | gut metagenome | biome: gut microbiome | host: Homo sapiens | place: Madagascar | study: EMG produced TPA metagenomics assembly of the PRJNA485056 data...
CGCCCGCACCCAATAAAACCCCGCCCCGCCTGTCAAAATCAACAGGCGGGGCGGGGTTTTATTGCTTATTGCGTTACTTCAATTACAGATTAAAATACCGCTTCGCATTATAATAGCTGATGCCCTCGACGATCTTCTTCAGAGACTTCTCGTCGTTGGGGTACTGGCCGTTCTCGACCCAGTTGCCGATGAGGTTGCACATCAGGCGGCGGAACAGCTCGTGGCGGGTGTAGCTCAGGAAGCTGCGGCTGTCGGTCAGCATACCGATGAAGTTGCCCAGCAGGCCCAAGCGGGCCAGGGTCTTCATCTGCTGGTACATGCCGTCGTCGGTGTCGCAGAACCACCAGGCGGAGCCCAGCTGGATCTTGCCGGGGATCTCGTCATCCTGGAACGCGCCCAGAATGGTGCCCAGCATGTCGAAGTCGGCGGGGTTCAGGCTGTACAGGATGACCTTCGGGCAGGCGTCCTCTTTGGTCAGGGCGCTCAGCAGGCTGCTGATGGTAGCGCTGCAATCGGTCACGGCGATCATATCAAAGCCGGTGTCGGGGCCGAGCTTGCGGTACATCTTATCGTTGACATTGCGCAGGCAGCTGTAGTGCATCTGCATGACAACGTTGTGCTTCTTGTACAGGGCACCCAGCTTCAGCAGCAGGTAGGTGGTGTACTCGTCGCCTTCCTCCTTGGTCAGGGTCTCACCGGCCATGGCCTTCTTGAAGGCAGCAGTTGCCTTCTCAGCGTTCGTTTCGGCGAAGGGGATGTAGTCCAGACCGTGGTCAGAAGCGCGGCAGCCCATCTCGACGAAGAACTCCAGGCGTTCTTCCAGCGCACTGACAACGCAATTTGCGCAGGCAAACTTGCGGCCCACAACTTCCTCCAGCTTATGGATGTAATCGGCGAAGCCCTCCTTGCGGATGTTCAGGACCTTGTCGGGGCGGAAGGACGGGGCGACGACGACCTTGATGGTCGGGTCTTCCTTGATCTTCTTATGCCACTCGAGGGAGTCGATGGGGTCGTCGGTGGTGCCGACCATGGCAACGTTGCTCTGCTCGATCAGGCCGCGGACGGTCAGCTTCGGGTCATGCTGCAGCTTGTCGTTGCAGAGGTTCCAGACCTCCTCGGCGGTCTCGCCGTTCAGCACGCCCTCATAGCCGAAGTACTTCTTCAGCTCGAGGTGGCACCAGGTATACATCGGGTTGCCGATGGCCATTTCCAGGCTCTCGGCAAACTTCTGAAAGCGCTCACGATCCGGCTTGTCACCGGTGATGTACTCCTCGGGCACGCCGTTGGAGCGCATCACGCGCCACTTGTAGTGGTCACCGAAATAGTAGTCGCTGCCGTCGGCCAGCACCTGATGGCCGCCCAGCCAGACCTGCGCGATGTTCTCAAAGCGGCGGTCCTCATAAATTTCCTGCGGGGGAATATGGCAGTGGTAATCCACGATGGGCAGCTTGGCCGAATAGTCGTGGTACAGATGCTGCGCGGTAGGGGTCTCCAGCAAAAAGTCCTTGTCCATAAATGCTTTCATGTACAGACGCTCCTTAATGATGTTATAAATGATAGTCGGGGGAATGCCGCCCCGGGCCATGATAGCACATACCTTGCGCTGTAAAGATGACCCAAAACAGCATGCTCTGCTATTATTATACATAACTATTTTACCTTGCACAAGTTGCAAAAATTGCTTGTTAATCGAAATTATAGCCAAAAAGTGCGGTTCTTTGTTGTGCAAGATGCGGAATCCCAAAATCGGCCTCAAAACTGCGCAAAATATGTGCGCTGTTTACGGAATGAATCTTGACGAAACGGCCTAAAGAAAATATAATTCAGGTAACAGGACGTGCTGCAGCCCCCCGCTGCGCACCAGATTTGTTTATGGTAAGGAGAAGCATATATGGAAACCTTGAATTATGAAGTTCTTGCAAAATCCGGCTACAACGGCTATATTTTGAAAAACGCCCCGGAGAAGGTCCTGCAGTTCGGCGAGGGCAACTTCCTGCGCGCGTTCGTGGATTACTGGTTCGATCTGGCCAACGAGAAGGCCGACTGGAACGGCAAGTGCGTTCTGGTCCAGCCCATCGCCCCCGGCCTGGCCAAGATGATCAATGAGCAGGAGGGTCTGTACACCCTGTATCTGCGCGGCAGTGAAAACGGCCGGAAGGTCGATGACAAGCGCGTTATCTCCAGCGTCTCCCGCTGCCTGAACCCGTATGAGGAGGAGGGCTTTAAGCAGATGATGGACGTCGCCGCCAGCGACGATCTTGAGATCATCGTTTCCAACACCACCGAGGCAGGCATCGTCTACGACCCCGCCTGCAAGCTGGAGGACGTGCCCGCATCCAGCTTCCCCGGCAAGCTGACCCAGGTGCTGTACCACCGCTACAAGGCAGGCAAGAAGGGCATTATCATGCTGGCCTGCGAGCTGATCGACAACAACGGCAAGGAGCTGCTCAAGTGCGTCAACCAGTACATTGACCAGTGGGGCCTGGACGACGGCTTCAGGAAGTACGTCAATGAGGACTGCACCTTCTGCGGTTCTCTGGTTGACCGCATCGTTCCGGGCCGCATCCGTGACCCGAAGGAGGTCGCCGAGCTTGAGCAGAAGCACGGCTACGCTGACCCCCTGCTGGACGTCGGCGAGGTCTTTGGCGTCTGGGTCATCGAGGGTGATACCAAGCTGAACGACGTGCTGCCCTTCCGCAAGGCCGGTCTCGAGAGCCGCGTCTTTGTGACCCCCGACATGAGCCCGTACAAGAAGCGCAAGGTCCGCATCCTGAACGGCGCGCACACCGGCTTTGTGCTGGGCGCTTATCTGGCCGGTTTTGACATCGTCCGTGACTGCATGCACGACGCCACCGTCCTGGGCTACATGAACAAGATGCTGCTGGACGAGGTCGTGCCCATCCTGCCGCTGGATCAGGAGGACTGCAAGAAGTTCGCCGCCGCTGTGCAGGACCGTTTCAACAACCCGTTCGTCAACCATGAGCTGATGAGCATCTCCCTGAACTCCACCTCCAAGTGGCGTGCCCGCAACATGCCGTCCTTCCTCGAGTACGTCGGAAAGAACGGCAAGCTGCCCACCTGCCTGACCATGAGCTTCGCCGCCTACATTGCCTTCTACAGCAATGATGTGCAGGAGCTGACCGACAAGGGTCTGGTCTGCAAGCGCGCCAAGGGCAACGAGTACACCGTCTCCGATGACCGCTGGGTCCTTGAATTCTACAACGAGCACAAGAACGACGACGTCCCGACGCTGGTCCATGCCGTCATGACCAACGAGCAGATGTGGGGCCAGGACCTGACCAAGGTTCCCGGCTTCGAGGAGGCCACCGTCAAGAATCTGACCAACATCCGCGAGAACGGCGCACTGGCCGCTTACAAGAGCTGCCTGTAAGCAAAAAGGCTTCTCCCTTGGGAGAAGCTGTCACCGAAGGTGACTGATGAGGGGCGCGTTCGCCATTGCTGCCCGCAAACGGGTTGCCGCCGTAACGCTGCCCCTCATCCGACCGCGCGCCGCGCGGCCACCTTCCCCCAAGGGGGAAGGCTTAAAACGTACCCCATTGGGGTCGGAGGATGCCCTCCGGCCCCACTTTTATCAGAAGCTAAGGAGACATCTTATGCCTATCGCCATTAAGATCAACCCCAAGGACAACGTCGTCGTCGCCCTGCATCCCATCGCCAAAGGCACGGCAGTCCCCGTCGATAACACCACCGTCACCGCCATTGAGGACATCCCCCAGGGCCACAAGATGGCCATTGCGCCCATCAAAAGCGGCGAAAACGTCATCAAATACGGCTTTCCCATCGGCCACGTCACGGCGGACGCCGTGCCCGGCACCTGGATGCACACCCACAACATCCACACGAACCTCTCCGGTGAGATCGAGTACAGCTATCACCCCAATGTGCACCCGCTGACCCCCGCCGCGCCTGACACCTTCATGGGCTACCGCCGCAAGGATGGCCGCGCTGCCATCCGCAACGAGATCTGGATCATCCCGACTGTCGGCTGCGTCAACGACTGCGCCAAGGCGCTCGTGCGCGACAATCAGGACCTTGTGACCGGCAGCATCGACGGGCTGTATACCTTCACCCATCCGTTCGGCTGCTCCCAGACCGGCCATGACCACGCACAGACCCGCAAGCTGCTGGCATCTCTGGTGCGTCACCCCAACGCGGGCGCGGTTCTGGTGCTGAGCCTGGGCTGCGAAAACCTGACCCACGAGCAGTTCCTGGCCGAGCTGGGCGACTACGACCATGACCGCGTCAAGTTCCTGACCTGCCAGGACGTTGAGGACGAGCTGGTCGCGGGACGCGAGATCCTGAAAGAGCTGGCCGCCTACGCCGCGCAGTTTAAGCGTGAGCCGGTCCCTGCCAGCGAGCTGGTCGTCGGCATGAAGTGCGGCGGCTCGGACGGTTTGTCCGGCATCACCGCCAACCCGACGATTGGCCGCTTCAGCGATATGCTGTGCGCCCGCGGCGGCTCCACCGTGCTGACCGAGGTGCCCGAGATGTTCGGTGCCGAGGGCTTCCTGATGGACCGCTGCCAGAACGAGCAGGTCTTTGAGAAGGCCGTCAGGATGATCAACGGCTTCAAAGAGTACTTCATCAGCCACAATGAGGTCGTCTACGACAACCCGAGCCCGGGCAACAAGCAGGGCGGCATCACGACGCTGGAGGACAAGTCCTGCGGCTGCGTGCAGAAGGGCGGCTCTGCGCCGATCATGGATGTCATCGACTACGGCGAGCCCGTCACCACCAAGGGCCTGAACATGCTGTACGGCCCCGGCAACGACCTGGTCTCCGCCACGGCGCTGACTGCTGCGGGCGCGCACATGGTGCTGTTCAGCACGGGCCGCGGCACGCCGTTTGGTGCCCCCGCGCCGACGCTGAAAATTGCCACCAACAGCCAGCTGGCCGCCAGAAAAAAGACCTGGATCGACTTCAACGCCGGTGTCGTCGCGGACGGCGAGCGAACGCTGGACGAGGCCGGTGCCGACCTGTACCAGCTCGTGCTGGACGTTGCCTCCGGCAAGCAGACCTGCGCCGAGAAGAAGGGCTTCCGCGAGATCTCGATCTTTAAGGATGGCGTTGTATTGTAAGCCTGTTTGTGGTATAATTAAACACGAAAAATCCACTACGCTGTAGGGGCCGGGCATGCCCGGCCCGCAACTTACCCGCAATCGGGTGCTTTCCACAAAGTTGCGGGCCGCACATGTGCGGCCCCTACGTGCATACAAAGGAGAGCCTTATCATGTCTACTCTGACTACCGGCACCTATGAAAAATACGGTGCTTCCTACAAGACCCTGACCCTGACCGACGGCGAGTACGCCTTCACCGTCACGCCCGAGAAGGGCGGCATGGCCACATCCTTCACCAAAAACGGCGACGAATACCTGTGGCTGCGCGACAAAAACTTCGAGTCCACGGATCGCCCGCGCTGCGGCATCCCCATCCTGTTCCCGAACTGCGGCAAACCGGACGACGGCGTGCACCACTTCAACGGCGCGGCCTATCCCATCGAGGTCCACGGCCTGGCCGACCTCGTGCCGTGGCAGGTCAAGAGCGCGGACGACACCGCCATTGAGCTGACCCTGACCCCCAACGGTCTGACAAAGTTCGTCTACCCGTTCGATTTTGCCCTGACCATGCGCTACACCCTGACCGGCAGCACCGCCACGCTGGCCCTGACCGTCGCCAACACCGGCGACAAGGCCCTGCCGTTCAGCGTCGGCTTCCACCCGTACTTCGCCGCCAGCAAGCTGGACAACGTCGCGTTTGACATCGACGCCGCCACCTGCAGCGAAAGCGCCAAGGGCGAGCAGCCCGCCGCGCCCGAGACCATCACCCTGACCCGCAAGGAGGGGAGTGCCGACTCCATCCGCCTGATGACCGGCGTCAAGAGCCCGATGCGCTTCACCGACTCCGGCAACGGCCACAAGGTCACGGTCAGCTTTGACGAGAGCGTTTTCACCAACGGCGTGCTCTGGCAGCAGGACGCCGAGAGCTTCGTCTGCATTGAGCCCTGGAACGGCTGGGCCAACTCCGTCAACGAGGCAGGTCATCACATCGAGCTGAACCCCGGCGAGAGCAAGGAGTTCAAGTGGAGCGTGACCATCGGGTAAAGCCCCCTTTGCGGGTCGTTTTGTAGGGAGGGGTCTTGACCCCTCCGCGGCGGCCCGAGAGATTCCCGCAAGCGTCCGTTTACCATACACTGCCGGGCCGGGCATGCCCGGCCCCTACCGTGCAGCTAAAACAAAAAGGACATCCGCCCTTTCACGAGCGGATGTCCTTTTTATTGTTTGAAAGCTTCTTTGTTTACTTTCTTCTCAAAGAAAGTAAATCAGCCGGGCTGCTTGCCGATGTAGGCGAGGATGCCACCGTCAACGTAGAGGATCAGGCCGTTGACAAAGTCGGAAGCCTCGGAAGCCAGGAACACGGCGGGGCCGCCCAGATCCTCGGCCTCGCCCCAGCGCTCAGCAGGGGTCTTGGCGACGATGAACTGGTCGAAGGGATGACGGCTGCCGTCGGGCTGGATCTCGCGCAGGGGTGCGGTCTGCGGGGTGGCGATGTAGCCGGGTCCGATGCCGTTGCACTGGATGTTGTACTTGCCGTACTCGGAGGCGATGTTCTTGGTCAGCATCTTCAGGCCGCCCTTGGCAGCGGCGTAGGCGGAGACAGTCTCGCGGCCCAGCTCGCTCATCATGGAGCAGATGTTGATGATCTTGCCGCCGCCCTGCTCGATCATATCGGGAATGACAGCCTTGGCGACGATGAAGGGAGCGTTCAGGTCAACGTCGATGACCTGACGGAACTGGGCAGCGGTCATCTCGATCATCGGGATGCGCTTGATGATACCGGCGTTGTTGACCAGCACATTGATGTGGCCGACCTCGGCGGTGATCTTCTTGACCATCTCATTGACGGCGTCCTCGTTGGTGACGTCGCAGACATAGCCGTGGGCTTCGATGCCGGCTTCCTTGTAGGCGGCCAGGCCCTTGTCGACCAGCTCCTGCTTGATGTCGTTAAAGACGATCTTGGCGCCGCAATTGGCCATAGCGGTGGCAATAGCAAAGCCGATGCCATAGGAAGCGCCGGTGACGAGGGCGACCTTACCGGTCAGGTCGAAGGATTTCGGGGTGCAAACAGACATGATGCAAAACCTCCTAAGTTTGTAACAGTCATATATTCCGGCGCCCGTCACTCGGGCGCGAGAATTAAAGTAAATGGTTGCGCATATCTTGCGCAAGCCGGCGCAAAATATGTGCGTTTCTTGCGGTCAGCGCAAATCAGTTGTGGCAATATTGTCCATATCGTCAAACTCCATGTTCTCGCCGCCCATGGCCCATATAAAGGTGTAATTCGATGTACCTACGCCGCTGTGGATGCTCCAGGACGGGCTGATGACCGCGTCATAGTTGTGCATGACAATATGGCGGGTCTCGGTGGGCTCACCGCACATGTGGAAAACGACCTGGCCCTCGGGGACCTCAAAGTAGGTGTAGATCTCCATGCGGCGCTCGTGGGTGTGGCTGGGCATGGTGTTCCAGTTGCTGCCGGGCTCCAGAGCGGTCATACCCATGGACAGCTGGCAGGTCTTGAGCACGCTGGGATGGATGAACTGGTTGATCGTGCGCTTGTTGCAGGTCTCGACGCTGCCCAGCGGGCGCTTGGCGGCCTGCTCGATGGTGATGAGCTTGTTCTCATAGCTGCAATGGGCCGGGGCAGAGACCATGTAGAACTTGGCCGGATGCTCCGGGTCGTCGCTCTTGAAGGTGACCTTCTGGTTGCCCTTGGTCAGGTACAGGCAGTCCTTGTAGTTCAGGTGATACTCCTTGCCATCCGCCGTGACCGTGCCGGCACCGTCACCAATGTTGAAGATGCCGATCTCGCGGCGCTCCAGGAAGTAGTGGGTGCCGAAGTTGGCCCATACATCAATGCCCTTGTCGATGGAGACCTCCTCGTGCACAGGCATGCAGCCCAGCGTGACCATGCGATCCACGTGGCTGTAGACAGCGACCATCTCATCTGCCTTGTACAGGCCAGTGATGAGCATTTCGTTGCGGGTCTCCTCGGTGGTGTAGCGCTTGAAATCACGCTGGTTGCAGGAATAACGGATATCCATACGGGAAATTGCCTCCTCATAAAGATGATTGTTAAAAAGCAAACATATTTTGCTATCGTTACATCTATTATACAGCATTCTGCGCCCACAACATAGTGGTAGAATTGTACAATTCTCGCTTATTATTCTTGTACATTTTAACGATGAATATTTTTCACTTTACAAATTAGCAAATTTCAACTATACTCATGTCAGTGTCTTGGCCGCAACGGCGCGGCCCGGCCCGATCCGGCAAGCCCGGGTCGGGCCAGACTATTGTCAAACAGAGAGGGAACAGCCCATGCTTACACTGGATAAAATCTACCATGCTAAGTTCGTCTTGAAGCAGGTTGCCCGCAAGACCGACCTGATCGCCGCCACACGCCTGTGCCCCGGCACCGATCTGTACCTGAAAACCGAAAATTTGCAGGTTACAGGCAGCTTCAAGGTCCGCGGCGCGTACTACAAAATCAGCCAGCTGTCCGCGGAGGAGCGCGCGAAGGGCGTCATTGCCTGCTCGGCGGGCAACCATGCGCAGGGCGTGGCGCTGGCCGCGACCCGCATGGGCATCAAAAGCGTTGTCTGTATGCCGGACGGTGCCCCTATTATGAAGGTAGAGAGCACAAAGCGCCTCGGTGCCGAGGTCGAGCTGGTCAAGGGCACCTACGACGACGCGCATGACCGCGCTGTGGAGCTGCAGGAGCAGACCGGCATGACCTTCATTCATCCTTATGATGACGAGCTGGTCATCGCAGGGCAGGGAACGATTGGTCTCGAGATCCTCGACCAACTGCCCGATGTGGACGCGGTCATCGTGCCTATCGGCGGCGGCGGTCTGATCTCCGGCGTGGCGTTCGCCATCAAGAGCCTGCGCCCCGAGGTAAAGATCTACGGCGTGCAGGCCGCGGGTGCGCCCAGCATGGAGCACGCCTTCCACGACCACAAATATGAAACGCTGGACAGCGCCGTGACCTTTGCCGACGGCATTGCGGTCAAGACGCCCGGCGAGACGACGTTCGACATGGTCAGCCAGTACGTGGACGAGATCGTTACGGTCAGCGAGGACGAGATCGCCGCGGCCATTCTGGCGCTGATGGAGAACCAGAAGCTCGTCGCCGAGGGCGCAGGTGCCACGCCGGTGGCCGCCGCACTGTTCGGCAAGCTGCCGCTGGCGGGCAAGAAAACAGTCTGCCTGATCTCCGGCGGCAACATCGACGTGAACATTCTGTCCCGCGTCATCACCCGCGGCCTTGTTATGAGCGGGCGCAAGACGAACCTGATGATCGCGCTGGAGGACAAGCCCGGCCAGCTGAGCCTGGTCAGCGACATTGTCTCCGCCTGCGGTGCGAACGTCGTCAGCGTCCACCATGACCGCAGCGATGCGAACATGGCCATCACAAGCTGCTTCCTGAAGCTCGGCCTCGAAACGCGAGATGCCGCACAGATCGAGACCATTAAGCAAAAGCTGACGGAGGCAGGGTTTAAGCTGGTGACGGAGCGCGCCTGATTCTCATGCTATGTAGGAGCGAACATTGTTCGCCCCTACAGGGTGGAGAAATTTTATACCTTGACGCCCGCCGCCAGCAGCTCCACAAACTGCTTGGCTACGCGCGGGCTGCGGCCACCGGCGCGCAGGGCAAAGGCGGCACCCTTGATAAAGAGCTGGTCGCTGGGCATCTGGACATTGTACTGCTTCGCCAGCTCCAGCAGGATGCGGTCATAGCGGTCCTTGTCAGGCTGCTGGAACGTCACCGTCAGGCCGAACCGGGCCGACAGGCTCATAAGCTCCTGCCGGGTGTCCATCGCGTGCAGGTCGTCGCCGCTGCGGTCCGCCATCGTCTCCTTGACGAGGTGGCGGCGGTTGCTTGTGGCGTAGACCGCCACATTATGGCTGCGCCCGCCGACGCCGCCCTCCAGGATCGCCTTCAGCGCCGCAAAGTTGTCATCGTTGGAGGCAAAGCTCAAGTCATCAATAAAGAGGATGAATTTCAGCGGATTCTTAGCCAGCTCGTCCATCAGGGCGGGGATCTGGTAGAGCTGGTTCTTCTTCACCTCGATCAGGCGCAGGCCGTCGGGCGCAAACTCGTTGGCAATTGCCTTGACCGTGCTGGACTTGCCCGTGCCCGCATCGCCGTAGAGCAGCACGTTATTGGCCGGGCGGCCCTCCAGCAGGGCACGGGTGTTGGCAATGACCTTCTCGCGCTCCTGCTCATAGCCGGGCAGCTCGCTCAAACGCTGCGGATCGGGGTAGCGCACCGGCACCAGATGCCCGTCCTCCAGCGCAAAGACATGGTGGCGGGCAAACATGCCGTAGCCCTTCTGGCCCATGGCCGCACGGCGCGCCTCATAGGCCGCGTGGTAGTCGGCGTCGGGCGTTGTCTCCCACCGCGGCAGGAACACTGCCGCGCCGGGGAACACCTCGTCCAGCGGCGCACGGCCAAGCGTCTGCAAAAAGTCCAGCTCGCTGTTCAGCGCAGTCTCCAGCACAGGGCCGGCATCCTGCCCGGCTGCCACACGCAGGCAGAGGTTTTCCTCCTCGAGCACGGCATCCAGCAGGGCCTCGGTCCAGTTGGTGCCGCGGGCAAACAGCGCCGCCTCAAACGCGGCAACAGCGCCCGTCAGGGCGTCCTCATCCGCCGCCAGCGCCGCGTGCAGAGAGCGCAGCGGCTCCGCCGCCAGCAGGCCGCGGAACACCACAAGCCCATCCAGATGGGCCAGCCATTCATTACGAAGCATATTCATATTCCTTTCCCAAGAGATACACTCTTTACCACCAGTATAAACGCCGCAGCAAAAAGTTGCAAGATTTGTTGCTGATTTTTCAAGCAAGTATTGACAAATCTGCAAAAGTACGGTATAGTTTATCACACATTCAGACAATGCGTGGATGGGAAGTTAGTAACGGTCCCGCACCCTGCAGAGAGCTGCCGGTTGGTGCAAGGCAGCAGGGCAGCAGACCGCGAACTGATCCCGGAGCAGACCACCCGAAATCACAGTAGGGCGGTACGGGCGCACCCGTTACAGTGCCGGGCCTTGTTGGAGGCCCATGAGGTGGGGGCACTGCCCCAATAAGAGTGGTACCGCAGAGCTATACACAGGCTTTGTCTCTTGGAATACAAGGGGCAAAGCCTGTTTTGTTTTATCCTTTGCCCCTCTTACGGGAGGCCGCCCTACAGACCCCCGGCAGGCCGTGCTAAAACCAGGAAGGAGCAGAAACATGAAATTGACCGGTTCACAGATCTTCGTCGAAGTGCTGGTCGAGCAGGGCGTTGACACCCTGTTCGGCTATCCCGGCGGCGCAGTGCTGAATCTGTACGATGAACTTTATAAAAACTCGGACCGCATCCGCCATGTGCTGACCGCCCATGAGCAGGGCGCGTCCCACGCGGCGGACGGCTACGCCCGCGCCACGGGCCGCACCGGCGTCGTACTGGCCACCAGCGGCCCCGGTGCCACGAACCTCGTCACCGGCATTGCCACAGCCTACATGGACAGCGTGCCGATGGTCGCTTTCACCGGCAACGTCGCCACAACGCTGCTGGGCAAGGACTCCTTCCAGGAGGCCTACATTGAGGGCATCACGATGCCCATCACGAAGCACAACTACACGGTGCGCCGGGTCGAGGACCTGGCCGACACGATGCGCGCGGCCTTCCGCATTGCGCAGTCGGGCCGCAAGGGTCCCGTCCTCGTCGATATTCCAAAGGACATCACGGCTGCCTCCTGTGAGTTCACCCCCAAGGCTCCCGAGCTCTTCCGCACCGTGACCCGGTATAATGAGGAGGACGTCAAAAAGGCCGCTCAGATGATCAACGCGTCGGAGCGCCCGATCGTCTACTTCGGCGGCGGCGTCCGCAGCGCGGCGGGCTGCCAGCCCCTGCGCGATTTGCTGGAAAAGACCGGCATGCCCGCCACCTACACCCTGATGGCCGCCGGTGTCCTCAGCTACGGTGAGCCGCACAACTTAGGGCTGCTGGGTATGCACGGCTGCTATGCCGCCAACAAAGCCATTGACGAAGCCGATTTGGTCATTGCCGTGGGCACACGGTTCAGTGACCGCGTGGCGCTGAACCCCGACAGCTTTGCCAAGCGCGCGAAAATCATCCAGATCGACATTGACCCCAGCGAGCTGGGCAAGAATGTGGATGTCGATTTAAGCCTGACCGGCGACGCCAGCTACATTTTGCAGGCCATTCTGCCCTACGTCGAAAAGACCGAGCACAAGCTCTGGATGGAGCAGATCCGCGGCTGGCAGAAGAACGACTACAAGCCTGTGGACAGCGACACCGAGCTGAAGCCGCACCAGATCATTGATGAGATCTGCAATCAGGCAGGTCCCGAGGCCGTTTACGTCACCGACGTCGGCCAGCACCAGATGTGGGCGGCGCAGTATCTGCACCACACGAAATCCCGCGGCTTCCTGACCAGCGGCGGTCTGGGCACAATGGGCTTCGGCTACGGCGCGGCCATCGGCGCACAGATGGCGCTGGGCCGTGACGCCCGCGTCGTCATGCTGACGGGCGACGGCTCGTTCCACATGAACCTGAACGAGGCCTGCACTGCCGTCAGCTACGACCTGCCCATCATCACGGTAATTTTCAACAATCAGGTGCTCGGCATGGTGCGCCAGTGGCAGACGACCTTCTACGAGAAGCGCTACTCCGACACAGACCCCCACCGCCGCACCGATTTCGTCAAGCTGGCTGAGGGCTTCGGGGCCAAAGGCTACCGCGCTGCGACGCCCGCCGAGTTCAAGGCGGCGTTCGCCGACGCGATGAAGCAGAAGGGCCCGAGTTGGATCGACTGCCGCATCGGCAAGGACGAAAAGGTCCTGCCGATGATCCCCGGCGGCGGCACCGTCAACGACATCATCATGGAATGAGGTGACACGCATGGAACAGAACAACAACACCCGGCGGGTCATCAGCCTGCTGGTTGACAACAGAAACGGCGTTCTGGCGCGCATTTCCAGCCTGCTCTGCCGCCGCGGCTTCAACATCGACAGCCTGACGGTATCCGCCACGAATGATCCCGCGGTCAGCCGCATCACAGTCACACTGCGCGGCACCGAACAGGCGCTGAACCAGCTGATTTTACAGACCGAGCGCCTTGAGGTCACCCGACAGATCTTTGAGCTGGACCCCGACAAGAGTCTGCAGCGCGAGCTGCTGCTTTTAAAGGTAGAGTGCGACAACCAAAACCGCGCCGAGCTGCGGGAGATTTCCAGCATTTACAAGGCAAAGATCATCGACCTGTCGCCCGACAGCATGATTTTTGAACTGACCGGCAAGCCGGATAAGATCGACGCCTTTTTGACCATGTTCAAGGGCTACAACATTCTGGAGCTCTGCCGCACCGGCGTCACCGCGCTGGAGCGCGGCGGCAAGCACGAGCACATGCAGAAGCTCGCGCAGGAGGTCGGGGAGGCGCAGCTGCCCCTGCCGGGTACGCATTGCCATTGAGCTGCTCGTAAGTTTTCAAGGCCTGTAGGGGCGGATTCCATATCCGCCCGCCGCAGGCTGCACTGCACGGGCGCATATAGAATGCGCCCCTACGGATTTTTATTTTCGTTTCCCAATTAAAATTACAAATATAAAAAGTATCAACAACAAAAGGAGACACCACCATGGCTATCAACAAGTACTATGATTCCGACTGCAACCTCGGCGTGCTCGACGGCAAGACCGTTGCCGTTATCGGCTTCGGCTCCCAGGGCCACGCCCATTCCGAGAACCTGGCCGAGAGCGGCGTCAATGTCGTTGTCGGTCTGCGCAAGGGCTCTGCCCACTGGGAGAAGGCCTCCGAGTTCGCTGCCACCCATGAGAACTTCAAGGTCATGGAGGTCGAGGAGGCTGCCAAGGCCGGTGACGTTGTCATGATGCTGGTTCCCGACGAGCTGTGCGCCGACATCTACAACACGCAGGTTGCCCCCTACATGACCGAGGGCAAGGCACTGGCCTTTGCCCACGGCTTCAACATCCACTTCAAGACCATCACCCCGCCGAAGAACGTTGACGTCATCATGATCGCTCCCAAGGGCCCCGGCCACATCGTCCGCCGCCTGTACACCGAGGGCGAGGGCTGCCC